>Ga0105350_10001465_pt1 | contig 15019 bp, 9 predicted proteins | sample EN1Hudsemesocosm_FD_83506 | JGI IMG/M metagenome (GOLD analysis project Ga0105350, IMG submission 83506) | Methane-oxidizing microbial communities from mesocosms in the Hudson Canyon - EN1E Hudson Canyon | ecosystem: Environmental > Aquatic > Marine > Cold seeps | place: Hudson Canyon... | reverse complement strand
CGGCTTATACCGACCAAAAGACTTCGGGTTCGTATTCTGGAGTGCGGAGATAGCGGCGGGGAGCCAATCGTATTTGTGCACGGAAATTTTTCGGCAGCATCCTATTTCGAAGAATTAATGTTATCGATGCCAGATCATTTTCGGTGTATCGCAGTAGATTTACGCGGCTACGGACAAACGGAAGATTTACCGATAGACGCCACGCGAGGCGCAAGGGACTGGTCAGACGATTTGAGAGCGGTGTTTGTTGCCTTAGGTATTACGCGAACACATTTGCTAGGCTGGTCGGCGGGAGCAGCAGCAATTATGCAGTTTCTGATTGATAAGCCGACGATGGTGCAATCGCTGACCCTCGTGGCTCCAGTTAGCCCCTATGGCTTTGGCGGCACGAAGGATTTGGCGGGGACGCCCTGCTATGGGGATTTTTCGGGATCCGGTGGCGGAGTGGTTAACCCGGCGTTTGTCGACCGAATAAAAGCCAAAGACTATTCGAGCGACACGCCCTTATCGCCGCGTAATGTCATCAATCAGTCATTCGTTAGTCCCCCTTTTGCGTTTGCGAGAGAAGATCAGTTATTGTCCTGCTCTTTGGAACAGCGCGTCGGAGAAAAAAGATATCCCGGGGATTCAGTGTCATCGACAAACTGGCCCTTTTGTAGTCCCGGCAATTGGGGCCCAATTAACGCACTCAGTCCAAAATATCTCGATTTAAGTGCGGTGGCTACCGTCGTAAACCCCCCACCCATTCTGTGGATTCGAGGCGACAAGGATATTGTGATCAGCGACAATTCATCATCGGATTCAGGCGTACTGGGGGAAATGGGACTAATCTCCGAATGGCCCGGAGACAAAGTTTTCCCATCCCAGCCGATGGTTTCCCAGATGCGACAGCTGTTGGATCAATATAGAAATAATGGTGGAGAGTACCGAGAAATTGTCATGCAAAACGTCGGCCATAGTCCTTTTTTAGAAAAACCCAAAGAGTTTCTTAAGGAACTATTAGACTTGATTGCGAAATAGATCGTTTGCGTTAGCGACCATTTCTCAATTTTTGAAAAGAAAACATCGTGGCGGTCAGCGTAGAGGCGGGGAAAGTGCCTCTCCCACCGCCAGCAAGCTGCAGATGAAAATCCGGTTCAAAGCTTTCTCTTCGCGCTCCCATGTCGCAGAAAAATTGTAGAGACATTTATATGCCTTCCAGATCACCAATATCGACAACTTCTTGGTCTAAAAAGTATTCATTCTGTTTGATTAACGGCAACAGCACCGTATCAGCATAGTCACAGCCACAGGTTTCGGGCGCCGACTGATTTTCCTTCTTCGCCGATTGCTTAGGGTGATGTACACCTTTGTGGTGATACGCCACCATAGGTGCGTATCCAGTTTCCCAAGCTCGTATACCGGGGAAGACATATTGTAAGGCACTGAGTATGCCGAGCCCTGAATAGTCCAAATCACCCCAAAAGAAAGCTTGTATATCGAATTCACCCTCATCCATCCACCAGCGAGTGAATCGATCTCGTGCATGATTATTCGTTTCTGATAAGAAGGAAAAAGCCGTATTTCCTTCGTCTCGAATACGACTGGCTGTGCCCCGAAATCCAGCGCAATAGACAAATGCTGTTCTGTTTAACGTTGAATCATCAGCTATAGGCGTATCAGTCACGTATTCAACCAAAAGCAAAAATGTATCCTGGTTCTCGACTAACACAACAGATGAGAATTCATCAGGTATATGTACGTTCACCAACAGTTTTCGGGGCTGTACTTTTACTGATTGAGCAGGAAATATTTCCGTTAGATAATCCAATCGCTTATCTAAAAACTTGGAATCACCCCAGAAACACTTGGCAGATAATGCACGCAGCGTGATATCACTTGCCATCATTGCCTTTATTTTCCACAGAGCATCAATAACTTCTTCAGAAGATTTATTCGGGTAAAAGACGGTGTTGTCGAGAATGGCCTGTTTTTCTTGCTCATTTTCCCACTGATATTTATCGACTGCATCCAGCCATAACTCTTTATCTGATCGTGTCTTTGGACGATTTAGCCAAATTCTAACCGTGTCTTCTTTGTCAGTTTTAAAGCGAACCTTTGCATTTTCATAGACCTCACTACCGGCTTTTTGGCGTTCAAGCGTTACCTCCAGTATGAAATGGTCATTCTGGAGAGATTTAATTAATGACCAAATATAGTGGCTTTCGCCTGAGTTAAAATCGTATAGATCGGGTACAATTTTTTTATTGATACGAACAAGAGGGTTAACGCCTCGATCAATTTTATCGAGAAAAAGTTCGAGCAAGGCGCTAATCGCCGTTTCGTCACGAACCCAAATAGGGCACTCAATCTCTTCTTGATCAACCATATTCACGCGCTCACACAAACTCATCCATAAAATCTAACATGGTTTGTTGGCGAACCGTTTTACGGTGGTTAGCCCACAATTCTTGTATTTTCTCCTGATTACAACTCTTCCTATCGACCAATACACGGGTTTCTAACTCGCCAACTTTCTCGGTAGTAGGGCATTTGCTGAACACAATTTGATGACTGATCAAATCTAGAAACGGCCCGGATTTACTGGTAGGCATGATGAATATTAGCTGTAAGCCAAGTGCTTCAGTCAGGTAGTTAATCACTTCCCGGGAACGGGTCTCATCCATTTTTGAGAAAGCCTCATCAACCAATACCATTCGACAATGAGCATTACCCTCGTTGAATTTGAAGGCCGAGGTGACAGCGGCAGAACGGATGATGTAGGCGGGCGTTTCCAGCTGCCCCCCAGAACCCGTACCGTACTTGCTAAGGGCGATTTTTTCTTTATTGAGTGGCTTTTTGTATATCTCGTAACGACGATAATGTCGATAGTCACTGATGCGATCCAGCTCTCTGAATGCAGACTGTGTGTCTTTATCCAGGAGCATCGTTAATAGCTTGTCTCTTACCTCACAGGACTTATCGGTTAATTCAGCGTCAAACAAGGTAGATCCATCTCCCAAGTTAGGCGTCTCGATGACTTCTTTGAAGAAACGATAATACTCGTAAAACTCAGGCACCCAGTCATAGTCAAAGCTAAAACTCTCCCGATCTGCTCCAAAGACATGGTGCTCGAGTTCTTTATTTAGGTCATCGAGAACGCGTTTGCCATCATTAATCGATTGATAAATTGAGTGACACAAATTGGTTACAAAGGCGGTGTTGAAGCTCTCTTTCAGGCTGGCCAGCTCTTCATGCTTACCAACCAGTACATTGTTCTTGAGTGCATTGTAGACGCCGGTAATTTGGTCTTTCAAATGAATAATGGATTTAAAGTACGCTTCATCATGCTTGGTACCTAAGGCATCAATATACTCGACCTTGTTATAGGCGGTACTGTGCTGGTTGTGCTCTAAAACAAGGAGGTAGAGTTTTCGTTCAGCCTCATCCAAATACCCCAAAGCTTGTTGAAGTTGCTCATTGAAATTAAAGGACGTGCCAGCTTGTTTAGCCTGTTCGTCGGCCAGAGCCAGCTTCACTTCTGTTTCTAACTGCGGATAAACATCGGCCGCCGAGAGAACCGCCTGTTCTTTTTCATCTTGTTCCGTTTGGAGTTGCTCTTTCTCATTCTCTAATCGCGCAATCTTAAAAGTAATGGTTTCTGCTTGTTCTTGGTGAGCCCCTTGCTGCTCACTGAGTGACTGAACCTTGCTATCAAGTGTAATGTGCTCTTCTTTTAATGCTTCCAGACGAGACTCTAATTCTTCGAAATCGCTTAAATCGAGTGAACCCAGTTGATCTTCAGCATTTTGCAGCTTTCTGTATAAAGCGAGCATGTCATTGATAATCGCCGTACAACTAATCACTTGTATTTGATCCATTAGTGCTTGGATTCTTCCCACACTATGGTATTCGGACTCTACACTGTTTCTGCGTGCTGTTAATTCGTGAAGCTCATTGCGCTTTGCCAATAGGGCTCGTTCTCTGGCACCCTGACCAAAAACCAGCTCTGCATCATTGATATCACAGCGGAACATGCTGTAGCTACCCGACCCCAAACCTTCGGATGTTACACCACGGGCGGTTTGTTTTAGTTCTTCCTCATCCTTCACCCTAAGCACGTTGCCATAGGAAGCGAGCAGGTAGTATTCGGCTATCTTATGCTCGAACTCCATGACATGAACAATGGAGTCGCTGTGAGCGGTAATACGCTTAGCATCTTTTTGAGCCTTCCAACCCTGAATAATTTTAGCGGAATTTCGCCTGCCTTTCATTGATCGGACAATACGAATAGCCTGGGCTTCGTAATCGGGCTCAACAATAATTGAAAACCTTGCACCTCCCAAATAACCTTCAATCGCCATTTGCCATTTGGGGTCCGTGACTTCTATAAAATCGCACAGCACGGTAGGTTTCGCGTCGGGGCATTGTATTTCAATCGCGTCTAGCGCGGCTGTTACATGATGAGGATAGTCGACATTATGAGTTTCCAGACGCTTGATCTCTGCTTCCTTCTGCTTCACTTGATCAGAATAACGAGTCATTTGATTTTGCTTATCGTTCAGGATATTGAGCACCTGGTCGCGGACACTACTTCCACTAAAGTCTCTACCCGCACTATGGATCACATTGTTCATGTTGATGTGCAGTGTTTCCAGACTAACCACCAGGTCTAACGAATGTTCTAATGAGCTAATACCTACCCAATCTTTAGTCAGTAATTTCTGAGTATCCAGGCCCGTATCTGCAGGCCCGTCAATGACCGCTCTTAGCGGCTTTTGGAAATCAACGCTATCGATAAAGGGTATATCTACTCCCAGAGATAGTTGAGAAAGTTTTTTGCCAAGCTCAGTGACCGCGTTATGATTTTTCTTAAACTGACTGTCTTGTTCCAGTAAGGAAGGCACATTGATAACGAGTTCTTTTTTGCATTCTTCGATGCGCTGCTCTAATTCATCTTTGGTCTTTAAGGCATCAATGCCTTGACGCTGGGCTTCCATCTCCACCAGCCGTTCATGTAGCTGCTTCTTTTTATCATTAGATAGTTTAATCTGCCGCTGCGTTTCCTCAATAGTTTGCGCGTTATGCCGCTGATCATCTTTCACTTTTAAATATTCTGCCTGCTTAACAATAAACTGGCGAGCCACTTCTGCATAGTCGGTCACACAGCGGTCAATCCAATGGTTGATGTAGCCATCTGAATGATGCAGAGCACCCTCCAGGTTCCCAATGGCGCTGTTAATGTTACGGGTATCTTCTTCCATGCCATGGATAGTCTTCATCAGGTCTGAGACTTGACGGATATCATCTGATATTTCTTTGGGTTCCAGAATTTGGTTAGCAACAAACTCGGAAATACTTTTTACAGGTTTGTACGCCATAAAATTCGAAAATGTTCGTGCTGCGTGTTTGGCTTCTCTGTCAGACACAGCGCCGGGAAAACCGCGAAAAGCACCATAAAGCCTTTTTAAATAATTGCCTTTTTTGTCATAGAGTTCGACAGCGTTCTTGCCGAGCTGCATTTTCAGAGTTTGAGCGATTTCAGTCATCGGGACGACATACTTGCCCGAACGTTCCTCTTTCACAAAATGGCTTAAGGACAGCTCATGCCCCGGAATAATTAAGAATAATAATTCGTCCTGACGCGCCTGACGCGGAGAGCTGGCTTCATCAAGTCGGGCTCTAACGCACATAACAGCAGTAAAAGGGTCGCCACCTTCACCTTTAGTTGGATGAAAAATACCCGCAATATAACCATCAGTCATGTGTGTTCTTGCATAACTGCCGTCATCACAACCAAGAACATAGGAGGCGAGGGTTCGCACCTGCTTTCCCCCTCGGCCTTTTTGTGTCGTTTCGTCCTGGCCTGGGTTATACGTGAAGAGGTTTTCATGGGCGGCGGTTAACAGTGATTGAAGACCGTCAGCCGCGGTGGTCTTACCAGATCCATTACCCCCTGAAAATAGATTAATGGGACCAAAGTTGAACTCCATATTCGGGATATTTCCCCAGTTGACATAAATAGCGCGCTTACAAAACATCCTGCATTTCCTTGTTCATCATTGAAACGTCAGCAGGGTAGAGCACGCTCAAAACCTCGTCGCTAACAAACGATGTGATAGAGGGTTGAATACTGATCCAACTATCATTTAGATTAAGATCATCATCGATATTGAAATCGATCAGCCGCAATTGCCGTAAGCGTTTGAATATCGATAAGCGTTCAGTATGGCTATCAGGCAGTGGCCGCTTTAGTAAATTCTTGTGTGAGATGGCAAGACTCTCCAGGGGAATCAGCACACACCCTTTTTCGTCTACCTGTCCCTCGCGAAGTGATTTTTCATATTCCACCCGTAGTACCAGGATGGCCGCAATATCTTGCTGACTTGGTTTTACTCTAAACCCACTATTAAAGGTGGTATCATCAATATCGATCATGCCGGGAACGGTCGCCCCAGGCGGAAATACACGAATAAAACAAAATTTTATGTCATGCTGTAAACGGATACGCATAATCAAAAAATAATCTTCGACCAGCGCTTCGCACTGTACAAATCTGTCGTAGAGCTTTGCTTCGACCTGGCTCTTATCCCGTGTTATCACGCTATAATCCAAAAGACGAATGACCAATTCTGAAAATTCGTCCACTGTAATATTGAGCGGTTTTAGTGATTCTGCAATAGCGTCAGCTATCATCGTTTTTTACCCTTGTCTTTATAACTCTCGTTTTTAACTCTGGTTTTTAACCCTGGCTTTTAACTCTTAGTATTATCTACTTGTGGACGGTTATCGCTCACAAGTTCAATCGTGAATTCGTCGTAAGAGTCGTAATAATCTGATTCGGTCACTTTTTTCCCCGTGGGTTCAACCCTAAATTCAAGGTCAGAACTGAGATTATTGACTGCACCGATTTCTATGACGTGTGCCATGGCAATGAGATCCTTGGCATCATCGATTGGCAGCTCGCGGGTAGAAATCTTACGGCCTGCCCGGAGGGAACCAACGACATATTCGTTAAGGTGTTTCTGGTTAATCATGAAGGCTTGATCCAACATCTGTTGAATCATCAGCTCCCGCTGGGCCTCTTTATCGATAGCCTTATACTCGTGAACCGCGCTATCTACCCATTGTTTTTGCTTGCGCTCGTTTAACCTTACTTGCTGAGGATCGACGAACTGAACTTTCATCGTCGCCATCAATTCAGACGCTTGGTCCAGGCGGGCTTGGTAATCGTCATCGGACAAGTCACTTAGCTCTTTGCAAATATCGACTAGATCGTTGTTATTCTGGCTGTTCATATAACTGATCTGACGAATGATGATATCGGCTCGACGAGTAAAGCTATGCAAAGACCGCCTCAACGCGGGCAACATAATTTCTGATGCATTGCGCATTCTCTGATCAATCGTATCGAGGATATACCACAAATAGGACTGGTGATTTTCACAAAGATCTGGAACGGTTCTGCGTAATTGACGCTCAGCCTCTTCTTTAAATTCCTTTTTCTTGCGCCGAATCTTGCTTATCGCTTTATTGATTTCTTCTCTGTGCTTTTCAACACTGTCAGCGGACAACCGAACAGCGATGTCTGGTTGAAACCGTTTTTCCATAAACTCAAAAAACTGATCTGTTGCCTGTTGAGCCAGTTGTTGCGCCTCGACTTCCTTAACCAACTCACGCTTACGCTCCTCAAGTTCTGATATCACATCAGTAAAATCTGTAATGATGCGTTCCGAGTAATCATAGGCATCAAGCAGATCATACACTTCTCCGCGACTAATGAATGCGTCAAGTGCATTGAGGGTATTTCGTGTATTGCGATGCCGGGTTCTTATTTGCGTGTTATCGGATTCCAGCAGAGCCATGGTAAAAATTCTGCCCATACGACTAAAAGGGAAGCTCGACTGCAAGGTAGCAGCGTCTACCTGACGTTCAATCCAACCACAATCAATCAGCTGGTTTAATGTCCACCCGGCTTGTTCACGCTGCGACTTAAAACGCTGCTCTTGACTTTCGTCGCCATCGTCGAAAATATGACTCGATGAGCGGGCCAGTGATTCCTCAAATATTTCGATGAGTTGCTCTCGATTCAACGATTGGCCATAGTCAGCATTGGTGCTGTATTGCCGCTGGTACAATAGCGTTAAGCATTGCACCACTTGCTCTCGATATTTACTCGAAAGTGGCTTGAAGAAATGAAGGCGATCAATTGAAAAAAACATAAGTATAGTTTCGAAGCCCTTTGTTAATTAAACAGCCAGGGCTGTATATCTTTAAAATTGTCGATGATGGTTGTTGTCCTCAGGATTTTCCTTGCAACAGCGTATCGTCGATTGGTCAGTATCTGAGCAGCAAATTCTACCGAATGCACCACTCATCAATACATGCATACGGCGCCTGCAGCGTAATGGCGCTAGTGTTACAAAATCGCGCCGCGTTGTCACTCAATGAGACACTATCAATTAAACACGTGAGCGCAAAAAAACGACATGTACGGCCGCACAGTAATGACATCTCGCCAAGGCGTCATAGGGTGACGTGACGGATATAGCTTAGGAGGGTAGGGATGCACACTAACTCGATACAACAACATAAGGCGCTTCTTGCCAGAACCAAGAGCCAGCCATTTTTACACAGGAAATTTGAAGCCTTAACCTAACTAAGAAACAGCATTGAACGGAATCGCTCGAATGTTCTTTCCACCAATCCTTTATTCACTATTTACGCGACCCCTGCATTTCATTTTACGCCTGTTTGTTCAGTATTTCCCTAGATCTGTTGTTTGCAGCCGTGGCTTTTCCCAGAGAGAATTTACTAGGGAGAATTTCCCAACCGTTATTGCGAAAAATCTAAATCTTTTTTGTATCGTTGATAGAACTCACCGTTAAACGTGTCTCCGTACGCCGAAAAACACTGTCTAAATGAATCCAGCATTCTATGGATTTTTACTATTTTATTGATCTCTCTGATAACCTGGTCACCCCACGCATTTTTGGTACATACTACATGCATGGTATGATATTTTTCTTCTTCATCTATCGTCACAATCTTAAGATTATCTAAAGCCTGTTTTTGTAAAAACTGCACCACTAAACCTTCATAGTCAATAGTAAAATCCAAGCGGTTCATTGCAATCATCGAGTATAAGGAGCCTAGCTCGATGACCTGGCGCTGAATGTTTGCGTTAATATCAGATTCATACATTTCGAGTACCGAGTCCACAGCACTACCATAAGAACGCACGCTCATAATGCTGCCAGATAATTCCCTATTGTTAAGCAAATCGTTCAGGGACATTCTATCGGGTTTACCCAGTGCCTCCCAGCTCATTTGATTCAACACAATTTTTGCCGGGGGAATTAAACTAATCGGAATCGAGAAATACGCGTATTGTTGTCGCTCGATCGTTCGTTGTGCTCCCACTTCGCAGTAATTTTTCCGATCCTGTATTTCGTGCCAAAAACGCTTTCTACTCATGTCGACAGTTTTCATATCGTAGTGAGGTAACTGCTCGGAAAAATACCTTATTATTTGTTCGTAAACGCCATTGCCCGCATTATCGCCCTTAAGTATATAGCCGGGCGGGAAGTCCAGGCGTATCCAAGCAATACTGGACGGTTTCACATCAGCCAAAACCAGCGGGCACCAGAATATTATTGATATTGTGGCAAATTTTAAGGGTAGAAATCTGAGGACGATCTTTCTCAATTTAACCAAAGCCGACTACCTATAGATTTTGTCAAGAGGAGATAAGAGTATAGTAGAGCTTATTCGAATATGGATGATGTCATATCCGTTGCTGTGAACACAATTTTGGGTGTGAGCAAACGCAACGTTGGGAATTGGGAGCAGGGTCCCCGTCACGCAACGGGCGCTACGCTCACTTTATCGTTGAGGCTGATCAGAACATGCATTACAGGTTTCGGTTTGTTTTCTGTGGTCTACGGTCAGGCAATAAACTGCTTGTGAAGATATCAAAACTACAAGGCAAGGAGGGCACTCGTGTCCAAATAGTCCCTTATAAAGTGGTTATAGGTCACGTCGATTTCACCAACAATCTGTCCGTTTGGCATGATCTATGTGGTACCACCATCCCGGTATGAGTTGCCATTGATTGATAGAGCCGCAGCTACAAGAGGTCTGTTTTTAGCCAATGATATTGCTAGCCGGAAAAATGAGAATAGTTAACTTCCCTGACTACCAGATGAAAATATCGAAACGGTCAGTCACTGCATTCTAATCATGAACCGGAAAACTCACGACAAAATCACGAAGTGTACTTGAATGCGTCCCAACTTAAATCAGGTATCCGTGATACATGGCAAGGCCTGAAAGGAAAAACAGCAACAATAGTCGTTTCGTTATTTGTTAACTACGAATACAAGTTCCATAAATATAACGCCGTTGGCGATGCCAAACCTTACAAAGGAAAGTTACCATGACCGACACGGAAAATCGTTTACCTAAAACGCTAGCAGCATCGGTTCAACTGTACTTGGACATTACGGGCGATACGCCAGAGCTGCTTCAACAATCGTTGAAAGAAATGTCTGCTGACGCAGCCAATGACCGTTTTAACCAAATTATGCTGGATAACAGCACCAGAGCGCATGTCCGCAGCGACCAGCGAAGCCGTGAATACCCTTAAGCCCTTCTAATCCCTTCCCGGCCATAATTGCGCATAATGTATATTATGTTAAATAGGATAATAACTGTAGCGACCACACCTCCTTACAACGACCCCATCCCAATATTTCGGATGTTCTTGCAAAAACATTCATGTCGCACCGGCCTCCCTCTATTCGACCGTAATCTTCGCTGCGCGAACCCCGCAATTTCCATAAAGTCTTACCATCCACAATTTTTGGAGTAATCTATACTCATTCCATGAGCCGGGTTCATGGAGCGCACAGATGACTAACATGCAGATATCTCAAGATGAGTTACAAAGACTCGAGACACTAAGAGCACTAAAAATTCTTGATTCCGCACCGGAAGAACGTTTCGACAGACTCACGCGAATGGCGAGACGTATGTTCTCCGTTCCAATATCCTTAGTTAGTCTGGTCGACAAAGATAGGCTGTGGTGTAAGTCTGTCCAAGGCATTGATATCACTGAACTGCCCAGACAAGGCTCTCTTTGCGGGGAAGCAATACTGGGCGATGAGCTGTTTCTGGTCCCCGACGCACATGTGGATGAACGATTTAAAAATAGTCCCTTAGTGACTAATGATCCCCACATACGTTTTTACGCTGCCTGTCCGTTAAAGGTCGCAAATGGTTATAACATGGGTACACTTTGTCTGATCGACAGTAAACCCAGAGACCTTAATCCTGAAGATCGAGAGCTATTAATCGACCTGGCTTCGATGGCCGAACAAGAAATTGCTGCCGTACAGCTATCAACCTTAGACGAATTGACGATGATATCGAACAGACGGGGCTTTGTTTTATTGGCGTTACATTCTCTCAACCTCTGCAAACGCAACGCACAAAGTGCGACACTCATCCTGTTTGACCTCGACGACTTTAAACCCATTAACGATCAATTCGGGCACACTGAAGGCGATAGAGCATTAATCGCTTTTTCTAACATTCTCAAACAGGAATTTCGGGATTCAGATATATTTGCACGAATTGGAGGTGACGAGTTTGTTGCCTTGCTGAACGGCACCGGCGAAGATGAGATACTGGAGGTTCTCATGCGATTTTCTAAGGCAGTGGACAGTTATAACACTAAAGCCGCTCGTGGCTATGATATTCGGTACAGTGCAGGTTACACGATCAAACAAGCGGATGATCTAAGCTCTTTAGAAGAAATGATGGACCGGGCTGACAACCAGATGTATAAACAAAAGACAAATCGCAGAAACAATCGAATGATCCTGTAAATCTTTCCAGCTTCTCCAACTCAATTTGATGGATCTCATTGACTGGATCAGAAGATTGATTCTCGGCAAAAAGCCCGCCACTAACAGCGGAGCTTACCCTCCCCCTACAATCGATTCAGTCACGATGACTTTGTGAACAACACAACTAGAAATCAACGATCGCAAATTCCGTTAGGAAAATCGACAGACATGCTAGCCAAAAACGAGTCGCCCGAATCAAGATCCACTCAATAGTTCAGATAGCAAGGTGTAACTAACGGATTGTCTCTTTCCTCATCAAACTTACCGCTCCCCACACAGCCCAGCCGTATAATGGCTGAGCTATACGCGAAGGTCTTTCACTGCGCTGACAGGGGCCAATGGGCGATTGATCGCTAGGAAAAGACGTGCTGTGTCTGCCCGCCCTTGCCTAAGGAGGCACAGCGCCAAAGCAAACTGAAATAAATCACGCTGCGCACGGCTCCCACCCACTCTGGCGTGATCAACAAGAATATCAGCGAGATAACGGGTAGCCTCTGGCCATTGCTTTTTTGCGATTGCATCAAATGCGTGAGCACTCAATTTTACCAGATCTCCAGCTGGCCCTCTGGCATCAGAAATTAATTTTGCAATTGCCTCAACGTTCCCGGCAAAGGCATGCGCTACTGCCGCGTGAACATCAGCAAATGCCATTCCCGGCTTCGGAAATTGGCTCAATGCAAACTCACTAACCGCCTTCCATCGACTGCTTGGGATATCAACGCCAGCGAGTTGAGCACGAAATAGTAAGGCCGCCGCGTCTGTAAGAACATTTAATGAAGGCCCAAAATCTCCATTAGCGGGTAGAATATCCGCGTCAAAAATATCCCACATTTTCTTTTCGTCGCCTTGTTCCAGAGCCCACAAAGCTACATGCCAGGCAATATGACAATGCATAAGCGCCCCTCTCGACAAACCGCGCCGCCAGTCTGTCAGATATTGAAGGCCAGCCGCTGTTTCTCCATTTTCATAATAGAGATGGGTTCGAATGTGTGCGTTGTGAGCACTTCTCGGCTGGGCTGTCAGGGACCTTTCAATAGATGTTGCTGATTTTTCAAGTTGTCCTACTTCCAACTGCGCAAAGGCATACTGCCCTAAAAACCACCAGTCGTCACCATAGTGAGGCGCAAGCGATGTTGTAAAAGCCAACTGTTCACTTTCACGACCCGGTTGCCCACTGAATCCAATCAAGCCGAACACACCCATGCAAGTTTGTGCTACTACTGCGTCGCGAGGATAGTCCCGCAAATGCTCATCAATGGATTTGATTGCTGCGGGAATCTTTCCAGACAGAAGCAGCAACATAGTGTTTACATGACTTTTTTCGAATGAAGAAAGAGTGTCGGGAATATCGGGAGCCTGTTGCAGTACTTTTTTTACTTGCGTCGACTCCCCGCGCATCTGCCATTGGCGGGCTAAACCAATATGGGCCTGCAGAAAACTGGGGTCTTCTTTAATCGCTAACTCGAACGCCGCTTCTACGCCATCAGTTCCAGCAAGCAAGTTGTCGACACCGAGAGCATAGGCATCAAACGCTTTGCCCGAGGATGTTGAAACCCGATTATCGTATCTATCTTTAAACATGAATGTCCTTTTGTGGAACACGCCAGATTAGGCGCCCATTTCGTTTCGCGCCGTTAGCTTAGACTTTGCTGTGAAGAATGCTACGCACGGTATTTGGTCTCACCTTACACGATAAAGAGGAAAAATGGTTATCCATGTCTTTTTCATTTTTCTTTTTTTTCAATTGCCCAACACTTTCAGACGAATTTGGCTAAATCCAAATTCAATAGACAAACAATTGAAAAAGTGACTAACAAAATGCCCGTGTTATAAATTGCCAACAGAACGCTTCCCGACTTGTGTACGCCATTTTTTCCTGGACTGAGAAACACTGCTGAGGTGATTTGACGATTCTATCGGCATGATTGCGCCAATCGGAAAATCATACCGATACCCTATGTTTATTCTCAATGGCACCTTGTCGATCCCATCGCTGCGATTTCAGCCAACTCAAATCCACAGATCCCACTCACTCACTGTCTGTACCGTTTGTTCCACGTATTCATCCGACTGTACCATTCCCGAAAACGCTGTTCCCTGGCTATATTCGTCACTAGACAGTTGCTCCAACCACCAAGCCAAACCATCGGCATCTGGCTCGCGCCCAAAAACATTCAGATACATATGAGTCATAAATTCCTCGTTCGATATTAGGCTGTCAGAATTCGAATCTGCAATCTCCTTGAATTCTTCGCTATCGACAAAACGGTCGGCAACTTCGGCCAATGAAAACGAGCCGTCGTCCACGTTTCCCTGCCACCAATAAAAACCTCCTTCATCGGGTATACGTCCTAGCCCTCCCATATAAAGGCGAAATATTTGTGCTGACTCTGTACTGATAATATCGCCGTCGTCCTCTCTTATCGCGGATTGGTACAAGGCTGCAGTACCGACAAAATAAGTATCAACGTCGTCGGGATCGGGGATTTGTGGAGCGCTATTACCCGAGCTGGATATTGTTCCAGAAGTTCCTGCGTGATCCGGGTAGTCGTCTGCAATCGTTTCTAATGTTAGATTGTAGTTAACCGAGTCCGAAAACAGCCCACCTACTTCAATATAATAGGTACCGCCTTCAAAGGGGGTAAACGCAACGTGAGATGTACCGCTCTGTTGATAGAACGCATATTCGTACCGAAAATCGTAATCGGCACCGGTATTATCAGGATCATATATACCAAAACCACTAAGGCCCACGCCGTCATCGGTAGAGCTCACATTCAATGTGAACGGAATCGTAAAAGCGTCAAACTGTTGTTCAGTGGTGAGCCTAACAAGATAGGTGATGTTTGCGTCGAGTTCAGTGGAAAACCAATCTGCATCACCAAAGTCGTCAACTTTCCCCGATGCGCTGCTGCCGACTGAAATACTGCCTGTACTATCGCTGGTATCCGCATAGTCATCAGTAATAACATCCAGAGTTACCGTATACTCGCCTGTTCGGGTACCGGAATGGGATACATCAAAATAGTAGGTTCCGGACTGCCTGGGTGTAAATACCAGTTGGTTAAAGTCTTCACCTATCGGCCCGACGCTGACTTGCTCCGACCTACCGACCGTGTTTTCGTAGG
>Ga0105350_10001460_pt1 | contig 15036 bp, 9 predicted proteins | sample EN1Hudsemesocosm_FD_83506 | JGI IMG/M metagenome (GOLD analysis project Ga0105350, IMG submission 83506) | Methane-oxidizing microbial communities from mesocosms in the Hudson Canyon - EN1E Hudson Canyon | ecosystem: Environmental > Aquatic > Marine > Cold seeps | place: Hudson Canyon... | reverse complement strand
TCTAAAAAGTTACGGCTATAATTTAATATGCAGAAAAAAGCGAGATTCATAGAGAGAGGTACAGCAATTGTTTGTAGCCATATATTATTTGGCCAAAAATATTGAAAGGACAAGCCATTCAAGCTGTGTGAAAAGAAAAACTGCCCAACAAGTGCTAAACATACCCAAACATATGAAATATCTCTAAGAAACAGCGCGCTCATTAAGTTGTAAAATGCAGTAATTAAAACAATGCCATAAAAGAAACCGAATGCCATTTTTTCTGTGTCAATTGCTTCAGAGAATGAGTGTCCGGGCCATTTCAATAAATTTATCGTCATAGAGCTATCAGTCTCTACACGCATATAATAGGTTTTACTTTGTAAGGGTAGGGAGGTAAGAGAAAATACTGGATTCCTATACTTTATATCCCTATTTTCAAAAGGAATGTGATCGCCAGCAAGTTGTATTGTATAAGAGCCATTTTCGTTCGGTTTGAAGAGCTCTATTCTATCTAACAGTGAGTATTCTGATTCCAATATCCATTTGATTTCAGAGTCTGTAATGTTTCTTGTCGTGAATCGTACCCAATAGACTGACTTTGTAAAACCACCCGTGATGTTATTACCATCTACAGCTCTCCAACCTAAAGTTTGCTTATTTGTATCAATTGTAGGAAGTTCACGCACCGTTTTGAAAGTTAACTCACCATCTTTGTCCTCAATATATTCCAAATACTGGCCTAAAGATTCAGTAATATTACGGTTATCTAGAATCACGCTTTCTCTTGCGTGTAATGAGCCACTACTTAAAATACCGCTCAGCACCAAATAAAACAGAATAGATAATCTCAAACACATGGTCATAAAACCTAGCTCTTATTGTAAAAATAATTTTCTTAAATTGTTTGAAGTTTTTTGATGATGTCTTTTATAGCGTTATCAATTTCAGCGCCTTTTTCAACATGTGTTAATGTTTCATTTACACCGTCTTGAACTAGCTTAACCAGCATTTCTTCTTGGTCGTGTAATAAGCCAAGTGAATGAAAATTACTTTCCAAACGCTCTAACAATCTATCAGCTATATTTTGAGTTTCTTTCTTATGTTCACGTTGTGTTTCAGCTATTTGTTCAAGAGCATAGTTCGATGTTAATACGAGAGAAGAAACTTGCTGACCTACGATCAATGATTGTAGCTTTGCGTTTGCACCATCTAATAAAATTGCTATGTAGTCACGAATACGACCCCATTTTTCTTCATCCGAACAAACTGTTTTTATTAATAAGGATATGCCTCCGAAATTAAAAATAGCCCTTTGGCCTTTCTCAATTATTTTATTATGATCTTTAAGGCGTGTGAGGAGTTCTTTTTCAAGCGGTACAACGCACTTATTCGTTGCTTTATCGATGACTGTCGCATCAAAACGAAGCTGGACAGCATTATTTAGTTGATATTGATCAATTGCAGAGACGATTAACCCTGCTAATTCTTCAGGCGTTTTTACTAAGAAACTATTACGGAAAAATTCAAGAACAACACCTTGCTCGCCAGCGCTATCCATTGCTGTGCGCGCGATTTTTTCTACGTTTAATTTCTCACTCGAAATGTCATGTCTTTTTTTACGGTTATCTACAGCAATCTTTATCTTTGTTCTTAACTGTAAAGGCTCGATAGGTTTTGTTAAATAGTCTGTACCTCCGGCTTCATAACCCGCTAGAATTTCATCTACGGTGTCATGAGCTGAAACAAAAATAACGTCGATATCAGATGTAGCAGGGTCAGCTTTTAATTTTTTACATGCTTCATAACCATTCATTTCAGGCATTTCTACATCCATCAGAATAACATCTGGCTTTGGGGCTTTTGCTGCTACGTCTATAGCTGTTTGCCCACTAGTTGCTGCTAAAATGGTGTATTGGTCTTTCAAGTTCTCGTTAACAATTCGAATGTCTCCACGTGAATCATCTACAATTAAAACTCTCGGTTTATCATCCTGCATTACAATTACCTGTTTAAAGTTTAAGTATTAATTCTTCGATGCCTTTAGCCGCACTCTCAAAATCAAAAAGATCCAAATGTTCTGCAATGTCACCTAATAAGGTTTCATGCTCTGTGATCGGCCAACGTGCCGACATTGTAAGCGCTTCATCATAAGCATCCATTTTCTGCTCATGCACCATTGAGCTTAATGCCTGTAGCTTTCCGTTAAGCTCATGCGTATGAAACTTACTTTTTATTTCAGTTTGTTCATCCAGAATCTCTGGAGAATTGCTAATTGCTGCTGTCATTTCAATAGTGACGGCTTTTACTTCGTCTGCAAAAAGTTGCAATAAAGTATTTTGTTCTTTTTTATTTAACGCCGTTATTGTTTCTATAGTCATCGCTAATTTTGAAAGTTTTTTAGCACCTAAATTCGCTGATAAACCTTTAAGCGTATGTGCAAGTTTGGCTATTGGAATCAGGTCATTATTTTCTAGCAATATTTGCATGTCTTTAGCAGACGAGCTGTAATTTTTTATAAATTCTGAAAATAATTTTAAATATAGTTTTTGGTTGCCTTGGCAGCGCTCAAGGCCGTCTTCTTGATCAATGCTGAGATCGATTTCGTTATTAGGAGTGGCTTCTTTTTGTAAGCTTTGTTCTTGTTCTTGTTCTAGTTCTAGTTCTTGTTCTTGTTCTTGTTCTTGTTGATCAGAGAAAGAGGGTGTGATGATGCTGTGTTGTTCGTCTGTTTTAATCGACATAATATCACTAATGACTTTTGGCTCGTTGTTACTTTCTGAGCCTTGAAGATAATGTTTTCGGCTCTCAATTCGACATGAGAATTGAAATGTGAAAGTGCTACCTTGCCCCTCAAGACTGCTAACACTAATATTACCGTCCATCAATTCTAGTAGTTGTTTAGTAATACTTAAGCCAAAACCTGAGCTTGTCTTAGTGTTACCATTTGAGTAACCTTGTGTCTCAAAAATGAGTGATTGATCTTGGGATGAAATACCTTTACCAGAATCGCTGACACTACCTGTAAGAGTAATGGTGCCTGCTTTTTTGTTTAAAGATACAAGCTCTAAAGAAATTAATATATCGCCTTTATCTGTGAATTTTACTGCGTTGTTAGTTAAATTTGTGAGTATTTGATTGAGGCGTGCGCTGTCACCAATCAATATCTCAGGAATATCCTCGTCGATATCAATATTTAGCGTTAAGCCTTTTTCATCAACTTTATCGCCCACAACATGAGTAATATTGTCGAGTAATTGATGGAAGCTAAATGGGGTGTTGGTAATGACAAGTTTTCCAGATTCCATCTCAGAAAAATCCAAAATATCATTGATTGTCCCCAAAAGGTTTGCGGAATAACGTTTTATTTTTAATAGATAAGCTTCAATCTTTGAATTCGTATTTACATCAGAGGCCTGATTTGTATAGTTGATGATATTACTGACTGGTGATCGTATCTCTTCACTCATATTGGCAAGGAACTGATCTTTAGCTTGTGTTGAGGCTTCCGCCATATGGCGTTGCGTTTCGGCATATTCTCGCTTTTTAGTTTCGGTGATATCTGCAAGTGAGCCACGATAACTGACAGATTTATCCACTAGGTCTTCAATTTTTAGTATGGATAAGGAGATCCATTTAATTTCTCCATTCTTATCTTTAAAGCTTGTGACATAATCAGATATGCTTTCTTCATTATTTAGCATGGATTTTAATTTTTCTGTTTCGTCTAAGTCTAAAAAGCAAAGGCTAAAAGGCTGAGAGTTTTCGAGCTTGCTTGCATCCAAATCTTCAACATTTGTTATATCCAAAAAGGTCTTGTTAGCATTATGTAGTACACCGTTATGATTTAGCTTAAAGATCCCTTCAATTGCATTTTCAAAAAGTGATCGATATTCTTCTTCCGCTTTTGATAACGCTTTGAGTGCTGACTTTTGTTCTTTTTCGTGAGACTTGAGTTTTTGAAGAAATCGGTCGAATTGAGCAATTGTCATTAAGATAACAAAGAAGAAAAAACCAACCTCCTGGCTCCAGGCTGTTAGGAACGTTCTTGGAAAAATACCTGCTGCAGTCAATGCAAAAGTAAGCGAGCCTAAGAACCAGATAAGCCAAGAAACGGTATATAATCGAGAAGAGGTATTACCCTTTAACCATGAGTAAGTTCCAGCTGTAATGCACAAGACACTCATCGCTGAGGCCGAAATTGTGCAAAACCTAATCATCACACCATAACTTAAGAAGAGGCTAGATAGGCCTCCCACCACACCTAAACCAATGAACAAAACAAATATTTTATCAAGCCTAGGCGCAAGCCCCTTAAGGTTCATGAATAAGCGAGAATATTGTAAAATAGGGATATAACCTAGATTAACAAAGAATGGGATATTTGTTTCTGACCACCAATTAGAGTTTGGCCAAAAATACTGGAAAGTAATGCCTTTTACTCCGCTTAAATATAGCGATATCCCAAGAAAAGATAAGCAGAGCCAAACATACATTGGGTCTTTTAAATAAAATGAATTAACCAGCGCTGTAAATAAAGCTAGTAAAACAACGCCATACAACAAGCCTGATATAAACTTGGTTGAATCAACTTCTTTGTAAAAAGTATTGTTAGGCCAAACTTTTAGTAAAGCATTCATCGAACTGGTTGTTGTAATACGAGCGTAGTATGTATTTGTTTGATTAGCATGAGAAGATAGCGGGATGACGACATTTCTATAATGTATTTCTCGCGCAGAAAAAGGCTGATGATCACCTAATAAAACCATGCTATATCCATCACTATTAGGGCTATAAAACTCAATCTCATCTAAGAGTGGGTAAGCAAATTCTAAATTCCATCTGAATGCACTGTCTAGTTTGTTTTCAACAGAGAAGCGAATCCAGAATGCAGATTTAGTGAAGCCTTTGGTCAGTCCAATTTTGGGGGAGGGGGTCCAATTCTTTAAGAGAAGAACTTCGTCAAAACTGAGTAAGCCATCAGCATCTTCTAAAAACTCCATGTTTGTACCAAGTGATGCAGGTATCGTTTGGTTATCTAATATAAAATTGTCGATGCTTTTAGCTTGCGTATATTGTGTAAACAAAATAATGAAGCAAAGATTTATTATTTGAAAAACAAATTTACATTTCATGGTCACAGCTTTGATTTACTTTTGTTGGTGATACAAAGTTATTTGAATGATCTTTGTAAATATTTTATGGCTGTTTTCAAGTATAGCCAGACTCTTAATTTTTGCATTGCCATTCAATAATGTAATAGCTTCTTATCGCCTATAAATTTATAAATATTAAAAACACGAAAGATTGCTTGAACAAATCAGATATTTCTGACAAAGTCGCAAAATATGAATACAAACCATGCATCTAAAATTAAGTGCCTATTTTTTATAGTCATCATGTTATTGAACCCGATTCTGGTCTCGGCGGATGCATTGTTGTCTGATCTAAATAGCTCAGGTTTTATTTCAACCATAGATAGTTCTAGCGAAATGCCTGCTAGTTGTCATGAAAAAAATATGCTTAATTCACAACAAGAAGCCGTGAATAATGCAGAATGTTGTGACGCTCCATGTGAGTGCGGTGCTTCTGGCTGTAATGCTCCCTCAGCAACCATGAGCATGAATAAAACACCTTTTTTCATATCAACTTACTCATTGAACTATCTACGAGATCATTATCTTAGTTTTATTTCAACGCCTAGTTTTCCTCCTCCAATCGTTTAACGCCTAAAACTGTTTAACTTCGACAATGTGGCTTTTTATTAAAGCCTGTCTATTGATACGTGTTAAGCATGCTTTTTAATAACAAAACGTTATTTGTTCAAGAATTTTCAAATCGCTTGAATACAATTTAATTACCGTACTTGTGATTAAACTAGGTGAAAAAACATGTCCTGTTCCCCCTTAATGAGCCCTATGTTTCGCTGGGCTTTATTAACTGTAGCTTTACTAACATACGTTTCTCTTTTTAGTGCAGAGGTATTTGCTGAGGAAAAAAAGCTAAACTCAGTGCTAACGTTAAGTGATACTCTCAAGGCGACAAGAGAAAATAATCTTTCTCTTGTTAGCTTTGATCTTGATGCGCAGGCCGATCATGCTGAAGCCACCTCTAGCAATTATTTTCCAGACCCTACGCTATTTGTATCTGCTCAAAATCTGCCAACTGATACTTTTGATTTTGACCAGGAACCGATGACACAGCTTCGGTTTGGTATACGTCAGGCAATTCCTGCTGGCGACACTTTACAAATTAAGTACGACACATTTCAAATGAAATCCGAGATGAAATACACGATGCAGGATCGGCTTTGGTTACGTTTAAAGCGTGATGTTGAACAAGCATGGTTTGAAGCTTGGTATTGGCAAAAAACCTTGAAAATATTAGAGGAAGATACTGTTTTTCTACAACAAACTTTGGATATCACTCAATCATTATATGAAGTGGGGGTACGTAATCAAAGTGACGTACTCGGTGCAGAATTAGAAATAATTCAGCTAGAGGAAAAACAAATTGATGCATTGAAAAAAATTACAGAATATAAAAACAAGCTAAATACTTTAGCTCGGTATAATGTTGCGCCTAGGGTTGCTAGCCTAACTTTCAAGCCAATTAACTACCTTAATATTTCACAAGACTCTTTACCCACTCAGCTAGAAACTCACCCAGATATAATGCATAAGGCTCACAGTATCCACCTTGCAAGTCAAGACATTAAACTAGCTGAACAATCCTACTCTCCTCGCTGGAGCATAGAGGCGAGTTATGGTTTAAGAGATGGCACGAATGAGAATGAGTCAGATCGTCCAGATTTTTTCTCTGCGGGAGTAAGTGTTCAAGTTCCATTTTTCTCAACATCAAGCCAGGACAGAAAGGTTCTCTCAGCTAATAAACGTCGTATGTCGGCGAAAAACTCAAAAGATGACGCGTTACAAAATATGACTTTTGAATACATTAATGTTCAACAGAAATATCTCATATCACTTGATCAGAGCGCGCACTATGAAAAGAAAATACTACCTAAATTAACCCAGCAAAAATCTAGCATACTTGTGGCTTACCAGTCTGCTCAAATGGATTTCAATCGTACGGTTAGAGTCTACTTAAGTGAGCAGAGAGCTAGGCTAAAGTATTATCGGATTATTGTTGATCAGCAAAAGATGTTATCAAAATTGAATTACTGGATACCTAATAAAATAGATTCAAAATACAACATAACTCAGCAAAATATAGGGGTCGTACAATGAGGAAGGTTTTAAACTCACTTTTTAATTTAACTGTTGGTGTTGTGTTAGGTGGCTTTTTAAGTAAGCAATTTAACGTGCTTGATGATAGTACAATGTCTGAATCCATATCTAAAACCACCCCTTTATATTGGGTTGCGCCAATGGATAAAAACTATCGACGTGATGGGCCGGGGCAATCGCCAATGGGAATGGATTTAGTGCCTGTTTATGAAGAAGATAATGCTGGTGACGAAGGTTCAGTAGAAATTTCACCTGTTGTTGAGAATAACTTAGGTGTAAAAACAGGACTCGTTAAAAAATCTCATCTGATCATGCCGGTTGAAACAGTTGGTATGGTTCAGTTTAATGAAAGTAAAATCTCGCATATCCATAGTCGTGTTGATGGTTGGATCGAGGTCTTAAATGTTTCGGCTGCGGGCGATCCAGTTAAGAAAGGACAAACATTATATGAGTTATATTCGCCTTCATTAGTTAATGCGCAAGAAGAGTATTTAGCTGCTTTAAGAAGTGGTAATAAAAATCTAATTAGTGCGTCGAAGTCACGTTTGTTTTCCTTAGGCTTAGATGAAAAGCAGACAGCTAGACTAGAGCGACGACGTAAGGTTGATCAGCGAGTCAAAATATCTGCTGAACAAGATGGCGTAATTATTGATCTTAATGTTAGGCAAGGAATGCATATAAAACCTTCGACAGAGGTTTTATCAATAGGCTCCCTAGATTCTGTATGGGTGTTAGGTGAAATTTTTGAGCGACAGTCCTATCTTGTTGATCAAGGACAAAATGTTGAAATTGAATTGAATGCGATGCCGGGTAAAACCTGGAAGGGATCTTTAAATTATATTTACCCTCAATTAGATCCTAAAACACGCACACTCTCTATACGCGTTCTAATTGAAAATTCTGATCATTTCCTAAAGCCTAATATGTTAGCAAATATGCGAGTTTTAAGTGAAGCTCAAGAGGAAACTCTCTCAATTCCAAAGCAAGCGTTAATAAAAGCTGGACGTCATTCACGCGTTGTAAAATCTCTTGGGGGTGGGAAGTATAAATCAGTACTAGTTGAAGTCGGCTTTGAAGGTGTCATCGACGGTGAGATAGAGCAGCGTATACAAGTATTAAAAGGGCTTACTAAAGACGATAAGGTTGTTACCTCCGCCCAATTCCTAATTGATTCAGAGTCAAATATAGATGCAGAACTTGCACGTTTGGAGAAAGAGGGAGAGGTTGAAGAAAAACCGTCTACAAACACCGTTCATACGATAGGTAAGGTTAATAAAGTAATGGCTGAAATGAAGATGATTAATTTAACGCATGAGCCGATACCTGAGTGGGATTGGCCCACAATGAAAATGGACTTTCAGGTTGCCAACACGGTTGACCTATCGCTAATTAAAACTGGAGAAACGCTGCAGTTTGAAATTAAGAAAACAGGAGACTGGGATTATTTAATCGTAGCTATCGGTTCTGAATCAAAAAAATAAAACGTGAGATTTAGCTAAGTACTCAACAATAGAACCACAGTACTTAGTTATTCTTATTAATTTTTTACATATTCAAGAATACTGATACTTAAATAACTAATTGTTGGATGACAAACAACAACTTTTAGATGACAAAAAACAACTGGAGTTAATAATGATTGCCGCAATTATTAGATGGTCAATTGCGAATCGCTTTTTTGTCCTACTCGGGACAGCAGCCCTTATTGGTATTGGTGCATTTTCTGTACGAAACACCCCAATAGATGCGATTCCTGATCTCTCAGACGTACAAGTGATTATCAAAACGAGTTATCCGGGGCAGGCGCCTCAAGTGGTTGAAGACCAAGTGACTTACCCGCTTACGACAGCGATGCTTTCTGTGCCCGGAGCAATTACTGTTCGAGGGTTTTCTTTCTTTGGTGACTCCTATGTTTATGTCATATTCGAAGATGGCACAGACCTATATTGGGCACGCTCTCGCGTCCTTGAATATTTAAATCAAGTAGCCGGAAGCCTACCAAGCTCTGCAAAACCACAATTAGGGCCAGATGCAACAGGCGTTGGTTGGGTTTATCTATATGCGTTAGCCGATAAGACAGGTCAGCATGATTTGTCTGAACTTAGAAGTATTCAGGATTGGTTTTTAAAATATGAACTTCAGACTGTGCCAGGTGTGTCCGAAGTAGCAACGGTTGGCGGTATGGTCCGTCAGTATCAAATTGAAGTCGACCCAAACCTTTTACGCGCTTATAACATACCTTTGTCCCACATAGGCATGGCCGTGAAAAATGCAAACCAAGAGACAGGTGCTTCTGTTATCGAAATGGCCGAAGCCGAATACATGGTTCGTGTCAGTGGTTACCTCCAGAGTGTCGAGGATATAGAGAATATCCCACTTGGGTTGAATGAAAAAGGCACGCCTTTAATGTTGAAAGATGTGGCTAAAGTGCGTTTGGGTCCGCAAATGCGAAGAGGTATTGCAGAGCTAAATGGTGAAGGCGAAGTAGTCGGTGGCATCGTCGTGATGCGTTTCGGTGAAAATGCGCAAACAGTCATTGATAATGTAAAAATGAAGCTACAAGAGCTTAAAAAAGGTTTACCTGAAGGCGTGGAAATTGTGACGACTTATGATCGCTCAGGTTTGATTAGCAATGCAATTGATAACTTATACGAAAAACTTCTCGAAGAGTTTATAGTTGTCACACTTATCTGTGCGATTTTTCTTTTTCACCTTCGCTCTTCACTCGTTGTTATCATCAGTTTACCAGTGGGTATTTTGGCAGCATTTATCGTGATGTATCAGCAGGGACTGAATGCAAATATTATGTCTCTAGGGGGAATCGCGATTGCTATTGGAGCCATGGTCGATGGCGCTATTGTGATGATAGAGAATGTTCACAAACACATGGAAAAAACAGAATTAACTGATGAAAACCGTTGGACAGTGATTAGTCAGGCTGCGACGGAAGTAGGGCCACCTTTATTTTTCTCCTTACTAATTATTACCATGAGCTTTCTACCTGTATTCACGCTTGAGGCGCAAGAAGGCAAGTTATTTGCACCACTAGCATTTACTAAAACTTATGCAATGGCAGCAGCAGCTGGTTTGGCGATTACTTTAGTACCTGTTTTGATGGGATATTGCATCAGAGGAAAAGTCACACCTGAACATAAGAACCCACTTAATCGTTTGATGATTTCTGCTTATCGTCCCATTATAAAAGGAGCGTTAAAATACCCAAAAAGCATTCTTCTTATGACCGCTATTGCGCTTGTGATTGGGCTTTGGCCAGCGACTCAATTAGGTAGTGAGTTTATGCCACCACTCGATGAGGGCGATTTGATGTATATGCCAACGACTTATGCTGGTGTATCAGTTGGTAAAGCACGTGAGATTCTTCATCAGACTGATAAACTCATTAAAACAGTGCCAGAGGTCAAATCTGTATTTGGTAAAATTGGTCGCGCGGATACAGCAACCGACCCAGCACCGCTCACCATGATTGAAACCATAATTCAATTCAAACCCAAGAGTGAATGGCGTCCTGGTGTCACAAAGGAGAGCATTCGTAAAGAGCTTGATGACCTCGTTAAATTTCCTGGGTTAACCAATGCTTGGGTTATGCCGATAAAAACACGCATAGATATGCTTTCCACCGGTATAAAAACACCTGTGGGTATCAAGGTGGCGGGGCCGGATTTATCCGAAATAGAAAAAATAGGAAAACGACTTGAAGAAGTGCTTCCCCAAGTAGAAGGAACTGCTTCAGTGTATTCCGAGCGTGTTGCCGGTGGACGTTACGTTAAAGTTGATATAGATCGAATTCGAGCTGCTCGTTTCGGACTCTCTATTACCGATATTCAATCTGTCGTACGAGCAGCCATTGGTGGCATGAACATTACTGAGACTGTGGAGGGCCTTGAACGTTACCCCGTTAATCTACGTTATCCTCAAGCTTACCGAGATTCTGAAGAAAAGCTCAAGCTTCTTCCCATTGTGACACCTTCAAAACAACGTATTGCTTTAGCTGATGTTGCAAATATTTATGTATCAGATGGCCCACCAGGAATTAAGAGTGAAAATGCTCGACTAAATGGATGGACCTTGGTCGATATTGCGGGCCGAGACTTAGGTTCATACGTTAAAGAAGCTCAACGCGTAGTTAGTGAACAAGTTGAAATACCGCCGGGTTATTCAATCGCATGGTCAGGGCAATATGAATATATGATGCGTGCAGAAGAACGATTAAAAGTCGTCGTGCCTCTAACTTTGCTTATTATTATGCTGCTGCTATACCTCAACTTCAGAAATATTATTGAAGTTTTAATAATCATGGGAACCGTGCCGTTTGCGCTTATTGGCGGCCTTTGGTTGATGTACTTTCTTGACTACAACATGTCGATAGCAGTCGCTGTCGGTTTCATTGCCTTAGCGGGTGTCGCTGTCGAAATTGGCGTACTCATGCTTGTTTACCTTAATCAATCTTATGAACGATTGCGGTCAGAGGCAGCGAAAGATGGTCGAACATTTTCTAAAGAAGATGTTAGAGAAGCCGTCATGCAAGGAGCAGGTTTGCGTGTTCGTCCAATTATGATGACGGTGATGGCTATTGTTGTGGGCCTTGTACCCATAATGGTGGGAGCAGGTACTGGTTCTGAAGTGATGCAGCGAATAGCTGGCCCGATGATAGGTGGGATGCTTAGCACCTTAGTTCTGACGTTATTAGTTATACCTGCAATATTTTTTGTCTGGAAGCAGCGCTCTATTAAAGATAAAGAAAGCGATCAAAGATTTAAGTGAAGTTAAAGGCATGTAGTTCTTTAAAAATTTATAGACAAATAGTTAATACTTTTAATTACCATACAGAGGACATTAGATGAAAAATATATTTACGCCAGTTATCTTTAGTGCGGTCATATTGCTAATAGGTTATGCAAATAATACATATGCTAATGATGATGAGCACCATAAAGCTATGAATGATCACCATGGTGAAATGGGGCATAGCCAAACAGGTCATGGAGAAGAAAATGGTCATCATGGAAGTATGACGAAGGAAAATCACGCTACGATGAAGAGCGATCATCATAAGGGAATGGATAAAACTGGTGGTCACGGAATGGGTCATAGTGATGCACACGGAATGAAGCATGGTAATTCACTAGCCGGAAAGCCTGGTAAAGAAAACGAGGTAAGTCGTACCATTAAGGTTGAGGCTAGTGACAAAATGCGTTTCTCTCATGAGCCGTTTAACATAAAAGATGGTGAAACGATCAAATTTATAGTGAGCAATAAAGGCGCTATACCTCATGAATTTTCCATTGGTACAAAAGATGAGCATGAGAGTCATGGAAAAATGATGATGGCCAACCCAAATATGCATCATGGGCCCGGAGGCGCTTCAATTACGATCAAACCTGGTACAACTGAATCACTGATTTGGTCATTTGAAAAAGCTTGGAAAGTTGAAGCTGCATGTAACATTCCTGGTCATTATCAAGCAGGGATGCGTAGTCCAGTAATGTTTGTGAAGTAATACTTTTAAAAATTAGATATCTATCTTTCTCTTCTGATGAATGTAAATCAATAGCTTGTGTTTGTTGTAGAGGTTGATGGGTACCATCAGTTAGAGAATTTATTACGCGAGTAAATCAGCTGAAAAGTTTGGTGTTAAACCCGATACAGTTCGTTATTGCACATGAATTGAATAGCCTTCTCCAATAAAAACTATTAAACAGACGATGTAAACGCCTGGGTTTTATTTTTAAAATGAAAAAATAGGCTTTTGAGATGAATATGCTCTTAGTTATCAGGCTTTAGCAATGTGTCTCGTATTATTTTATAAGTAGTCTATTTACTTCTACCTTCAAGATAAGAAGTCCGCAGGAAATTTAGGCGGGCCTGCTTGTTGAGGTAAATCATCATTGATTTCAAGCCAAGACATCTTGCTTTGCACCCAAATATGTTCAACAGGTTGAAAATATTTTTCATCTAGCAGAGTGGAAGAAGGGATGGCAACAATACCTTTAAGTCGATTTATGCGCATATAGACGACTGTTCCGCACTTTATACAGCGATGATGATCGAGTGTAGAGCCTGATCCACTTGCCTCACTGTATTCGTCGCACTTACCAGATACATTCAAACTATTTTGCAAACTCATGATGAAACTAGTGCAGGGAGAGCTATTACGTTGACGGCATTCTGTACAGTGGCAATAAGCGGCATAAACAGGAGGGGTATTTAATTCGTAGTTTAATTGACCGCAGCGACAAGCACCTTTTATGGTATCCATTGAATATACTCTCTTATATTTTTAATATAATTTAGCCTAAGTATACACATTCAAAACATCAAGGTAGCTAACACTTTGTCATTTTTAACCGCATGATTTTTATGCGTCTTAAGAACTGAATGTACAACTTAAGACTAAGCTTACACCCTGCTTAATGAAAAGGTCATAATGATTTGTGTTGTTTTCGGTACTGGCTAGGTGAACAGCCTTTGCAGCGCTTGAAGCTGTGGCTAAAATTTGTAGCGTCGCTATATCCTATCCTTTCTGCGATCTCATCTAGCAGAAGAGGTTGTTGCAGTAGCTCCTCTGCTAACCCCATCCGAACATCATCTCTAACCTTACGCCAAGTGGTATCTTCATCTTTTAATTGCCTGTGCAGGGTTCGTTCTGTTCGAGCCATTCGCTGAGCAACACGTTCCATTGAGGAGTCCACCCCCTCATTTAATAGAACATCTCTAACTTGTTCAGAAACTTTAGGCCAATCTTGTTTTCTAATTAGTAGCTCGCGGCATTGTTCTTCGCATAAGCGTGCGGTCATTTCATTTGCTTTGGCTAATGGGCGATCAAGCTCTTCGACAGGGCCTTTAAAGGCATTATGCTCGGCATTAAATACAATCTTGCCACCTAATGTTTTTTCTAACACTTCTTTCCCGTCTTCTTTATATTCTTCAGGGAAGTCGCATTGAAGGTGTAACGTGTAAGGAATATGATTTCCTGAGAACAACTCCTTTTGAATAACGGCAGCTGCCCATAAATCGCGAATCAATACAAGTTGTCCTAATTCGTTAAGAGTATGCGTTGAAAAATTTACAGAGAAACTCTCATTATCTTCAAAATATTCAATATCGCAGAACGCGTAGGTGAGGGCAAGATAGCGCTGGCTTAGTGCGATAGCTTCTCGCATTGTTTGGCTTGCTAACAAGGCATAGCCCATAATGCCATAAGTCGTTAGCTGATATCTGCTACCTAATTCCACACCCAAGCGGAAGGGCTGACCTAAGTGCTGCAATAAGTTCTTAATGATCTTTAGCTCTTGCTTAGCATCGATCTCGACATTCGTATTCCTTATTTGTTGCAGACTTACGTCGCTACCCTCAAGCAACATCGTGTGGCTAAGACCATGCTCCAGACCATAGCTGCAAATGAGTTGTACGCTATTAATATCTCTTTTTGTCATGACTCGCTGTACATATAAATGTCTTAAAATCACAAGTATAGGTCTGATTAGAGCATGGTTCAACTTGGGATACTTTTCTAAACTATTTCGACACTTACAGTTTATAGGTTGAATTATGGAATTTACTTCGCGCGACCCTTCAGTTGTTATTATTGGTGCTGGTATGACAGGTATTTCGATGGTCATCAAGTTGCGTGAGGCTGGCATTACTAATATCACAGTCCTAGAAAAAAAGGGTGAAATTGGTGGCACTTGGCGGGAGAACACCTATCCTGGCGTAGCGTGTGATGTACCTGCGCATATGTATACGTATTCATTTGAACCCAACCCAAACTGGAGTCACTTCTTCGCGCACG
>Ga0105350_10001459_pt1 | contig 15042 bp, 8 predicted proteins | sample EN1Hudsemesocosm_FD_83506 | JGI IMG/M metagenome (GOLD analysis project Ga0105350, IMG submission 83506) | Methane-oxidizing microbial communities from mesocosms in the Hudson Canyon - EN1E Hudson Canyon | ecosystem: Environmental > Aquatic > Marine > Cold seeps | place: Hudson Canyon... | reverse complement strand
GATCTGCCTTTTCCATAGAGACTTTATTGTGTGTAATATAGATAAACTGCACCTGTTCTGACATTTCTTTTACCATATTTGCAAAACGAGCAACGTTGGCATCATCTAAAGGCGCATCAACCTCATCAAGCATACAAAAAGGTGCAGGATTTAGCTCAAAAATCGCAAATATTAATGCAATAGCAGTCAATGATTTTTCCCCACCGGAGAGAAGATGTATTGTCGCATTTTTTTTACCCGGTGGACGAGCAATGATAGAAATACCTGTCTCCAATAGATCATCACCAGTGAGCTCTAGATAAGCATTACCACCACCGAAAATTTTTGGAAATAAACGTTGCAGACCTTCATTTACTTGATCGTAAGTTTCTTTAAAACGGCTACGTGTTTCTTTATCAATTTTTCGTATAGCACTTAGTAATGTCTCAAGCGCTTCTACAAGCTCTGCATCTTGAGCATCTAGATAATCCTTTCGTTCACTTTGGGCTTTAAACTCTTCTATAGCAGCTAAATTGATTGCCCCCAATCGCTGCACTTTTGACTCTAAATTCGTCAAAACAGAATTAAGTGAACTATCTGAATCTTCGGTTTTCAACAGTGAAAGAACATCGTCGATGGAAAAATCATCACGCTCAACCAGCTCGACCAAACTATCACGCTTTATTTGTAATGCCTGAGCATCCATTCTAACCAAACCTAATTCATTACGCGACTCTGAGATTAGTGACTCTACACGTTCCCTTGAATTTTCAGCTTCTCTCAGCTTCATAGCAACAGTTTCTAGCTCTCCCCTTACTGTCGACACTCGCCCATCATTAGCCAATTGAGTCTCTAACAAGCCTTCAAGCTGAAGCGACATATCATCTAGCAACACATCATCAGTATTTTCTGATGAATTATGTTCAAGCATTCTTTTTTGATTAAGTACTAAATTTTCATTTGTGCGTGAGATAGACTGAATCAGCATATTTTTCTGATTTTGTTTTTTTTGCTGCACTAATTGTAGTTGATGAAACTGAGCCTGAAGCGATCGTAATTTTTGTCGTCGCTCATCAACACTTAATTGAAGCCCTTCTCGCTGCTCTAGAAACACATCTTTTTCTTGGAAAAGGTCATCAAGTATCGTTAGCTCGATTGCTAATTGTTCTTGTCCGATCTCCAGATTTTCATGCTGAACATCAATTTCGCTTATCACATCTTTAACGTCTTCTTGGTTTGCGAGCATCCTCTGCTGGTATTGTTCGCGCACCACAAGCTGAGTATTGATGACAGTTTCAAGCTGAGCTTGCTGTTGAACCCACCCGTTCAATTGATTACTTATTTCTCGAGACCTCGCCTCTAGATCATGTAGCTGCGATTTAAGCCTCATGATCGTACTTTCATCCTCTAAAAGCTGACTTTCGATTATAGGTATTTCACGCTCAAGAACAGAAATCTCATTTGCCCTTTGTACAAGTCCATCCTGCCCCTCTACTGGCTTAAAATATCGAAACCAGTTCTTACTCAACCAGATGCCACCAGGTGTGATGACCGACTCCCCTTCAATTAATTTCGGAATCATCTTAATCGCTTCATCAAAGGTATTAGCAGTCTTAATTTCACAAAGTGTACTAAATAATGCTTCCGCGCCTTTCACATAAAACGCTAAAGTATTTTCTTTTGGAGTAAAGACTTGGCTACTTGATGTTGCAATCAAGGTTAAGCCACTCTCTAAAGCTTCCACACCTTCAGATTTTAGTTTACCAACCAACGTCTCAATTGAGTCTACTGTCATCGCAGTTAAATAAGCGCCTAAGACTTGTTCTATTGCTAGTTCCCAACCTTCAGCAACGGATAATACATCCATTAAATGCTTAGTCTTATCTAATCCATTTAAAGATAGCCACTCACCTTGAGCACGCCCCTCCTCACCAAAACTAGCCTCTTGTAATGTAAGTAGTGAGGTTAGTACAGCTTTTTTCTCACTTACCTTATTAAATAATTTGGATTTTTTTGCCAAGCAAGATTCAAGTTCGTCACGAAGCCTGCTTATATTAAGGTAGGAATCTTCACTTTCTTGTTGAGCGTGTGAAACTTGTAAATCTAACGCTTCTTTTTCTTCACCTGACTGACTATCCTTAGTTATTTCAAGCTGCTCAGTTAGTTCATTTGCAGCAGATAACAGCTTATCTTTACGCTCAACAAGTTGTTGAATCTGAGCCTCATATTGCCTGATTTGATGCTGTGTAAGCTCTGTTGTTCTTTTAGACTCAGATACCTTTGCTGTCAATTGATCCCATTCATTCTGCCTGGCACGCAACTCACCTTCTTTGGCATTCAGTTCTAGCTCAAAATCACTCGTGCTCTGTTCTGCCTCCTCAAGCAAAGGAAAGGAGTCTTCGAGTTGTAATAAAATCTCATCAAGCTTTTCTTTATCTTGCTGAAGAGTTTCATTAATTGAATCTCCTTCAGCAGATAGAGCGATAAGTGTTTTTTCCTTTTCCAGCAATCGCTCCTTTTGATACTTTATCTGCTGCTCAAGTGATGCCACATCTGCACCCGACTGATAATATTTTACCTGCGCAGCATTGAGATGCTCCTGCTGTTCATCAAGTGCAATTCGGGATAACTCAATGGCGTTTTCACTTGACGTTTTAGAAAAAAGTGATCGTTCAATTTTTTCTTCAAGCGCAGTAATAACCAGCTGTTTATTCGTCAAATCATTTTCAGTCAACCGCCAATTAAAAGCATTAAGCTTCGCAAAAACTAAACGCTGTTCTTTTTTATAAATAGTATAACGCTCAGCCGCTGCAGCCTGACGCTTTAAGTGCTGCAACTGTTTTCCTAGCTCTTCGCGGATATCAGACAATCGATCTAAATTCTCCTGCGTGCGTTTCATTCTGTTTTCAGTTTCTCTGCGGCGCTCTTTATATTTAGAAATACCAGCAGCTTCTTCAAGATAAACACGAAGCTCTTCAGGCTTGGATTCAATTAATTTTGAAATCATGCCCTGTTCAATAATGGCATAACTTCTAGGCCCCATACCTGTACCAAGAAATATATCCGTAACATCTCTTCGCCGACACTTAGACCCATTGAGATAATACTGCGATGTGCCATCACGCGTTACTTTTCTTTTTATTGAAATGTCAGAGAAGTTTGAAAATTCGCCTTTTAATTTCCCTTCATTGTTATCGAATAATAATTCAATCGTCGCCTGCCCTACCGGTTGCCTACTACCTGAACCGTTAAAGATAACATCCGTCATCGATTCACCACGAAGATTTTTCGCAGAGCTCTCCCCCATCACCCATCGTACAGCATCAATGATATTTGATTTCCCACACCCATTAGGACCAACCACAGCCGTCATATTACCTACGAATGAAACGGTCGTAGCATCAACAAAAGATTTAAACCCGGCCAATTTGATGGATCTTAAACGCATGAAAACTTCTCAACTTTGGAACAAATAATAATAAAAGAATCGACCCGCTATTATCCAGATTGGTCAACGTTAAATCCAGTGCGTCATTTATTTGACCAAAAACAACCACAGACAACAAATAAGACGGCAACAAACTGCCACACAAATCTTATACCAGCATAACTAATTGTTTTATATATAGATATTAACAATGGCACACTTATAGCTAGATTAAGATAAATTGAAATAAAGATGCAAGCAGCAACATTACATTTTTATCGAGGAGATAAATATGGACACCAACGACACAGAATTTCAAACTATTGATTTTAATAAAGCAAAAGTTGTTTCGACCTATAAAAATCTGAATCGTTTGATATCTGACAATAACGATGTTATTTCTCGTTTAACACGAAAACTTCAAACAACATTAAACACGTCAGATATAGTTCATATGTTTGCCAAAGAGCTTAAAGCTCTAGTTGATTATAAACAACTAAAATTTAGCGTTGATAATAAAAGTATCATCACAATCGGCGATCAATCTGGCCCTCATTCATGTCAATATAACTTAACAATAGATGATACAGATCTGGGCTCTATTTCATTTTCTAGAAAAAAGCGATTTATGGAAGAAGAGCTAGCAATAATAGAGCGCCTTGCAAGCACTTTAGTATTTCCATTGAGAAATGCAAAGCTATACCACTCAGCTCTTCAATCAGCCCTAAGAGATGATTTAACTGGCTTTGGAAATAAACGAGCGTTAGATGCAGGTCTCCATCGTGAAGCTGAGCTATCTGTTAGACACAAAACCCCATTATCAATCTTAATGTTAGATGTGGACCACTTCAAAAGAATCAATGACACCATGGGACACATAGCAGGCGATAAAATATTAAAAGACCTAGCAGCAACCATTAAAAAAAGTGCTCGACAAAGCGACCTATGCTTTCGGTATGGAGGCGAAGAATTTATGGTTATTTTAGATGACACAGATGCTGTTCAATCCATTAATATTGCGGAACGAGTCAGATTGAGCGTAGAGCAGTACACATACAATTACAAAGGCAAAATAATCCCTGTTACGATAAGTCTTGGCACTGCAACTTATGAAAAAAATGAAACATTAGAAAGTTTTAAAGATAGGGCTGACCAAGCATTATATAAAGCCAAAGGACAAGGAAGAAACATTGTTGTATCAAGCGAATTAGATATCATTGACTCGCACGTGAGACCCATTGCTCATCGAATTTAATGCCCTATTTATATATCAACATTATTTAGATTCTACTGGCTTTATAGTGTCTTAATTGCAAAAATCGTTACCTTGCAATTAGGCTAAATTTTATCCTATTTTCCTGAAAAGAGAGAAAGTTATTACATTAACACTTTTTTTACTTACGCTATCCCTGTAAAGAGTCTTATCTAGAAACAATAACTTATTAGTAATAAAGTACTTTCATATATTATTTACAAGTAAATAAAGTTGGCTAGACCTGTAATTGTATTCTATTAATACCTCTATTAACTAATAAACCCTACCCGCAGTAGAAGTTATGAATTTACAAATTCAATAAATAGCTAAATACAAGAGAGTTTTTAATCAATTTAGCTATAAATGGACATCTTCGTTAATCAGAAAATAAAGAACTTGCGAGCTTAAAGCTTCCATCTTCAAACTCACTCCAAATATTGATAAATCTACCATCTTTTAATAAAGGCGCTAAATCAATCGATTGCGAACTAATTACATTTGAGTTAAATGGGGCACTTGACCAAGAAGAGGTTGGTTCTGAATAACGACTTTTAAATATATTTCCATCATTTATCCACGCAGCAATTGCATTCCCTTCAAAATCTAGCAATATACTAGGTGTTGATATTTCATTACCTTCCGATAGCTTAACGACAGGCCCCCAACCTGTATCTAGCGAGTAATGCTTAACTACAACATTGTTTCGTATGGCGCCGCCAGTCTTCTTAACTTGAGCCCATACTGCAAATGCTTGATTGTCTGAACCAAAAGCAATAAATGGGTCGGTTGCATCGCCTAGATTATCATCCTCCATTTGAAGTGCATCACCCCAAACACCTCCAGAAAAGCGGCTCAACCAAATATTATCTCGTAAACCGTCATGCTGTTGCCAGATAACAAAAGCATCATTATTATTATCAATAGCAATTTTTGGATTACTAGCGCCACCAGGTTGGTCATTGATAGCGTTTGTTAAACTAAGCTTTTCAGGCTTACTCCATGAACCTTCCATAAAGCGACTTGTATATAAGTGAAATACACCAGACTCTTTTTGAGCCCAGGCAACCATCGCAACGCCATCTGAGGAAAAAATCGAAGTTGGATGCCTAACATCCCCATCAAGCGAATCATTTAATGTGATCGATTTATCTAGCAAAATTTCATCTGAATCATCATAAAGTAATTCTTGATCTTCTTCGTTATAGTAACGAGCCTTAACCAGCTTTACGCCATCCTCAATTTCTAGCCAAACAGAAAGGATATTGCCCTCACCATCAATACCAATTTCAGGTGTTGACACTTCAGAACCAGATTCATTATTACTAATATTTCGCGCACCCTTCCATTGAAAACTTACACTTTCATTTTCCCCATCAACAGTTGAGGGAGTGGTCTGGTCAAATACATTTACCCAAACCGACTTTTGCGCACTACCATCAGAGGATTGATACCAAGTAGCTACAGCTTTACCATTTTTATTGATTGCTATTTTTGGGCTAAAAGCATTTGTTTCCTGACTAGAATCATCAATCCTTTCTGCACTGACACCTTTCACGCCATCGTTAGCATTTTCACCACTTAATTTCCATGTATTATCGAAAGGCGAGTAACGACTTGCCCAAATTCCAATCGTATCATTTGTTCCATTACTGTTGTTCTGCCTCCATACAGCAAGAACATCACCATCGGCGTTCGACGCGAGTTTTGGTTCAAATTGATCTCCCTCAATCAACTCAGAATCACCTTTAGACTCACCTTCTTTAGTAAATGCAAGACCCACATTATCTTTCCATTCACCCTCTTCAGTCTTAAAAGAAAGCTCAATATTTTTTCCTAAACTATTACCCTCAATGACTGTTTTAGTTGTTAGGTCATCAGCTAAATCAATCACATGCTTAGATATAGCTACCGTATATATTGTATTAAGAGCAAAACGACCAGTCTTATGTTTTAAAGCCAAAGCTGTTACATCGATGTCAATTTTATTATTAGTAATTGGATCAATTCCAACACCTAACTCTACAGAATACTCAATATTCCTTGGTCGTTCATCGGCAAGTTGAAATTCATCATTACCAGAAGCTTCCCCTGAATAAAGTATTACACCAGCAGAGAAGCTCTCTGTATCACTTTCTGTTTCTGTTTCTGTTTCTGTTTCTGTATTAATATTTTCTACGCGATCTGTACTGAAAGGGTATTCTAATATATCAGTGTTCATTAATTCACTAAAAGTGAAACGCACAGCAGAGTCGACCTCAACATCAGTAGAGTCATTTTCAGGAGAGCTACTTACAATTTTCGGTGGAACGATATCTTTATCAGCATCTTCCAACAGTTCCACTTCGGAGTCCGTAGAAAAGCTGTCACAGGCCGTTAATCCAAGACCAATAAATAAAAGAAAAAAAAGTGCTCGCACTTTCAGAAGCAGCATCTGAACTCCGTGTCAGTTAGGTGAAAAACGAATATACTTAAAGAGTAATATGCACTGAGATTATCATAATACAAGCCTTACTAACCACGACCGAATTACAATAGTGTGCGATAGGTAACAGCTTGCAGTTTTGATTCGATACTTGCATAACAGTTCAAGTATAAGAATAATAAATTTTAGGCATAAAAAAAGGCTATTAAATAGCCTTTTTTATTTTGTAAAAACAATAAAACCTCGATTATACAAAGGCTTTAAAGGACAACCAATTTCCTAAGAAATTTTAGGCTCCAGACTGCCCGACTGATAAAGATCAAACATTTTATCTAAGCTAATAACTTTGATTTTATCCGCATTACCCGCTGTACCAAAAGCTTCATATCGAGAAACAACAATTTCTTTCATTGCCTTTACCGTTTCATTTAAATATTTTCGCGGATCAAATTCTGCAGGATTTTGAGCCATAAAACGTCTAACTGCCCCCGTTGAAGCTAACCTTAAGTCTGTATCAATATTAACCTTTCTTACACCAAACTTAATCCCTTCACAGATCTGCTCAACAGGTACGCCATAAGTTTCTGGAATTTCACCACCAAACTCATTGATAATCGCTAACCAGTCCTGGGGTACTGATGACGAGCCATGCATAACAAGGTGAGTATCTGGTATACGCTCGTGTATCGCTTTAATACGATCAATCGCTAAAATATCACCAGTGGGTGGTCGCGTAAATTTATAAGCACCATGACTTGTTCCACAAGCAATTGCTAATGCATCAACACCTGTCTTTTTAACAAAATCTGCAGCTTCTTCAGGATTAGTTAGCATTTGGTCTGCAGTTAAGATACCTTCAGCGCCTACTCCATCTTCTTCACCAGCCTGACCTGTCTCTAGCGAACCTAAACAACCTAACTCACCTTCAACAGACACACCACAAGCATGCGCCATATCGACGGTTCGTCGTGTAACATCGACATTATATTCATAATCAGAAGGAGTTTTTCCATCTGCAAGCAACGAACCATCCATCATAACTGATGAAAAGCCTAGTTGAATCGAACGCTGACAAACCGTTGGAGAAGTACCATGATCCTGGTGCATACAGACAGGTATATGTGGAAACTCTTCAATAGCAGCTAAAATCAAGTGCCGTAAGAAAGGCGCTCCGGCATATTTTCGTGCACCAGCAGAAGCTTGAACAATCACCGGACTATTTGTTTGGTCAGCAGCTTCCATAATGGCACGCATCTGCTCCAGATTATTCACATTAAATGCGGGAACGCCATAACCAAACTCTGCAGCATGGTCCAATATTTGTCTCATTGAAATAAGTGCCATTATTTTTCTCCTACGAAAAACATCAGTAATCTAAATTTTGAATATATTATCTGAAAACCTGAAATTAATTTTCTAAGCGTTCTTGGCTCGCTCAGTTAACATTGCTACTGCTGGCAGAGTTTTGCCTTCTACAAATTCAAGAAATGCTCCTCCGCCGGTTGAAATATAGGATATTTTATCCGCTATTTCATACTTATCGACAGCAGCCAAAGTATCACCACCACCTGCAATTGAGAATGCATCACTATCAGCTATCGCTTCAGCTAGCGACTTTGTTCCTTCTCCAAATTGGTCGAACTCAAATACTCCGACAGGACCGTTCCAAATAATTGTGCCAGCCTCTTTCAAAATAGCGGCTAACTGTTTCGCTGTGTCAGGCCCTATATCAAAAATCATGTCATCATCTAGAACAGAACTAGCAGACTTAAGACTTGCTTCAGCGCTTTCTGAAAACTCTTTACCTGTCACCACATCAGTAGGTATAGGTATATCTGTTGCTCGAGATAGTTTTGAGGCACTATCAAGCAGGTCAGCTTCATATAAAGACTTACCAACATTTTTTCCTGAAGCAGCTAAAAACGTATTCGCAATACCACCGCCAACAATTAACTGGTCAACAATTTTCGACAAGGATTCGAGTACCGTTAACTTAGTTGATACTTTAGAGCCTCCAACAATCGCAACCAATGGACGCTTCGGTTTGTCTAATGCACTAGCTAGTGCTTCAAGTTCAGCCGCCAATAAAGGGCCAGCACAAGAAATCGGTGCAAACAGGCCAACTCCATGAGTTGATGCTTGAGCCCGGTGCGCTGTGCCAAAAGCATCCATAACATAAACATCACAAAGTTCAGCATAGGCTTTGGATAAAGACTCTTCATCTTTTTTCTCGCCCACATTAAACCTTACATTTTCAAACATCACGACTTCGCCATCATTCAAATCGCAACTGTTACGCCACTCAGCCAATACCTCAACAGGTTTGTCCAATAAACCTGATAGATGAGATGCAACAGGCTTTAACGAATATTCTTCCGCAAATTCACCTTCTGTAGGGCGGCCTAGATGAGACATAATCATAACTTTTGCACCAGCATTAATTGCATGCTGAATTGTCGGTAAAGAGGCTCTAATCCGCGCATCACTAGTTACTTGACCATTTTTTATTGGCACATTTAAATCTTCTCGGATCAGCACTCGCTTACCTCGTAAATCCAAATCAGTCATCTTTACTATGCTCATTAAAACTCCTATTACCTACAAAAAATTAATAATTAATAATTAATATAAACCGTTACAACGAAGACCAATGTTTAGCAACATCAAGCATGCGGTTAGCAAAAGCCCACTCATTATCAAACCAAGTCAAAATTTTTATCAATTTTTGACCACTCACACAGGTTTGACTGCCATCAACAATTCCTGAATGCATATCATGATTAAAGTCAGATGATGCCAAAGGCTCTTCTGTATAAGAAAGTACGCCATGAAAATTGGACTGCGAAGCATCTTTAAGTACTTGATTGACCTGCGATACTGTTGTCGACTCATTAACATAAACGGTTAAATCGATTGCTGATACATTAATCGTCGGCACACGCATGGCGACAGCAGTTAATCGACCAGTCATTTCTGGTAGAATTCGCTCAATACCTATTGCTAAAGCTGTATTAACTGGCACCATGTTTTGCATTGCACTACGTGTACGCCTTAGATCCTGATGATGATATGCATCAATGGTAGGCTGATCATTCATTGCAGAATGAATGGTCGTCAACGTCCCCTGCTGAATATTGAAAGCATCATGCAGTGCTTTAATAACGGGAATAATGGCATTTGTTGTACACGAAGCATTAGAAACAATACGATCTTGAGCAGTTAACGCTAAATGATTCACACCATAAACGATTGTTTTATCAACACTTAAGTCAGCAGGTTGAGAGAATAAAACTTTTTTAGCACCGGATGATAAATGCTCTTTCGCATCTGAACTCGCTCCATACACACCAGTACATTCCATTACTAAATCGATACCTTCTTCTTTCCAAGGTAAATTAGACAAGGATTCAGAACGATATACAGAAATACTATCATTCAAAATCTGTAATTTCTTTTCACCTTCTGAGTTAGAACAAATATTAACCGGGTACGGAAATCTACCATGCGTTGTATCATAACGCGTTAGATATGAAATTGTTTCAATATCAGAAAGCTCATTGATTGCAACAATTTCAAGTTGCTCACGATATTCACTTTCATATAAAGCACGTAGAACTGACTGCCCTATCCTGCCGTAGCCATTTATAGCAATTCGACATGTCATAGGGCGTCATTATTCCTATTGCTGAAATTGAAACAATACATTGATAGCGTCTCTATAAAGCTTATAAAAGCTCTTCCGAGACACTCACTACGTTTTCAACAGTAAAACCGAACTCTTCAAATAATAAATTAGCCGGTGCTGATTCACCAAATGTATTCATTCCAACAATACGACCGTCAATACCTACATATTTATACCAAAAGTCAGCGATTGAAGCTTCTATCGCAACACGAGCAATCACCTCAAGAGGCAATACTGACTGACGATATTCTGCACTCTGGCGATCAAATACATCAGTAGACGGCATGGAAACCACACGAACTTTATGGCCTTTATCACTTAATTGTGCTGCAGCCTGTTGTGCCAGACCAATTTCTGATCCAGTAGCAATTAAAATTAAATCAGGCGCACCTTCACAATCTTTCAGAACGTACCCCCCTTTTTCGATATTCTCAACCTGTTCAGTTGTTCGATCTTGGTGAGGTAGGTTCTGACGAGAAAATATTAATGATGATGGACCATCATTTCTTTCTAGCGAAAATTTCCAAGCAACAGCCGACTCAACTGTATCGCAAGGACGCCATAAGTCCATATTAGGCGTCATTCGAAGACTGGCCATCTGCTCAATAGGCTGATGCGTAGGACCATCTTCACCCAAACCAATCGAGTCATGAGTAAATACGTAGATTGCGCGCTGCTTCATTAGCGCTGACATTCTTACTGCATTACGTGCATATTCCATAAATATAAGAAAGGTCGCACCATAAGGAATAAATCCGCCATGCAATGCAACACCATTCATGATCGCAGCCATACCGAATTCACGAACACCATAATAAATATAATTTCCATTGGCATCAGCAGCAGAAACCCCCTTACAACCATTCCAAATAGTTAAGTTGGAGCCAGCCAAGTCAGCAGAACCGCCTAACAATTCTGGTAATAATGGACCAAATTGGTTCAAGGTATTTTGAGAGGCTTTACGACTAGCGACTGTTACTTCACCGCTTTGACATTCCGCGATGTATTGATTAGCTTGCTCAGCAAAGCTAGAAGGTAGGTCCCCTGCTAGGCGACGCTTTAATTCGGAAGCAAGCTCAGGATAAGCTTCATTATAAGCAGCAAATTCATCATTCCACTGTTGCTCTAGTTTAGCCCCCTTATCTTTTGCATTCCAATCTTTATATATATCATCAGGAATTTCAAAAGGACCGTGATCCCACCCTAGCTTATCGCGCGTTGCGATGATTTCTTCATCACCCAAAGGTGCACCATGACAATCTTCTTTACCTTCTTTGTTCGGTGAACCAAAACCTATGACAGTTTTACAGCAAATCAAAGTAGGTTGAGTAGTATTTGCTTTTGCAGCTTCAACAGCATCAATAAGTGCTTTTGAGTCATGCCCATCAACATTAGGAATAACCTGCCAGCCATATGATTCAAATCGTTTTGGTGTATCGTCTGTAAACCAACCTTCAACTTCACCATCAATAGAGATGCCGTTGTCATCATAAAATATAACAAGTTTCCCTAAACCAAGGGTTCCTGCTAACGAACAGACTTCATGCGAAATCCCTTCCATTAAGCAACCATCACCACAAAATGCGTAAGTACGGTGATTAACTATTTCATGTCCATCACGATTAAATTGGGCAGCTAACGTTTTTTCAGCCAAAGCCATTCCAATTGCATTTGCAATGCCTTGACCTAAAGGTCCAGTGGTCGTTTCAATACCTGGCGCATATCCAAGTTCGGGATGCCCTGGTGTTTTAGAATGTAATTGACGGAAGTTTTTTAGGTCTTCAATCGTCAGATCATAACCTGTTAAGTGCAGCAATGAATAAATCAACATTGAGCCATGACCATTCGATAACACAAAACGATCACGATTTTCCCAGCTAGGGTTTTCCGGATTGTGCTGTAAATAACCGTTCCATAGTACTTCGGCTATATCGGCCATTCCCATTGGGGCACCAGGATGGCCAGATTTAGCTTTTTGCACAGCATCCATACTGAGTGCACGAATAGCATTAGCAAGTTCACGACGAGACGGCATTAATTTTCTCCAAAGAAGATCTAAAAAGTGCTGCATTTTCCCCTATATCGAGGTTTTGAGCAAATAAAAATATAAAATAGAACTAAATCATGTAAAGACTTAAGAAAGCTAGAAATTCCAGGCTATAAATCGACTGATTTTATTACCTTGAGCCATATTTACCACTAAAATTTCTTTGGACCCAACTTGTTTTAATATAGCTTTTATTTTTGGGACATTTTCTTTATTTGATATAAGCGAAGTAAACCATCCAACCTGTTTCTGGTACAAAACACTCTCTTCTGCCATTAATGTCACAAACTTAAGCTCACCACCCTGACACCATAATTCAGCGTTTTGTCCACCAAAATTGCGCCTCTTCTCTTGATTCGAATATTCACTATAAGGACGACCAACTCGCTTTGCTTGACTCTTTAACAGGTTATTTTGTTTACGCTGATTATTTGCTTCAGCTTGCTTTATTGATTCGTAAAATGGAGGGTTACACATCGTGAGATCAAAATATTCCTCTTGTTTGATCACACCTCTAAATATATTACCCACATTCTGCTGATGTACTAATTTTATATGCTTTTTTAACGGCGCATTACTTTGTACTATATTTTTCGCGCAATTAACTGAAACTAAGTCTATATCCGACCCAACAAACCCCCAACCATAGGCCTGTGAACCTATGATTGGATAAATACAATTTGCACCACAACCAACATCTAGCACCCGAACCTGCTTGCCTCTGGGTATTTCACCTTTATTAGCTTTAGCCAACAAATCTGCCAAATGATGAATATAATCGGCTCGCCCAGGAATTGGAGGACATAAATAACCTTCAGGAATTTGCCACAAATCAACATTATAATAATAAGCTAATAAAGCCTGATTTAGAGAAAGGACAGCTTTAGAGTCACTGAAATTGATAGTTTCATCGCCTTCTACATTATTTTTTATAAAAGGTTTTAGTGATGGAGAGCGTCGGCAAAGTGCAGTCATATCATATCGACCATGATGTAGGTTACGATGATGAAGCCCTGAAGCCAATGTTTTTCCGGGTTTGTTAGTATTAGATCTGGCTTCACGCTTTACGTCGTTATATTTTCTGACCATAATTTTACTCTTAGAATAAAGCGACCAGTTAAACTGGCAGAACTCATTCTCCCATATGCAGCCAACCAAACAATAAATTTATTTCTTAATACTTACAGTATAGTTTCTTGATTTTCTTTTCGTAGAGTTTCTCAGCTAAAGGTATAATCAGTTTGAAATGCCGCGAAATAATTTCTCGAAAAACAATATAGTCACACCAAGCAGACTTATCCTCTGGCATCCACTCACTTGCAGAACGTCCATTGCGAGCTTTTTTTTGCGCCGAAGATACCGGCACTAGATTCATTGGATGATAAGCAAAAGCCATTCTCCGAGCTCTAGACCAAAATGCCCCCCCATAATAGTGCGCTTCCTTTAAACTAATACGCTGGTCAACCGCTATATTTTTCATGCCATCTATCGGCCTTCCTGTATAAGAGTCGAGCCATTCACCATCTACGATCAACTTACAACCATTTTTATTCTTAAAAAACCTGACATCAGAAAGACTCGTTTTCTCTAGCATATCGGTATAGGAATTTTGACACGCCCATTGGTCACCACGCCTCGGTAGCCACTCCCTAACCTCAAAAGGTCGAATTTTAGCCGAGGCAGCCCCTTTACCTCTATGAAGACTAAAGCAAGGCTCTGCATAACAACGGTATTCTCCATCTACGTATCCACCACCGATAAAGTCAAGCTCTTCAGGAGAAGGAGTAACCGCAAAAGAGGAAGAACTCACTAATAAATAAAAGATAACGCTTAATATATATTTGAACACTACAACTACTTTAAAATCCATCATTTAAATGGTCATCCATGTAAACATAAGCCATGATTTACATAGGCTAAAATAAAAAAACTAAATTTATTTAATCCGCGCAAACATATACTTTTATTTAAAGATTGTTAAGTTATTTTAATAAGGGCTGTGACCTACGTTTTGCTTCAACACATAACTTATGAAAATATCGCTTAGTAACAAATCTGACTACTTTTCACATGCATTGTATTGGATAATTAGTAATCGGTAGATCAATTTTTATGGGCACAAATAGTAGAGTAATGGATTATATGCGATTTAGATTAACACTCCTTCTTTTTTTACTTTCTTTAAGTAGTACATCAACAAGCGTAGAACTGGAAAAGAAAATCGCAT
>Ga0105350_10001456_pt1 | contig 15074 bp, 12 predicted proteins | sample EN1Hudsemesocosm_FD_83506 | JGI IMG/M metagenome (GOLD analysis project Ga0105350, IMG submission 83506) | Methane-oxidizing microbial communities from mesocosms in the Hudson Canyon - EN1E Hudson Canyon | ecosystem: Environmental > Aquatic > Marine > Cold seeps | place: Hudson Canyon... | reverse complement strand
AGCAACTTGGTTTTCGATTTGAAGTGCACAAGCACCCGCTTCGATCATTTGCTTAGCCATTAGGTAAGTCGCTTCAGCGTTACCAAAACCAGCATCGATATCAGCAACTATTGGCACAACGTGCGTTACGTGGTTGTCGATTTGGTCTTGAATATCAGCAGCTTTAGCTGAATCGCCAGCTTCGTTAGCAGCGTCTAGGGCACGGAAAAGACCGCCTAGTTCACGTGCGTCAGCTTGACGTAGGAATGTGTATAGCTCTTCAACCAAAGAGGCAACAGCTGTTTTCTCGTGCATAGATTGATCAGGAAGAGGACCAAACTCAGAACGCAGAGCAGCTACCATCCAACCTGAAAGGTACAAGTAACGACGATCAGTTTTGCCATCGAAGTGCTTCTTGATAGAGATCATTTTTTGTTGACCAACAAAACCGTGCCAGCAACCTAGAGACTGCGTGTACTTAGTCTTATCTTTATCAAATTCTGCCATGTCAGCGTTCATGATATCAGCAGTATATTGCGCAATATCAAGACCAGTCTTGAATTTGTTTTGAGCGCGCATGCGAGCAATTGACTCTGGATTGATAGTTGCCCAGCTCTCGCCTTTAGCTTCTACAACAGCTGAAAGCGCTTTAATATCGTCTTGGTATTGTGACATTCGAATATCCCTTATGTTTAGGAATGGAATCTCTAAAATTGGCTTCAACTTAAATGAGCAGATAGCAAACAAAAGAGACGTGTTAAAAATTCAGGGTGCGAATTCTAATGAATCGACGGAAATAAATGAAATATATCAATTCTATAGTCGGTATATATTTCATGAATACCAAAAGAGGAGGAATATAAAAACATCGATAAAACAATAGCTTGACGAATGAAGAGCAAAAACCCACATTGTATAGAGCATTAAGACAGTTACAAAAGAAAACAATACGGCTCAAATCATGCTGCTGTAACTACAAAAATTAAGCGGCTTGTTTTTGAAATTTTCGTCCGGCCTGTACGCTCTCGTCAAAGTACACGTCTTTTATATTTGGGAGTGATGCGATAGTTCTCATTACGTTTAAGCCTTCAACCTGATAGTTCTCTATCATTTCTGCATCGACTACATAAGGCTCAGAAATTGAAAACCCGAGTGTAGCTGGGCTCAAGTACCACCCGTTAGTGATATCAGACCCGCCTACTAGATTGACGGGTAATATTACGTCTCCGGGGCGCAAATATGCTTCCATAAACCGGGGGTTCACATATCGCATTGTAACGTCGCCATTCTCATTAGTGTGCGAGCGCGTTCCTTCAGGAAATATCAAGAAGGGTTCATACATAATTTCTTTAAATAAGTCATAATCAGCTCTATCCAAATCATCCAAAGCATTATTCATGCGAGCAAACTCTAAGTATGTAGCAAGCTCTTCTTGCTCGACCTGTTTCAGTTGAGCAGACACTTGCTTGAAGCCTTTTTCATCAGAACGAACAAGCTTATTCATGAATTCGTTATATGTCATTTGTTCTATTAGCTTAAGTCCAGAGTTTGGCATTTTGATCAAAAACTGAGTACGACGAGCATTCTTCAACAAAGCGTCAGCCAATCCTTTTTCACTAACATTTGTTGTTTTTTGCGAAGGTAAAGTCAAAAATAAGTTACCAACGTTACTGGCGCCATTTTTAAGCACTAGGTTGGAAAACATCCGCGGGCCCACTACTGTGTTACAGTTCGCAGCCAAGTTATCGAAGCCTAATCGGCGCAAAACACTTCGTACGAAATATGGGCCCAAGTACCCTTCATGATGCCCAACGATGAAAACGCGATGACCAGAAGCCTTCAAAACAGATGTTTCATACAGCGTCTTAACTACGTGAGATGAAGCGACCGCATTTTTACTGTCATGCTTGACCGAAACTCGCTCACCCTTGCTTCCTACTAAAACAATATCTTTAATATTTTTCTTCTCTAAGAATACGAAAAATTTATGCCACATCATACTGTCAGACAATACTGGAGAAATTGAGCGACCAAATGAAAAAGGAATGGCAAGAAAGCGCTCTAACCCAGTTTTAGTAAACTCGCCAAAGAATTTATGTTGCAGTAGCTTGCTTTTCCGCGCATTGAATTTCTCCACGATATCTGGAAAATGCTGTTTTAGGTCAAGACCGTCACGCTTGGCAAATGCCACAATATCATCGAAAAGTTGAATTGATCGAATATCTTGAGGCGCATTCTTGAGCGAATATACTTTCGCTGTAATAAAACCGACGATGCCTTTGAAATTAACGGCATTAATTATACTTCTCAGATAATCTTTGAGACCTTGTGGCGCTGGAATTTTGAGCACGGCAGAAACGATGAAGTCCTTTAATTTATCTAAAAAAGCCGCTATTGATGCGATGAATGTCAACAGAACATTGAGCGACCTATAAACAAAGCTGCGTTGATAGATAGCTGCTATAGAGGTTTCGAGACGATCTTTGTTCTCTTGCAAAAACTTGAGCGACCCACCTTCAGCAATTTTATCTTTTTCAGACTGCCACCATTTTGCGAGCGATGAAATACGTGATTTCATATTGTCATTCGTTTTTGCAGTTTTATGCGTAGACATTGTAAATAGAGCCTATCGAAATCGGCTTGACAGATTACCAGAGTAGCAGCCTGCTTGCACTTCATCGTTGAAGGTAATTAAGCGTAATATCTTAGTCATCTCGCGAATAATAGAAACCTCAAATACTTTTATATACAGATTTCAGGTAATTCCCTTTTAGCCAAAATTACACAGAGGTATACTCCATACACTCCCCACCCACTCTTGTGACAAAGAATAATTATGACCTCACCAATCGCTTGCGACACCATCATAAGTGCCAAATATATTATTCCTATAACCCCGCAAGGCGGTGTTTTAGAAAATCACGCCCTTGTAGTTGATAAGGGTGTGATTGTTGACTTATTACAAGACGAAGAAGCCAAGAACAAATATTCGGCCTCAGCGCTTTATGAACTGCCTTCACATGTGCTTACACCCGGCTTGATAAATGCCCATGGCCATAGCGCAATGACGTTATTTCGAGGCCTAGCCAATGACCTACCACTAATGGACTGGCTTAACGATTATATTTGGCCTGCTGAAGGGCAACACGTATCTAAGGAATTTGTTCGTGATGGAACTAGGCTTGCGATCGCTGAAATGATCAAATGCGGAACTACATGTTTTAGCGACATGTATTTCTTTCCTGAAATATCTGCCGAAGTGGCTAAAGAAACCGGTATACGTGCGCAACTGTGCTGCCCAATCCTCGACTTCCCAACGGTGTATGGCTCCGGCGCTGAAGACTACATTGAGAAAGCACTGTCGTTATCAAAAACATACAAGAATGATTCACTCATATCTGTTGGACTAGGGCCTCACGCGCCTTATACAGTGTCTGACGAGCCGCTAAAACGCATCAAATCTCTAGCGGTTGAGAATCAACTACCCGTGCAAATTCATCTTCACGAAACTCAGCAAGAGATTGATGACGCGCTTTCGTCTGACTCAAAGCGGCCGATACAGAGAATAAAAGAACTGGGGTTGTTTGATGACGATGTCAATTTACAGTGCGTTCATATGACAACGCTGAACGATGATGATATTTCAATTCTCAAATCCAGCACCGCCTCGGTCATTCACTGCCCTGAATCCAACATGAAACTCGCAAGCGGCTTTTGTGAAACACAAAAACTTTTAGACGAAGGTATCAATGTCGCAATTGGAACTGATGGTGCTGCAAGTAATAATGACCTCGATATGCTGGGAGAAATACGAACTGCCGCATTGATCGCAAAACCAATCGCAAATAACGCGTCAGCAGTAAACGCAACAACGGCACTAGAAATGGCAACAATTAACGGGGCCAAAGCCTTGAAGTTAGAGGATACCTGCGGTTCGCTTGAATTAGGCAAATGCGCAGATGTTATCGCCATCAATTTGAACCAGTTAAATAGTCAACCAAGCTTTGATCCTTTGGCAGATATTGTATACTCAGTGTCGTCAACTCAAGTCACTCACAACTGGGTGGCAGGTAATATTCTCTTGAGAGACAGAAAACTGGTTCGATTTGATGAGTCAGAACTCATCGCGACGGCCCGTAAATGGGCAGAAAAAATCAAGCCTAGGTAGACTAAGACACAAAACGGAAGACTTACGATGCACGCAACACAAAATAACGTTGACCTTGACGAAATAGCAAAATTCGAAGCTTTGGCTAGTCGATGGTGGGATAAAGAAAGTGAATTTAAACCTCTTCACGATATTAATCCGATGCGACTTAACTACATTGAGGAACGCGCTAACCTTCCTGGCAAAAAAGTTGCGGACATTGGCTGTGGAGGCGGCATTCTATCGGAAGGCCTAAGCCAACGTGGTGCAGAGGTATTAGGTATAGATATGGGTGAAGCGCCGTTGTCCGTCGCCAAACTTCATGGATTAGAATCAGGTGTAGAAGTAGACTATCGTCAAATGACCGCTGAAGCGCTTGCCGAAGAACAAGCTGGTACCTTTGATATTGTTTGCTGCCTAGAAATGCTTGAACACGTTCCCGACCCAGTCTCAATTATTCGCTCTTGCGCAAAACTGCTGAAACCAGGCGGAGAATTGTTTTTATCTACTATCAACCGAAACCCGAAAGCTTATTTGTTCGCGATCGTCGGAGCTGAGCGAATTTTGAAAATGCTGCCTAAAGGTACACACGAGTACAAGAAATTCATTAAACCATCAGAGCTATCAAATTACATTCGACAAGCCGGATTAGACTTTCAAGACATAACTGGCATGGTTTACAACCCATTGTTGAAAGAATATAAGCTAAACAAAGATGTTGATGTGAACTACTTAATGCACGTCACAAAGCCTGCATAACTCTTGAGCACAAAAGACCTCCGTTCAAACGGTATATCGGCGCTTCTCTTCGATCTTGACGGCACCCTAGTCGACACATCGCCTGATTTCGTTGCAGTGTTAAATCAACAACGAAATGACTTTGGTTTAGATTCGTTACCAGAAAAAGATATTCGCAATGTAGTTTCAGATGGTGCACGCGCCCTTATCAAACTAGCTTTTGGTGGAAATGAAAACGAACCTGAGTTCCAACGAAAACGCCAAGACCTGCTTGATCGGTACAAGGTCACCGTTGGAGACAATGCCCAACTTTTCGACGGAATGTCCGTAGTTCTCAGCAGATTCGAAGAAATCGGAATACCTTGGGGCATCATTACCAACAAGCCTCGTTTATACACCGATATTCTGTTAGATAAACTCGGATTATCCTCCAAAAGTGCGCTTACTCTGTGCCCAGATGATGTTTCGAAACCAAAACCCGACCCTGAAATTATGAACCTCGCAAGTAAATTACTCTCGATTGATTTAGAGAAAGCCGTTTATGTTGGTGACCATATCAGAGACATTCAGGCCGGAAAATCTGCAAGAATGATTACAGTTGCCGCATCCTATGGATATGTGAATGACAAAAACTCAATATCTGGCTGGGGCGCAGACTATGAAATAGATCACCCTTCTGAAATAATTTCTTTATTTATCCCCTAACACACTTAAAATTCTCAGTTTTTTTTCTGAAACCATCTATGCTTATATAAAAATAATGCTCGTTTATTGGAGAAAGCATGGCTGTTAAAACAGCACTTGTAATTGACGACTCGAAATCTGCACGAATAATGCTAAGCCGTCTTGTACAGAAAAATGGCCTTACAGTCGAAATGGTTGAGTCCGCTGAAGATGCCTTAACGCACCTGAAATCGTCTACGCTGCCTGATGTCATCTTCATGGATCACATGATGCCCGGTATGTCAGGTCTCGAAGCAACAAAAATCATTTCTGAAGACCCAACGCTAAAACATGTCCCTATTTTAATGTACACATCGAAAGAAGGACCTGAGTACGAAGCAGAAATGAAAGCTGCCGGCGCGTATGGCATGCTTGGTAAGCCGGCAAAACCAGACAGGTTAGTCGCAATAATCAATGAACTTAATTCACGTGAAGATCAACAGCAAGAGACTGTCATTGAGGAAGAAGAAATGAGCCAAGAAATGATCGAAGAAGTATCATCCAAGTTAATCTCGCACGCTATAGAAGATGCGCTTCAACCAATCACGACTGCACTTCAGAAACTCGACACAAGTACCCATGAAAACCAAAGCGAAATACGTAAATTGGTTTCGAGGCAAGACAAGAATATCAACCTTGTATCTCAGCCTGTTCTAGATGCAAGCTTGAAACAAACAACTGTTCAACTTCAAAATCAAATAACTTCTGAAATCAAATCGATTAGAGATCTACTCGAAAATAAAGCTGAGCTATCACCGGCAACACTGCAACAAATCAAAGATATTGCAACACATACTGCGAAAGAAGCAAGCCAAGCGATTGCTGAAAAAACAGCCAGCAGTGCAGCAGAAGCGGTCGCCGCAAAGGTTGGTGCAGCACAAGCTCAAATTCAAGTACAACAAGATATGGCACCATTTACTCAACAAGCTAAAAAGGCCAACATGATTTCAGTCGTTGCGATATTGACCGCTGCTGCTGCGATCGCTTGCCATTTCTTACTTTAGACACACCTCGCTTGCCCTATTGGTGATTGAACACAATAGGGTTGTGCATTCCTGCGTCGTAATGTCCAGGCAAGTTACAAGCGAACTCAATATCGTCACTTGATTCGCTAAACGTCCAGATTAATCTTTTAACCGGCATTACTCACAATAAATTCAACTGTTTCACCTCGATTTACACCAAAGGGTAAGTACTCAAACTTCATGCTACAGGCGCTATTTTAGCGAGGTGTTGTGCTCACGCTCGTTGTAAATGTAAAGAAGCCTACTGAGCAGAACATACTGCACCCTTATTGAAAGAATATAAAAAGTGGCCGGATAAATCGATACAGTATGTTCACCTATATAGGCACTCGATAAGGCCTAGGTTTATAATCTAAATCAATGACTAAAGTTGATTCGTTATGCTGATGATGGTTGACTGAATATTGATCATAGTCGCGCAGAAAGAGCAATTAAATACATTGTGATCGGTAGGAAGAACTGGCTGTTCACATATACAGCCAGTTGTACTCATGCCAGTAGTACTCTGTAAAGTAGTATTGAAACCGCAAAAGCGAATGGGCTAATACTCTTTAATTAGCGAAATTGTCGGTAAATTTGCTTGGCGGAATGCTTACTTTGAAAGCAGCCATTACGGCAAATCATAGGTAGCCTCAAAGCTTAATGCCAAAACACTCAATTTTGTGTCGATATATAGCCAGTTTATCGATAAGACTGAAATGACCGGTATCGACGCAGAAATGATTCCTATGAAAGAATGCCTTTTGGCAAGCTCAGAAATTTGAACAATCAAAACCGGGGTAATTATTATCTTCAATAAATAATAACTGACGGCTTTACCCAACTCTGCGATTTCGTTATATCAGAAAAAAGTGTTGATCACCGAATCGATGATCAGCATCAGTGCGTCGTGGCTTCAGCGACTAACTATTACTCTCCTGTGTAATTGGCCGCTATATATTTCCCTCCAAGCGTTAAAAATATATACAATACGCTTTCTTTGGCGTTGCTAACCTTGTTATTTTCAAAGACGACAACCCACTCCGTTTTACCGCCAAACTCTTTTTGTTCAGCACTTTGAAATATGGCCTTGGACCACGTTTTTTCGATCGTCTCTTTCTTTACTAATTGAGCAATACTGTCTTTGGCTATTTTCTGAGCTTCGGCTTGAGAAATAGGGTCGTGTGAATGCCCATGCCCATGATCGTGTCCAGTTCCTGCATAAATTTGGCTAGATAACATAAACAAAAGCGCTAATAAAATTCTCTGTACGTAGTACATATACCCTCCTAAAGGTTCTAATTACTTATATCTTGATGTGTGTTTTTTGATTCATTAATAAGCTCATCTTCAGCGTGCTCATGTTGACTTGTATCGCCGTGATGATGCCCTTCATCGTGATGCCCTTCGTTATGATGATCATGCGAGCACCCTACCATCAGCACAAACAGGGTGATGAGCATAATCATTGTTGAAGCGTTATTCATAAATTACTCCTTATAGTGAACCGATGCTTTTGTGTCGTTTTACCGGCTGAGCGGGTTCTGGTTTGGGTGGGGTGTTTTTCGAGGTAAGCCGATAATCGCCTTGCAGGCTCAAGGATATCGTGACGGGAGATGTTGAAGTGTTTTTCCAATACCACCCGTGAGTCCCCTCAAAGGGTGCTACAACTGAGCCTGAAAAGGTACTTTCAGTTCCTTTTTGGTAACTCTTAAAAGAACCTGTCGTATCGTTTTTAGGTTCGCCATGAAAGTCAAAGAACAAAGGGTCTTTACCGCTAGACCACATGTAACTGAATTGGCTCCCCTTACTGGCTTCTAGCTTGAACTCGGTGTCGCTTCTAGCTGGTAGAATTATTTCTACTGTATCTTGCCATTCGACGATATTTACGCTTTCGGAACGGCCTGCGGTCGTCTCGCTAACCGAAAACTCTTCCGCGTTTACCGTATGCTCATAGCCGTGCATCTGCATGAAGAATAAGTAGATGCCCATGGCGATCAGCGAGTAGTTTGCGATTAAACTAAATGCTTTGAAGCCTTCGGATTTTCTCCAAGCCGCTATTATTACCAGCATCGCAAACAGCGCGCTAATTTGGCCTATTTCAATACCGAGGTTAAACGCGATGATATTTAAGAGCAGCGCATCGTCACTTAATGGCAACTCCTGAAGCCGTGTTGATAAACCAAAGCCATGTATAAGCCCCAGAGCAACAATCATTAGCATCATATTCGGAGGCGCGATATTGAGGTATTTTCTAAACCCATCAATATTTGAGAATGCGATATAGCAAACACTTAGTGCTATGACAGCATCAATTAAGAAGTAATTTAACTGAATTGCATTAAAAGTCGCGTATATCAAGGTCACGCTATGGCCTAAGGTGAAGGCTGTAACGTATTTTGCGATCTCTCGAAAGGACGTTAAGAAGAAGATAATTCCAAATACAAAAGCGAGATGGTCATACCCTGACAGCATGTGTGTCGCACCCAGCCACATATACTGCCAATTTCCGCCGTCGATTATGGCTTGTTTTTCCTCTTCAGACATTCCATGGGCATAGGCTAAGTCAGCAGTCAGAAAAAGTGCTGATAAGCTCAATATCAAAAACGTGATCGTTATTCTTACAGAATAAACCTCATCCCTCTTACTCATCAAATTGCTAGTATTTATCACTGATAATCACCTCGTCTGTGAGCAGCTGAGAGATATAAATCGAAACTGTTATTGTTGGTGAAGATGGCCACGAATTAAATATATGCTGTTGAGCACGTGAACCATTAAATTGGGTAAGCATTTTCATGCGTTTACCTCCTAAGTAAATAAGTTTGTACATAAGCTCCACGAAACGCTGTCCGCGATGGCAGAAGAAATTACGTTTAATGCAAATATGTCTGCGCCTGTAATTCAGGCGAAATCATCTAAGGGGGATCAAACTAACAAGGAGGTGCACGAAGCGGCGGAGACAAATAGCGTTGCCTTAAACGCGGCGGTATATTTTCAATACGCAGAAATAAAAATTTATTTCGCCGAGGAAGAAAAAGTAAGAAAACGATAGATATTATAGCAAGGCTTTTTAAACTCAATGACAACTGCTTGATGATACAGTCTGGGCAGGCATCAACTGCTGAAGGGGCGCCATCGTGATGCTCCGCATGCGACGTATCAATCGATAAATGAGCATCTAAGGAATGCGTGTGGTCAACTAACTGACCTATTGTATGATGAGACTGGACGGGGTCGTGTTCATAGTTATGAATATGAAGCGTCACACTCTGAGCGGACAACATAAGCAATAAAAGCAAAGCCACTAAAGCGAAAAGCACTCTTTTATTTATGTTTCGAATGAAGTGCATTTAACTGCCGGCTCAAAAAATGTGGAAGAAAGCGTACATTAGTCAAAATTAACACAAGTGTCTATATACCCTTAGGTAATAGACTTGAGGCTGTAAAACAAACTGTGTCATGCATATACTATTTACGGTGCTCTCGATGAAAATCGGTTCTCGATAAAATCATTTTACACCGTAATCAGCGTGGTAGTTATTGGCAGCTATCACTAACATAACCGAGCAACTTGCTATTTTAGAAACTTTACCGGACTGTGCATTCCCGCTTGGTAATGGCCGGGAATATTACAGGCAGCCTGTACATCTCGCGCTTCCTCGAATGCCCAGATGAGTGTTGCTGTTTTACCTGGCGCTACGGTAATGGCGTTACCGGCTGGACCATGATGCATATTCGGATTTTCCATCATCATCTGGCCATGTTCCATATGTTCAGCTTTGGTGCCAATTGAAAATTCATGCGGCACAGCGCCTTTGTTTGCAATGACAAACTTAATCGTCTCACCATTTTTGATGTTGAAGGGTTCATGCACGAAACGCATTGCATCATTCGCTTCGACTTTAACCACACGATCAACGTCGCCTTCTTGCCCTGACTTTCCTGCTACTGATGCTCCATGATGGCCGCCCTTGCCTCCTTCATGATGACCGACGCCGTGACTTCCTTTATTCATGTCGATACTGTCGTGACCTCGATTTTCCGCGCCCTCCTTATGTTTGTCTTTCATCTTCTTTTGTTTGTCATGGTGACCAACTTCAGATGACGCATGGCTCGCGTTATGGCTATGATCTTCATTGTGATGACTCTTGCCTGCCCATGCCGTCGCAATTAAAACAGTACTCAGTGCAGCAACACCCGCTAGCGATTTTGTTAAACGTCGTTTCATTTTCAGTATCCTTTATTTTGTTTATTTGGTCGTCTGTGCATTCTGTTCTATTGTTTCGTTATTCGTTTTCTTAAGGCTTGTTTGTTTCCATACATAAAAGATCGCGGGAATTAACATCAGACTCAATGCCAAGGTACTAATCATGCCTCCTATCATTGGGCCCGCAATACGTTGCATGACTTCCGAACCCGTTCCTGAGCCCATCATGATAGGAATTAAACCTACCATCAGTGAGAGAACTGTCATCAGGATGGGGCGAACGCGCAGTCCAGCACCTTGCATCACGCAATCGCGTATATCTTCATTGGTCAGCAAGCGGCGCTCTTGCCTGGCCGATTCGATGGTAGATTGATAGGATTGGTTTAGGTAAACCAGCATCAGTACTCCAATCTCTACTGCTACACCTGCTAACGCGATAAAACCCACAGCGACCGCAATCGACATGTTGTAATCCAACCAATACATTAACCAAAGGCCACCAATCAACGAGAACGGTACCGTTCCCATAATGATCAAAACCTCAAATAAATTTCGAAAGCTCATGTAAAGCAAAAATACGATGATCGCCAAGGTAAGCGGCACAACCGCTTTCAATCGAGCTTCTGCACGCTGCATATATTCGTATTGTCCAGACCACGAAATTGAATAGCCCGCAGGAATTTCCACGCGATCAGCAACAAGCTTTTGCGCTTCTTGTACGTAGGAGCCCAAATCACGACCTTCGATATCGACGAGCGTCCACCCGTTTAAACGTGCATTTTCACTTTTAATGCCAGGCGGACCATCAGCGATATAAACATCAGCAACATCAGCTAAGACGATATGCTGCTTGCTGGGCGTGACAAGCGGAAGTAATTTAAGTTGTTGCTCTGAATCCCGGTAGTGTTGCGGGTAGCGCAGGTTTACGGGGTAGCGCTCCAGACCCTCTATAGTTTCGGTAACATTCATTCCGCCAATAGATGCTCTGACGACCGCTTGGATATCAGCCACACTTAAACCAAAACGTGCGGCCCGCTCGCGGTCAATATCAACTTTCACGTAGCGACCGCCGGCAACACGCTCTGAATAGACAGATGCCGTGCCTTCCACTTCGGGTAAAACTTCTTCAAGGCGTTTACCTATTTTCTCTATTTCTGACAAGCTGGGCCCTGCAATCTTGACGCCTACAGGCGTTTTAATTCCGGTTGAAAGCATGTCGATACGGGTTTTGATCGGCATTACCCACGCATTGGTTAAACCTGGAAACTTAACCAAACTATCGAACTCTTGACGTAAGCTTTCAGACGTTACACCTGGTCGCCATTCGCTCTTGGGTTTTAGTTGGATAAAGGATTCGATCATCGTGAGAGGTGCAGGGTCTGTCGCGGTTTCAGCGCGCCCAACTTTACCGAAAACCGATACAACTTCAGGCACTGTCTTGATCAGTTTATCTGTTTGTTGCAGCAGCTCTCGCGCCTTGCCCACAGATACCCCGGCGTAAGTAGTGGGCATATACATTAAGTCGCCTTCGTCTAGAGGTGGCATAAACTCGCTGCCCAACTTGGTGGCTGGCCACAGGCCAATCACCAAGACTGCACTGGAAAATAAAAGGATCGTTTTCGGGTAAACCAACACACCTTTTATCACTGGCTTATACATCGCAATCATCAAGCGATTAATTGGGTTTTTATGTTCTGGCGTGACTTTTCCTCGAATAAAGTAACCCATCAGCACCGGTACAAGTGTGATAGCGAGGCCAGCTGCAGCTGCCATTGCGTAAGTTTTAGTGAATGCCAGTGGTGAGAACAGCTTTCCTTCCTGTGCTTCTAGTGTGAATACAGGCAAAAAGCTTGCTGTAATAATCAGTAAGGAGAAGAATAAAGGAGGCCCAACTTCAGACGCAGCCTTGGTAATAACTTCCCAGCGATTTTCATCGGTGAGTTCGGTTTTTTCCATATGTTTATGGACGTTTTCAATCATCACGATTGCACCATCTACCATCGCGCCAATAGCGATCGCGATACCGCCGAGAGACATAATATTGGCATTTAAACCCTGTTGGTACATGACGATAAACGCGGCGAGAATGCCAACAGGTAAGCTAAACAACACCACCAGAGACGAACGGAAATGAAACAAGAAAATCGCACAGATAAGCGTGACGACAATGAACTCTTCCAATAGCTTTTCATACAGGTTGTCGATTGCATTACTAATCAGGCTTGATCGGTCGTAGGTGGTTACTACTTCAACACCTTCAGGCAGGCCTTGCTTCAAATTTTCGATTTTTGCTTTTACATTGTCGATAACTGTTTGTGCATTCTCGCCAAAACGCATGACGACGACACCACCCACAACTTCACCTTCACCGTTAAGTTCTGCAATACCGCGTCTCATTTGTGGGCCGAGTTCTACTTTGGCAATATCCTTTAACAGCAAGGGCGTATTATCTGAACTTAACCCGAGAGGTATTTTTTTAATGTCATCAACGCTTTGCAAGTAGCCGCTGACACGCACCATGTACTCAGCTTCAGCCATTTCAATGACAGAAGCACCCGTCTCTTGATTGGCGTTTTTAATGGCCATTCCCACATGCGCAAGTGGTATGTCATATGACCTGAGTAAGTTAGGGTCGACTTCGACCTGATACTGACGAACCATGCCGCCAATGGTGGCCACTTCAGAAACGCCAGGAACCGTTTGCAACTCATACTTTAAGAACCAGTCTTGAATGCTGCGGAGTTCTGCTAAATCATGCTGACCGGTTTTATCAACGAGCGCGTACAAGTACACCCAGCCCACACCTGTTGCATCAGGGCCTAGTTGCGGTTTCGCCGATGCTGGCAAGGAGCCAGAAACCTGGTTCAAGTATTCCAGTACCCTTGAGCGGGCCCAGTATAGGTCTGTGCCATCCTCAAAAATCACATAGACATAGGAATCGCCAAAGAATGAGAATCCGCGCACGGTGACTGCACCCGGTACCGATAACATCGCGGTCGTAAGCGGGAAGGTTACCTGGTCTTCGACCACTTGGGGGGCCTGTCCCGGATAACTGGTTTTAATAATCACTTGTACATCAGACAAATCAGGTATGGCATCGATTGGGGTGTTCTTCACAGAGAACAAGCCAACCCCCACCAGAATCGCGGTGCCTAGCAATACAAAGAACCGGTTTTGTATTGACCACTTTATGATCGTAGCTATCATAAATGGCCTCCTTCATGACCATCTCCACCAGATGTACTGCTTTCCTGTGCGCTCATATCATGAAGTTCTGTACCACCGAAAAGACGAGTAACAATAACCCCCCCCTCACCCGTCTTTTCTATTTCAAATTTTACTACCTCGCCTTCCTTGAACTGACTGAGATCAACCTGATCTGACACCTGGAAGTCCATTTTCATCTCGGGCCAATCCCACTCAGGGATCGGGTCGTGTGTCACGTTGATCATGCCCATATTCCCCATGACTTTATGAACTGTCCCTGAGGTAATTACTCTGGGCCCTGCACTATCTTTCATATCACCATTCATATCCGTACCTGTTGCGGCTTCTTCCATACGTATCAGCTCGGCTTCGATGTTGGATTCCGAATCAATCAGGAACTGCGCTGAAACAACAACCTTGTCGCCAGCTGATAAGCCTTTTGAAATCTGTATCTTTGACTCCATTACCTCAATACCCTCATTCATCGTAGATACAAGCCCCTCTAAACCGAGTTCAACAATGACTGATTTATAACGTCCTTCGCCCAGAGATTTCACTACACGATTGTGATTTCCCGCTTTGATAACGGCTGATCTGGGCACAGTAGTCATGGCCTCTAGCGGCATATTCTCAACACGTAAATTCGCCAGCATATTAGGTCGCAAGGCGAAGTCTGGGTTATGTACTCGCACTCTGAATTGCAAGGTGCGTGTTTTCTGGTCCAGAGATGGGTAAATGTAGTTAATCATGCCGCGCCACTTGCGGTCAGGCGACGAATTAAGACTAATATCGACGCTTTGACCAGGTGCAACTAGATACGCTTGGCGCTCATATACTTCGCCACGAACCCAAACGCTCTCAAGGGACCCAATCGACATCACCTCTGTCATGGGTTTGATATGCATACCTTCACGAACATTAAGATCTATAACAATGCCGTCTTGCTCTGCTGTGAATTTAACAAGCGGCTCTACTTTGCGTTTTTTCATTAGTTCATTGATATGTCTATCTCGCAAACCTAAAGACCGTAGGCGAGATTTAGAGGCCTTGATTAGGTTTCGGTTTT
>Ga0105350_10001452_pt1 | contig 15084 bp, 5 predicted proteins | sample EN1Hudsemesocosm_FD_83506 | JGI IMG/M metagenome (GOLD analysis project Ga0105350, IMG submission 83506) | Methane-oxidizing microbial communities from mesocosms in the Hudson Canyon - EN1E Hudson Canyon | ecosystem: Environmental > Aquatic > Marine > Cold seeps | place: Hudson Canyon... | reverse complement strand
TGTTTCGCCTTGTAGTTTCACAAAGACAGCGGTTGTTAATGCAGGAACCGTAAAGCTACCTTCGTCAGTACCTTGTTCAAAGCTAGCACTAGCAACAGTACCATCAACAGAGTCAATTAATAACGGGTGTAGACTAAACTCACTTGCAGAAGCAATTGTATGTGTTTGTTCATTTTCACTACCATTTACTATTACAACCATTGCATCATAATTAGCATCAACGTCAGCTAAGTCGGTGCCATCATCAATACTCATAACAATCAAACCTTGAGTTTGATTTTTACCAATATTATGAAAACCTACACGGTTAATAATGTCTTCAGCAGTAGTTAGTCTAAACAAAGGGCTCGTTGTACGTATTTTTAAGAACTCATTAAATACGTTTGAAGCAAACATCATATCTGTCATTGAAACTGTACTTGATGAGCTAGACGCTAGTGTAATTAATTCATTGTCACTTCGGCCACCTTTGTCTAAAGGTAAACCTTTGTTCCAGTTATTAATTTCAAAAGTGAAATCAACAAGGTTATACCAGTCGCCAGCATCATAAGTATTTCTATCAAGTGACTTAGAGCGAAGGAAGTCACCACCCATTTGTAAAAACGGAATACCTTGTGACAACAACACTATTGATTGAGAAATGTTTTGTGCTCGAACACGTTCGCTATTATCCATTTCAGGGCTTAACTTAAACTGTAAGTTATCCCATAACGTTTCATTGTCATGCTTAGAAATATAGTTAATCACATCTGCTGGGTCTTTCGCATACATACCAAAAGCACTACCGGCTGCATCTGTTCCGTTAAAGTTTTTCAATACATAGTCAGTTAACGTGCCTGCCATACCTAATTTAACAATATCTTGTTGCTCAAATGGATAATCTGAATCACTTTCGTTGTTAAATAAAGTCGCATTGCGAATGCCGTCACGAAGTCGATCGTTATAAGTCGCGATTTCTGTGCCTGCCATATTTTCTTGGTCAGCGCGTTCGAATCCACGTGAATCTTTGTACCAGCCTTCACCATAAAAATGATTATCAGGGTCAATTGCTTTAACAGCATCACGAGCTTCTAGCATTTGCGTTTTAGAAGCTTGGCTCATAATGTCAAAACGGAATCCGTCAAACTGGTATTGCTCTGTCCACTGCTTTAACGAGTCGACCATCAATTTTTCCATCATACGATGTTCAATAGCGGTATCACTACAACAAGTGCTATTTAGAACGGCGCCTGTAGTAACGTCACGGCTGTGGTAATAACCCGGTACAAATTTATCAAGTACTGAGTTATCCCATAAGCCAGCAGAGTTTGTATGATTATAAACAACATCTAAAACTACGCGTAAACCAATGTCGTGCAATGATTTGATCATCGCTCGCATTTCTTTGATGCGTGTTACGCCTTCAGGATTTGAAGCATAAATACCGTCTGGTACATTGAAATGCTTAGGATCGTAACCCCAGTTGAAGCTGTCAGTATTTCGCATAGCTTCTGTCAGTAATGCGGCATCGTTTGAAAAAGGGGAATAACTTTCAAAAACTGCACGCAAGGTTTGATCGTCAACACCTTTATAACAAGGCGGTGCTTTCGAATCTATGTTACATAGCTCTAATACCGTACTATCTAAATCAATAATTTTAGATGCATCTTCGTCAATGGTAGCGATATCGTTAGCAGGTAACATATGAAAAGTGTTCAAACCATTAGCAACTAGCTTTTGTAGATGCAACATAGGCGCAGAGTCAATTTCGGTGAAGGCTAAAAACTTACCTCTATTCTCAACAGAAGTGCTTTCATCTTGTGCACTGAAGTCACGAATATGACCTTCGTAAATGACCGCGTCTTCATAGTTTTCCATGGTTGATACTGAATGACCTTCCCAACCTTCAGGCTGTAAGTCTTCGTCAGATAAATTAACAAACTGAGAGTATTCACCATTCGTTGATAAACTTACCGAATAAGGGTCAGTGCTTTCGATTTCTTCAATCGCTTTATTTTGTGGATGATAAAGCGTTAATGCTAAACGATAATATTGACGGTCAAGACTTGCATCACCCGTATAGCTCCATATACCTGTCATGGAATCTTCAGTCATATCATGGCTTGAAACCATGTCTTTGTTTGCATCATAAATATTAAGTTTAAGATCTTGAGCGGTTGGAGACCACACAGAAACTTTAATGCTATCGTTTTCATAAACAACACCTAGTGTTGCTTCATCGGCATCCATTTCACCTTTGGTATAAAGGTCATCAAGTATTAAGTCCGCTTGAACATAAGTTGCCGCAACAGCAATACCTGTAGCGTCATAGCCAACTAAAACCAATTGATTTTTAGCGATAGCTTTGGCTTCTTCAACAGACCAATCGCCTGAGAATGCAGCCCAATCAGCTACTAAAGGTGCTGCTGCTTTTTGCTCGTCGGTTAAGCTAACTTCCATTAACTCAACAACCGTTCCAGTAATAAGGTCTTGGTTCGCTTCATCTCCACCAATACCAGCAGCTGCTGAATGATGTAATTTAACCGATGTTACTAGTTCAAAATTAGCATTCCATGTAAAAGTGTTGCTATCAATCCAATGCGCTGCAAAATCGCTTATTGCTAATGCTTGCTTACCCAATGATACAACAGGGTATTCAAAAATAGAGGCTACACCTGAAAAGGTGAAATTCATGCGTTGGTATTTTTCGTCATCTTGAGACAGTGGCATTTTAAAGTCACCGCCACCAAATTCTTTTCCGGCGTCATCTGTACCTTTATGAATAATCATATGACCACATTCATTGCGATCTTCTTTAAGGTTTAATAACCAATACGCGCCGTATACAGGATCAACTCCGGTATGTGATAAACCATCACTCCAGCCAGCAGCTAAAGAGTCTTCGGCATAAGCGTCACACTCTGCACTATTCCAATTATGCAGTTTGTAGTCATTGTATTCACCGTCTGCACGGTTATAAAACAACAACGCTTGATTATCACCAGGGAAAATCACTGGGTCTGGTGCATTTGGATCAATACCCACCACACAACTTTCATTTAATGCATCCGGCACTGTTGGTGCAGGACAAACAATAGGTTCTGGTGCTACACAACTTGTACCGGCAGCATCGGAAACCATGGGTACATCACAACTAAGTAGTACTTTACCTGGCTCGGCAGAACCTGAACCACCGCAAGCGGAAAGTACGATTGATAAAAATGCTAAGACTATAATTCTTAACACCGATTTTTGACTAAACATAACATTTACTCCAAAGAAATAATTGGCGAGTTATTACCTAAATGAATACGAAAATTATTAGTTTATTTAAAAATATAATTTCATTCAGTTTAATAACTCATGACTAACAACTTAAATTAACGGGTTCTATAACCCGTAAGTCATACCTAAAAAGACCTGACGACCAAAGTACTGAATTGTGCCTGTTTGGCTTTGCACACCAAAGTAACTTTGAGTGGGTTCATCAGTGAGATTATTCACCTGAAAAACAACACCTAAGTTCTCAGTAACTTGATAAGAAGCCTGATAATCAATAACCAACTCATCATCGTAATTAACGGTTTGTGCTTCTACCGCGACCTGTTCTGAAACAAACTCATCTCTATAACGTGCACTCAAACGCGTTTCGAAACCTTCATGAGACCAAAATAACGTGCTTTGGAAAACATTTTCAGATAGACCCGGTAAAGAAATAGGTAAATCTTGCTGTCCTAACGTTGAAATTTGTTGAATTTCACTTTTAGTATGCGAGTAACTTGTACTAAGTCCTAAGCCTGACCAAAAACCAGGTAAGAATGAAAAAATTTGGGTATAAGTCATTTCAAGTCCTTTTATATACCCTCCTTTATCATCATTAAATGCTGTTTCAAAATTCCCATTTCGAATTTCTAATGGCACACCGCTTAATGGATCAATGTATTCGTCAGGTATGATCAAACCGTTACCAGCAAAGTCATATTCGCTAATGGTTTGTGTAACAATACCTGCCGATTTTATGTCTTTGTAAAAAAGTGCAAAAACAAAGTTACCATCGGATTCTGTGAAGTATTTTTCATATGAAATATCATATTGGTTTGCGTAAAAAGGCTTTAAATGAGGGCTATTTTTAGCGTTACCACTTATTTCAGCATAGGTGCCGCTTTCTGTTGTAACGGTATTAATATTCACACTACTATTTGAAGCTAGTCGGTCAATATTAGGTCGGCTCATTACTTTTGCCGCAGCAAAGCGGATTTGATCAGCATCAGTTAAATGCAGATTTAAATTCATTTGAGGGAGATAATCTGTGTAGGTATTACTGATAATACTTGGTGCATATTTTTGGTTGATAAGCCCAGCGTCATCCATAATAAATTGTGCGCCTAATTCAGCATTAGGATACACAATAGGATTACCATCGGCATCAAGAACATCTTCCCCATAGGCATCTTTTTCAGTAAGTAAACCCACATCTTGTAATGAAGTAGATGCTTGTTTCGTTCTAACAACTCGAACACCAAAGTTACCCGTTACTGGCATGCCGCCAATTTCGGTATCAATGTTTGCCATAATATAAGCCGCAAAAACATCTTCAAATACTTGGCCACTTTCTTTCATTGTCCAATCTGAGCTTTTTCCTAACGGGTCACCGTTAATAACACCATTTGCAGCACTACCCCACGTTTGCACAGGTTGAGGTACACCTTCAGGAAACCATGCATTCAATACGGCATCTTGATCAAGTGCTAAATAACTCGGAAAATAAGAAAAATCGCCCTGCCAGTCAACCACTGAAACCATGTCTTGCGTTAGCTGTAAAGGTGCTTCTGTTGAATTAAAACCACTGTCGCTACCAAATTCAAATACTGAACGGTCGTTGCTGTATTCTCTTTCTGAGTAACGAGCGCCAAATTCAACAGATGAAATGAAATCTGTGTCAAGGGAGTATTCAAAATCAAGACGAGCAGCGGTAACTTCATCAGAATTTACATAAGGATAAATGCCGTATTTTGTGACCATAACACGGTTTATATCTGTTAATGCATCCGCTTGATTTAAGCTAACATCGGGTAAATCTAAACCATTTAATAAATAGTTTATCGAAACATTATTATCAAATGTAGGTACTGCGGCATTAGCGTCATCTGACACGAGTGACCAAAGTAATCCATTTCTAAAATCACTTGTTGCTGACGAATAAGATAAATCTAACGCTATTTCTAAATTGTCGTTAATTTGCCAATCAGCATTGATACCGAAGCTTTTTACTTCATCAGAATCGCTATTGTCATCATTAACAACCTCAACACGCGTTGAACTATTAGAGGTTCTATTAAACGTACCGCCAATTACAGAGTTATCATAAACGGTTGCATTACCTATAGATGATTGACCTCCATCTAATTTTACACGGTAACCTCGGGCAAATTCTTCTGAGTCAAACTTAGAATAAAAACCATCAACTTTCAGTGTGAAATTATCTACGGGCTGCCATTCAATAGTAGCAACATAACCGTCACGAGTTTCTTCACCACCTTTGTGCTGTAGCTCAAAACCTTCACTTACATATTCTTTCGCAAGATGAGCACCGTCTTCTTTTGTAGGGCCATTAGTATCGTTTTCTAAGCCGTCTACATCTCTTAACTTACTGTAATTAAGGCCAACAAATTGCGTTGTTGCACTTGGTTGAAATAGACGAGCGTAACCAAGAGCGACACCTAAAGTGTCATCAGCAAATTTACCTTGATAAGAAACACTAAAGCGATGACCTGTTGATGAAGCATCAGGAACATCATCGGCTAAGTCGTTATACATACCACGAGCATTCACATTAAAAGAATGTTCTTTTTCGTTTTTAAGTGGACTCGCCGTTTTTAATTCAACCGTACCTGCAACGCCACCTTCGATAAGGGAAACTTTAGGGGATTTGAAAACAGAGGCTTGAGAAATAAGTTCTGAAGGATATTGGTCAAATTCAACACTACGTTGACCGCTGGTTGATACTTGCTCGCGACCATTTAACGTTGTGGATACAAAGCCACCTGACATACCACGAATATTTATTTCTGCAGCTTGTCCACCTGTTCTTACCGCAGAAATGCCCGGTAAACGAGTTAAAGCGTCTGCCATTGAAACATCTGGGAGAGATCCTAGGTCATCAGAGGTTAATTGCTCTGATACGGTATCTGCAAAACGTTTCTGATTAATCGAGCCTATAAGTGAACCTCTAAACCCAGTAACTTGAATAACTTCAATTTTTTCTTCATCAATGTCTTTTACACCAACTTTTTCTGGTTCTGCGATGGTTTTCACCGTTTCTTGAGCATAAAGCGCCCCAGAAGACATCATAAAACCACAGGAGAGTAGCGCTATTGAAAGCTTACTCGGTTTGAATGTACGCATCATTATTTCCCCTCAGATTCATCCTTGAAACATTTTATTGTCAGTTTTCTAACTAACTTTCATTGTTTATAATTTACGCTCTTAATATAAAGGTCGAACTTTTCTTTAGATATGCCTTGCATACGTATTCAATAAGGCTGGATACCAAACTTTTGTACAAAAAAACAAGATTCAGTCTCGATGAATTACCATAAATAAGCTGCTAGGCTATTAATATCGAAGATCAGATGTATTTTTTATATTGTTAAATTCCTATAAAACCCATAAAAATAGAGCAAGGTGATTACATTTGAATACGTATGCAAAATAGCGTCTCAACTTTTTATTGTGCTGCATAAGGCGTAAATTAAGGCATACCAAAAGGTAACCAGAAAATTACCTAAATAAAATTACCGTATCAAAGGAAATAATTGTGCGCATACTAATTCCCTATATCAGCCTATTGCTGATAGCTTGTCAGCCTCAACAGTCATTAAAAACACAACAAGACGTGACTCAAAAATCAGCTGAAATAAGTGAATTCTCCGCACATTGGGTAACGCCAGAGACCATCATGGTTGCACAAAAATATTCAACTGACGAAATGCTATTAACCACTTCAAAAGGGACTACAACCCAACAAGCAAAAACAAAGGCATATCAGTTAACACCTAAAAGTAACCCTCCTTGGCTTAATAAAAGCTACCCACATTTATCAAGCTTTAATGCTTACTCTGTCGATATTGATCAACAAGAGATTAAAAAACTGCTGAAGAGTCCCCTCATTGTCATTTCACATGATACAGAGCTTTTACCACCCAAAGGAACTTACCTACAAACTGCTGCAGTAATAGATACACTTTATACCTTGGGTGAAGCAGACGCTAACGAAGTAACAGATTTAGGCGCAGTTATTACCGAAAAAAATGTTCAATTTAAGTTATGGGCACCAACGGCAAAAACTGTATCTGTATTGTTATTTGAACAAGATAAAACGCCTATGGTACCGCATAAGTTATTAATGGTTGAAGATACAGAAACAGGTGTTTGGTTTGTAAAAACAGATAAATCGTTTGCTAATAAATATTACCAATATCAAATAAATATTTACCATCCTGCGAGTAAACAGATTGAAACTCTTATAACAACAGACCCATATTCTTTAAGCCTTTCAACGAATAGTGAGTATTCTCATGTTATCGACTTAGATGATTCAAAAAACAAACCTAATGGATGGAATTCACAACAAGATGTTTTGGTCGAAAATCCTGAAGACAATATTTTCTACGAAACGCACATCCGTGATTTTAGTGCTCACGATCCGCAACTGTCATCTCCTAAGGTTCGCGGTAAATATGCCGCTTTCAGCGAAAAAAATAGCGCTGGCATAAAACACTTAAAAGACTTGCAAAAAGCAGGTATTAACAACATTCATTTACTACCAACTTTTGACATTGGTACAGCGAACGAAAACGACGATCAAGTTATTGATCTTAATGATCCTATCAGTAAGCTTTGCAAGCTAGTGCCTGAGCATCAACTTTGCGGTCAGAGTAATCGTGAAACAACGATACGAGACTATTTAGAAAACTTGCCAGCTGAAACAGAACAGCGTCAGGCAGTAGTTAGCTCTATTAGAGAAATTGATAATTACAATTGGGGGTATGACCCTTTCCATTATACAGTGCCCGAGGGGAGTTACGCACAAAGCCCTGATGGTTCATCACGTATTATTGAATTTCGCCAGATGGTACAAAGTATTCATAACTTAGGCTTCCGCGTAATAATGGACGTAGTCTATAACCACACTCACCAGGCAGGTTTAGAGCCAACCGCTGTACTTGATAAAATTGTGCCTAACTATTACCACCGTCTTGACCCTTTCTCCGGAGAAATTGCGCAATCAACCTGTTGTGATAACACCGCGACAGAAAACGTCATGATGGAAAAATTAATGACTGATTCATTAATCGTTTGGGCAAGAGACTACAAAATTGACGGCTTCCGCTTTGACCTTATGGCACATCAGCCTAAGTCATCCATGTTAAAAGGCAGAAAAGCCGTTCAAACAGTGGATAGCGACACTTACTTTTACGGAGAAGGTTGGAATTTCGGCGAAGTTGCTAATAATCAACGCTTTACACAAGCGAGTCAATTAGAGCTTAGCGGCACACAAATAGGTACTTTTACTGACAGGTTGCGCGATGCTGTTCGCGGTGGTGCTTTTAGCGCCAGCGGTGACGACATACGAAAAAGCCAAGGTATTGGTAGTGGTTTAGGCACTTTACCGAATGAGTTAGTTAACAATGAAAAATCAAGAAATAATTACCTGCTTTCAGCAGATCAACTACGTATTGGTCTAGCCGGTAACTTAGCCCACTTTCCCTTGAAAAATGCTCAAAATGATAACGTAACAGGTAAAGATATTCCATATGGCGACCAACCAACAGGTTATGCATTAGATCCTGCTGATACCATTAATTATGTATCGAAACATGATAATCAAACGTTGTGGGACAACAACCAATATCGCTTACCTTACGATACATCAACCAAAGATCGTGTACGTATTCATCTACAATCTCTTGCCTTTCCAATTTTTGCCCAAGGCATACCATTTTTACACATGGGTTCAGAATTTTTAAGATCGAAATCATTTTTACGTGACAGTTATGATTACGGTGACTGGTTTAATAAAGTCGATTTTACTAAACAATCCAATAACTACAATGTCGGTTTACCGCCAGCCGATAAAGATCAAGCAAACTGGCCATTAATCAAGAAACTATTATCAAAGAACGAAGGCCGAGATATTGTTGGTTCAAGTGATATTGGATTTAGTACTGAAGTCTTTAAAGAATTTATTAGCTTACGAATGAGTTCACCGCTATTTAGACTTACTAGCAGTGAAGAAATTATTAATCGAGTGAAATTCCATAATACGGGCAAAGAGCAACAAATTGGTTTAATTGTTATGAGCATTGATGATTCAGAACCATCTGAACAATTAGATACGGATATATCAAGTATGGTCGTTATTTTTAATACCAGTACAGAAGCTAAAATGATCAACTTCAACAATGCTGCGAAATATCAATTGCACCCGACTCAAAAAAACGGCGTTGACACTATTGTTAAGAAAAGTACGAGTAATGAAAACAATTTTTCTGTTCCTGCTTTAACAACCAGTGTTTTCATAAAAAAACGATAACGCTATCTTAAAATATTAAGTATGCACAAGAATTAAAGAGCTTAATTTTCAATTCCTTTTTGGGTTAGGCTCACATTTTTAAACAGATGGATTACTTAGAATATGTAAAGTTACCGAACAATGATATGTTAATGATAGAGAAAGTAGAACTAGATGAGTATCTTCACATGAAATTTCAACGAATAAAAAGAACAATTACCTCATAGTACCCATTTAATTTAATCATGAGCTATATTATAGATATACAAAATTACACAAGGATATAAATACCTAAAGTTGAAGAGCTATATCACAACTATTTCAGCTTGGGCTTGATCGGCATGGCCGTAACTTCACTTGAGAAAGGTTGGATTGACGTCAACGACAAGCTATGTGAAATTCTCGGTTACACACGAGATGAGCTGATGAACCTTTCTTGGGCCGATATTACCTACCCCGATGATTTGCAAGCAGACGTAGCTGAATTTGAACGAGTGCTTGCAGGGGAAATTGAAGGGTACTCGATGGACAAGCGCTTCCAACGTAAAGATGGCATCGTCATTTACGCCAGTATTTCTGCTAATTGTATTCGAAAAGAAGATGGAAGCATCGATCACTTTGTAGCTTTTGTCCAAGATATTACTGATCGCAAGTCAGCTGAACTTAAACTTCATCAACTGAATACCGAACTTGAATCACTAGTAATAAAACGCACGAAAGAACTAGAAGAATTAAATAAACAATTAAGAATAAGTTGTGACACTGATTTTTTAACGAAATTGTCGAACCGTTGTTTTTATGAGAGACGCCTCGGAGAAAACATATCAACAGCTAAGCGCAATAACACTTCTCTATCACTGTTAATGATCGACATAGACAACTTTAAAACATACAACGATTACTATGGCCACGATTGTGGTGATATTGCACTCTGCAAGGTGGCTAAATCAATAGAAAAATCACTCCAGAGAGAAACAGACCTAGTATCCAGGTTTGGAGGTGAAGAATTCGTTGTGTTATTGCCTTCAACCGACGCAGAAAACGCTTTTACCATTGCAGAGACAATTCGAGTGAATATTCAGGCATTAGATATTAAGCATACTAAATCTAACATAGGTGTTGTTACTGTCAGTATTGGAATTGAAGTAATGGCGGCAGATAAACTTAATAGAAAAGACTTATTTAAACATTCGGACATTGCCCTTTATCTCGCTAAAAAGAATGGAAGAAATTGTTGCTATTTATATGCCTAATAACGTTGAATATGGATATGATTTCAGTGTTTTATCGTAAAATTATTACTCAGATAAACAATGCAGAGGTGAATTTCAATAATGACATATCAATGATATGTTTTTCCTAAAAGAAAGGTCTTCTTCGGAACTTTAAAAAAATGTACATTTCCGCTTTTTCGCAGAAGAACACCTAAAGAACCATCGTATTCATTTATAATCTTTTGATTGACTAATTGTTTTAAGGCTTGTGCTTGGAGAAGACCATCTTGATTCAATTCTTCGACGTTTGAAATTTCACATTTAGCCTCTAATGAAGAGCATGAAGCATCTTCAACCTCAAAAACAATATCCTCTTCTTTTGTGTATAATCGTATTTTAAGTTCACCTCCTTTTTGTGATCGCATTACGGCATCGTGAGTTAATTGATTTATTATTTGACCAATGGACTCTGGAACGCATAAGTATTTAATGTCATCATCAAGCGACTTGCTCACGACTATATTGCGTAATTTATCACGGCTTGATTCTAAATAAAGTTGCGTTGCTATCATGGATTGCAAGGAGCAGGAATTGACGAGTGAGCTTTGCATATAACTAGAAACAGCAAAGTAATTTAATAAACTATCAAAGGTATGGGTTAACCGTTCCTTACACTGTAAGCTCAGCGTTTTAAGTTTGTTATGTTGAGTTTCACTGGTTTTTCCATCTAGCAAACAATCATTAACCGTTGTTAAAACGTAAATAGGATCAGAAATTTCTTTAGTGATATTATCTACAATCTTTTTATAATCATTCAAAGTACGTGTGTCTTTGTTAGTTTTATGCACATTAAAAATCAGTTTTCTCAATGTTAGTGTGAAGAGTTCATGATCAAATGGCTTAATAAAAACATCATCTGCCCCCTTAGTTAGAAATTTAATAGCACCATTTCTACTGCCTGTTAAACCAATAAAAATAAAAGAACGTTTCAAAAAAGTTTCTTTGATTGCTTGCATGAGATCACAGCCATTTTTAAATGGCATTTCATAATCAAGTATTATTATATTTATAGAGGGCGTTAACATTAAACGAGAAATTACTTTCTCACTGTAGAGCTCAATTTCATTTTGAATAAACTCATTACATAATATATTGGCTACAATCCGGCTATCAACTCTAGAGTCATCAACAATTAACGCGTGCTGATAACGATAAATATCATGCTGCCTAATGAAACCGTAAACAAGAGAGGTTAACTCGCTATCATTTTCACCCACAATCATATTAATATAATGTTCTTTAGCTGTTCTTTCCATTTCAAAATTAAAAGTACTGGTTATTAGTAGTGTTGGTACATCATGCTTTAACTCGAACCTAGAAATACTCTCTTCATCGATTTTTTCAACATAAAAAATGATATAATCAGTGTTCGTAATAGTCATATTTAGCGGCTGACTTATATCACCAGAAGTTACTGATTGAACATTACCTAAATGTTCACCCTCTAGAACAGGGAGTAAAACGCTAGTAACGCTTTGCGGTAAGTTCAATAAGAATATATTTGAATTCATCATAACTAATCCCTGTCATATATATATATCTTCAAAAATTTGAAAAAACAATGAGGCTTATTAACTATAGCCTACATTTCTATTTTTGACAGATAGGATGTTTCATAACAACTTTATCCACGAAAACACTGACTCTATTTCCTTAACTGAATAGACTAATCAATTATCTAGCACTCGATTGTCAAAAAATAAAAATATTAGAGCAGCTGACTTTCAGGCTGATTATTTTGGCTCTGTTGTCATTCAATCATAAGCGCCAATCTATGTTTGAGGTGCTTTTTTCTGCTTAACAAACTAAATAAACAGTACAAATATGCTATTATTTAAAATTATCCCATTTTTTATGTAACATCATTATGCCTATAAAAAATCTCCTCATTCGTGAAAAAACAATCTTTGACGGTATTTTCAGTAAATACATTCTAAAGTTCCTTTTTAGCCTTTGGTTTAAAATTGCAGGCTGGAAATTATGCAAAGTAACCCCAGAAGGTGCTGGTATTACCATAGCAGCACCGCACACCTCAAATTGGGATTTTGTTTATGCACTTGGCGCCGCCATATTACAAGATGTAAAAATATACTTTTCTATTAAAGACAGTATGTGCCGAGTACCAATCTTGGGCCGTTGGCTGATGTACCTTGGCGCTATGCCTATCGACAGATCCGAAGCAGGCTCAGGTCAGGTTGATCAAATTAAGCAGTTTATTGAAACACAAAAAGGTAAAAGGGTATTTTTCTTATTTACCCCTGAAGGCACACGAGGCGGAGTGGCAAAATGGAAAACAGGCTTTTACCATGTTGCTCAAGGAAGTGGATTACCTATTTTCTTAGCCAAAGTCGATTACCTCAGTAAAGAAACTGGCGTTTTTCATATCTTTAAATTGACCGAGAGCAAAGACGATGATATTCAAGCGATGCAGGCTTCTTATAAAAGTGTTTACGGCAAATATCCCGCGAAACAATTTCCACCATACCAAGGTCGCATGCCCAGAATAGGTGATAAAGAAGCTGCAATTATTCGTGCACTTTATGCCATTAATTCTATTAAAGGTGTTGCCACAAAAATGGAAATAAGCGCAAAAGCTAAAATGGGTGAAATATCAAATACTATGTTCGATTTTTTAATCGAAAAAGGTCTTGTTGAGCAAGGCTTTTTAGAAAGAGCGGAAACCACATACCGATTAACCTTAGCAGGGAAAGGCTGTTATCTACATTTGTATTCAAAAGGTAATTCGTTTGCCTTACCAAATGGATAAAGTGTTGGTAAAAATATTATTCACGCGCTCTTGGTATAAGAACTGATCAATAGCGCTTCACACCACCCTCAAACTTTGCATAACAACCCACGGTTTTTTTTATTAATAAAAGCAAAAAAAACCTCCAGCAATTACCCCCACTTATTCAACAAACACAAGTTCTGTTATTTTATCTTTTATTGCTTGTTCTTTATAAGGTCAACACACTATTTTTTTATAAGTAAAGCTTGTTTATTTATAATAAAATGGATGAATACGTATGTAGGTTAACGGTAAATTTGCGCAAGTCCTTTATGCTTGATGTAATAAAAAACATCGGGAATATTCATGAAAAAGATAATACTAAGCCTTAGCGTACTGTTGTTTTCAAACAGTATATTTGCACAAACTGTTGAGTTAAGTTCTCCAGACGGAAAAATTGTTCTCAGCGTTAATGATGAGGGTAAACCAAGTTATAAAATTAGCTTTTCAGGTGAACGTATTATCAAGCCTTCCCGCTTAGGCTTGGCGTTTAAAAACACGATGCCCTTTAGTGACGGATTTACCATCTCCTCCAGCCAAGAAAAATCGGCCAAATCAGTATGGCAATTACCTTGGGGTGAACGTAAAAATGTTACGGATCATCACAATGAGTTATTAGTCACATTTGCAAATAGTAGTAATTCCGAGGCCAAAAAATTCAACGTACGTTTCCGTTTATTTAATGACGGTATTGGTTTTCGTTACGAAGTGCCAAAACAAAAAGATTTAGACCAAGTCGAAATCATTAATGAATTTACCGAGTTTGCGATAAATGACGAGCAAAAAGCAACTGCATGGTGGATACCTGCACGTGGTTGGAATCGTTATGAATATATTTATAACACCACTGATGTAGCATCGGTTGACCGTGCTCATACACCTTTTACCTTTAAACTAGACTCTGGTACTCACATCAGTATTCACGAAGCCGCATTAGTTGATTATGCTGCAATGACCATTAATCAAAAGCGCCCAGGTATTTTAAAAGCAGATTTAACGCCTTGGTCTGATGGCATATTAGTTAAAACAAAAACTGACTTTAAAAGCCCATGGCGCACTATTCAAATCAGTAAAGATGCTGTTGGTTTACTCAATTCAGACTTAATATTAAACCTTAACGAACCGAATAAATTGGGTGACGTATCTTGGGTTGAGCCGGCTAAATACGTCGGTATTTGGTGGGGAATGCATATAAATACTAACACTTGGGGAAGCGGCGAAAAGCACGGCGCAACGACAAGTGAAACAATGCGTTACATTGACTTTGCAGCTGAACATGGCTTTGCAGGTGTATTGGTTGAAGGTTGGAATGTGGGTTGGGATGGCGATTGGTTTTTCAACGGAGACGTATTCAATTTCAGTAAATCTTATGATGATTTTGATATCGCAGCCGTATCTGCATACGGTAAGAAAAAAGGTGTCCGGTTAATTGGCCATCATGAAACTTCAGGTAATGTCACTAACTATCG
>Ga0105350_10001449_pt1 | contig 15095 bp, 16 predicted proteins | sample EN1Hudsemesocosm_FD_83506 | JGI IMG/M metagenome (GOLD analysis project Ga0105350, IMG submission 83506) | Methane-oxidizing microbial communities from mesocosms in the Hudson Canyon - EN1E Hudson Canyon | ecosystem: Environmental > Aquatic > Marine > Cold seeps | place: Hudson Canyon... | reverse complement strand
TTCAGTGCCGCCACCGCCGCGGCTTGCGAAATCGAACAGCCATGCGTGTTACACTGACTTTGCACAGTATTTATTGCCTTGATGAGATGCGCAGGCCCAGCGGCATAGCCGATGCGCCACCCTGTCATCGCAAATACTTTTGACACACCGTTGACGATAACGGTCCGGTCACGCAGTTCCGGTGCAATATTCAAGATCGAGCTGAATTGATTTCCGTCAAACATCAGGTGTTCATAGATGTCATCGGACAGCACCAGCACATGCGGATGCCGCTTGAGCACAGCAGCCAGGGCGCAGAGCCTCTCAGCTGAATAGACGCCACCCGTCGGGTTTGAGGGCGAATTCAGCATCAGCCATTTGGTCTGCGGTGTAATGGCGGCTTCCAACTGCGCGGGAGAGATCAGGAAATCCTGGCTTTGCGGGCAATCCACGATCACAGGAGTACCGTCGCTTACACGAACCATATCCGGGTACGATGACCAGTACGGCGCGGGTATGATAACCTCATCCCCAGCTGACAACGTTGCCATTAAAGCATTATAGATACTTTGCTTTGCACCACCGCTGACGGACACTTCATCAAGATTGTAATCCAGATTATTTTCACGCTTGAATTTGGCAACAATGGCCTCACGAAGTGCAACAGTCCCAGGCACAACTGTGTATTTGGTATCATTGGCCTGAATTGCCGCTATGGCAGCAGCCTTGACGTGATCCGGTGTCAGAAAGTCAGGTTCCCCAATCCCCAAATCAATGATGGGCGACCCCTCGGCCTTTAGTTTTCTGGATTTTTGAACCAGTCCCAAAATCATTGAGGGCTTCGTGGATTTCAAGCGGTTAGCAAGAACAGCAGTCATGTTATAAAATTCCCTGTATTCGGGCTCATCCGGTATCATTAGTGTGCAGATCCGCTGGGCGCCGGAATACCTTCGATCTGCACATTGACACAGGCCACTTTCCCGCTGTTCACCGCACGATCCAGCGCGGCGTCCAGATCAGCCAGATCAGTGACGTATTCACCATGTCCGCCCAATCCTATGACCGCCTCATCGTAGCGAGCGCCGCTCAACTGACAGCCAATCAACCGATCAGGACCATAATCCCGCAACTGAATTTGGTGCTCGGCATTCCAGCACTCATCATTGCCGACCACCACGACATAGGGATCTTTGTTTCGGGCTGCCGTTTCAAATTCGGCAAAATGAAACCCGACTGTGCCGTCGCCCATCAGCGAGAAAACCGTGGCGTCAGGCACCGCTTGCTTCGCGCCCAAACCATAACAAAGCCCGCCCCCAATCGCACCTGAGATCCCATTCACCACACGCTGATCGCCCTGAGTTGCAGCCATCGCCCATTGGCCAAATTCACCACCATCACAAATGACCACTGATTTCTGGGCCTTATCCAACTGACGCTGAACCGCCGCACATAGCTGGGCCGGTGTAATATTTCCACTGGCCACAGTGTCCTCCTCTGAATAACTCCGAACGGTGATCAGGTCCGCAACCTCGCGCCGCCACTGAGCATGGGACTGTTCATTTTTAGCTTGGTCAATGATCGCGCCGACGGCATCGCTGGGATTGGCGGCGAAACAGGCGACTAACCGGTTTTCCAAATTTCTATGCGCCCGGTCCCGCTCGGCGGGTTCCGCATTGATTACAATCCACTTGCAACCAGCGGCGAACACATCCGCTGAACCAAAATTCAGCGTGAAATCCACCCGTTTTCCGAGGTTGAGGATCAAGTCTGCCGTTTTCAACGCATGCGCGAAATCGCCAAGGGTCGGGTCTTTTAACCCACGGGGGCTCTCCATCGCCACGACCGGTGCATCCAGTGATTCCGCCAGTTCTTCTAGAACGCCGGGGTTTCTGGTTTCATTCATTGCCGGGCCGCATATCACGACAGGACGCTTGGCGGCCGCGAGCCTCTGTGTGATGAGTTTTGCGTCACTCGCGCCCAGCACTGTCCGCTCTCTGGCGAAGGCCGCGGCTTGCGGTATGTCTTCGCCGATGACCTCGGCGTCCACCAGATCAAACGGCAGTGCCATGTGAACCGGCCCGGGACGCCCGGATTTAGCGACGCGGATTGCACGGGCCGTGTCCACACCAAAATCCCCGGATTTAGTTGGGCGGAACGACAGTTTGGTGACCGGCGCGGTCATCGGAACCTGATCCAGCTCCTGAAACGCACCGCGCCCGTCCTGACCAATTGGCGAGTCGCCGGTAAGAAACAAAACCGGAGTTTCAGACTCGGAACATGTAAATAGCGGACCCAGGGCATTTGCGGCCCCTGCCCCTGCTGTGACCATGGCAACGGCAATGTCACCGGTCAACTGGGCATAAGCCTCGGCCATGAAAACCGCTGCCGCTTCATGGCGCGTATGAATTATTTCAATATTTGCGTCCAAACAGGCGTCGTAGATCGGCATGATCTGGTTTCCTGAAAGCGAAAATATTTTTGTAACACCCGCCGCTGCGAGTGTTTTCACAAGAAGGTCTGCGCCTCTCATCTTCGTCATCCTTTTGTCAGTTCCAGCTGATGGGTTCAAACGGCTCGTCCGCCCATGCAGCGATATTTCAGACCGAGGTTCTCATTGATCTTGTGTTTCAAACCCTCATGGCCAAACACGAATTCTCTATTGTCTCCAAAAGGCGCACTCGCCTCGGAAATGAAGACCGCAAGAAATTGGTGATACGCAAACCAGACGCGGTTGATGCATCAGCCCATCCCTTCCGGTTGGCTTTATGCCTCGAGACCTTTTTGTGTTGCCCTGATCCCCGCCCGCGCAATGGCGACCACTGTGATGCAGGTAAGACCCCAAAAGAACCATGTGATCGGTCCACGGAACAGAATGAGGGGCGAGCTGCCGGACATCAGCATTGACTGCCTGAAATTGTCTTCCAGCAAAGGGCCCAGAATGAAAGCGATCAGGAAGGGCGCAGTGGGAACATTGAAACGCAGCATGAGAAAGCCAACCCAGCCCATCGCAAACATCACACCGACATCAAAAAGATTATTGTTCACTGCATAAACGCCATAAACGCAGAGCACCATTACTCCTGGGAACAGAACGCCTCGCGGGATGTCAGCCACGTATTTAAAGCCCTTGATGGCTATTGAACCGATAAAGAACAAAAACACCGAGCTGACAATCAGGCCAATGAACAACCCATAAATGATGTCGACATTCATTATGAACATCATGGGACCTGGTTGCAGGCCATGAATCATGAAAGCGCCCAGAATAATTGCAGTGATCACGTCCCCCGGTATGCCAAGGGCAAGTAGCGGGATTAGTGTCGCCCCGGCGACACCATTATTGCCAGCCTCAGCTGCAGCAACGCCTTCAATTTCACCTTTGCCAAAGTTATCTTTGTTTTTCGATTTCCGGCGCGCTTCGGAATAGGACAGGAAAGCTGCCGGAGCGGCGCCGATACCCGGAATTGACCCGAGGAACACGCCAATGAAGCTACCCCGTACAATCGAACGAAATGAGTCTTTATAATCCTGGAATTTGACCCAGTTATCGCCAAGAGATCGGGTCTTGCCATCATGCGCCTTGGGGTTCCAGACCATCCCTATGATTTCGGGGATTGCAAATAAACCAATGAGAACGGCGATAAAATTGAGACCTCCCATCATGTTGGGGTTTCCAAAGGTGAACCGGTTGGTGCCATAAATCAGGTCTAGCCCAATTGTCGCCAGCAACAATCCGAGCATGGCTGACAAGGTGCCCCGTAATAAGCTGTCACCGGAAACCCCGGCAATGATTGTCAGAGAGAACAAGATCAGGGCAAAAAACTCGGGCGGGCCAAAGCTGAGCGCAAAGGATGCGAGCCAACCGGCAAACAGGATCAACGACAGATTTGAGATCAGGTCGGCCGTACAGGAGGCCCAGAGAGCCATACCAAGCGCCTTGCCCGCCTGGCCTTTTTCAGCAAGCGGATAGCCATCAAGGATTGTTGCCGATGAGGCAGGCGTGCCCGGTGTTTTGATTAGGATAGCAGGAATAGAGCCGCCAAAAATCCCGCCTTTGTAAACGCCCAAAAGCAATAGAATGCCGGTGATTGGTGTCATCGAGAAGGTGAACGGCAGCGTCAGTGCCACGGCCATTGTCGCTGAAAGTCCGGGGATCGCGCCGGCAACAACACCAATGGCAACTCCAACGAAAAGCGCCAGAAAACTCTCGGCATTTCCGACCAGCGATAGCCCGGCGACAATACTATCAACAAAACTCATGGCAGCCTCACATAATGACCTTGGGGAATGGCGACACCAGCCACATGTGCAAAGAACAGGTACAGGAACAGCGGCAAGGCCACGGCGCAGATCAACGCGGTTTTGGGGTGGTTGGTGCGTATCAAAAACGCCACCGATGCAAAAACCAGCATTGCTGTCCAAACCAAACCCAATCGCGGCATCGCATATAGGGTGACCCCCATAATAACAGCGAGAACTCCTAGTCGAGAAAACGCCGCCAGCTTGTCATCAACGTCGGAATGCACAGGTTGTTTTGCTCTGGGCTGGCGCAATGACATAAAGAGCAAGCCAGCCCCAGTAAAACCTGTGAGCACTGCCAAGATGTTGGGCCAAAATAACGGCGACAGAACAATGTTTGGCACGTTGCTGGGCGATGACACCCAAAATGGGATTGCGATCAACAGCAAAAAAGCGGCAGTTGCCATCGCCCCAATCCCAAGTTTCATCTGCATCGATCGGTTGTCCATTTGCGCTTCCCTAACATTGATGCGCCATGCCGCAGGTCGACAGGGCGCATCTGATCTTATCAATTGCGGGTTGGTTAGCCCTCGATCCGCATTCCCAGTTTGTCCACCAGTGCGCGAAAGGTTTCATATTGTTCTAGGATAAAGGCGTTGGCTTCTTCCGGATTCATCAACTGGATGACGGATCCACGTGCTTCCATGGTTTCTCGGAACGTCGCATCATCCGTTGCAGCCTGCATCCAGGTGCCCCATTTGGCGGCAACCTCATCAGGCAGATCATCTGGCCCGGCAATACCAGTCCAGCCAACAAGTTGCTGCAAGGCAGGTTTGCCAAGATCAACAGAGGTTGGTGCATCAAAACCAACAACCGGTTCGGCAGTTGTTACCATCAGCGGGACAAGCTGGCCGTTTGCGACAAACCCAGCCAAAGCGGACGAATTGGTGCATAGGAACGTGACTGTACCATTCAGAACAGCAGTCGCAGCACCGCCACCACCCTTTTGTGGGATATGTGTGACCTTCTCTAGCGGGTTTTCCACACCAAATTCATCCAGAACCATAACAGCGGCAAGATGCAGCAAGGTGCCAACACCTGAGGAACTGTACGACAGGCTTCCCTCGTTTGCCTTGGCGACCAGATCATCCATAGTCTTGATCCCTGACGCAGGCGTAACTGCACAGGCAACCGGGTTGATTTCATAGACAGTCACAAACCGAAAATCATCAAGTGTATAAGGGAGTGTCGCCTTCATCGCCGGGCTGACAGAGTGAGATCCAACCCGGGCAAACAGCATCTTATATCCGTCAGACTGGGCATTCTGTATCGTCACAGATCCAGTCGCGCCGCCAGCACCAGTAATGTTGGCCATAACCAAAGGTTTGCCGACGGCATTTCCCAGCGGCGCCGAAATGGACCGCGCAGATATATCGGTGGCGCCACCTGCGCCATAGGGAATAACCATCGTGATCGGGCGTTCCGGATATTCGGCGGCAGCTACGGTTGCAGACAGGCAAATAGATGTAGCGCCCATCAGTGCGAGCTTCATAAGTCTCATAATTTTCTCCCTTTTTGAACTCATCAAGGACGCTGTCGCTGCCTCCCTGCTGGCAAGCGCCCTACCCTTGACAGGCACATTATCAGTAAGTTACATTTATTATTAACAACAAATACTTACCTGTTTTGTAACTTTTACTTTCAGAAAGACAGCTCTAGTGTCTATTCGCATGCTCAAAACTCTTATCGCTGTAGAGGAAAATGGCACGTTCAGTTCGGCGGCAGATGCGGTGTATGTGACCCATGCCGCTGTTAGCCAGCAAATGAAGGCTCTGGAAGAGATGTGGCAAGTTGCCATATTCGACCGGACCAAGCGCACTCCCGAGTTTACTCCGCTTGGGCGAGCGTTGGTTGCAAGAGCCCGAAAAGTCGTTTTGGACTACGACAACCTTGTCCTCTCGGTCACCGGAGATGACGGGCTTTCAGGGGATCTCTATTTGGGGGCGGTACCAACCACCTTGACGGGCCTGGTGCCGCTGTCAATTTCCGTCCTAAAAAACGCCTTTCCCAAACTTCATATTCATGTCGTTCCTGGACTGACGCACGACTTGCTGCACAACATTGAGCGCGGTTCTTTAGACGCTGCTATTATTTCAAAAAGCGGACCCATACAGAAAACGCACCAGTGGCATGACATTGCCTCTGAACCACTGCAGCTTCTGGCTTCGGAAGAACTGGAAAGCGACGATCCGGTCTACCTTCTGAAAAACAACCCGTTCATTCGGTTCTCCCGGGACGCAGTTGTCGGCAGGCTGATTGAAACCTGGCTGCAGGACCAAAACATAACCGTCACCGATGTGATGGAATTGGAGGGTCTAGAAGCGATTTCAAGCATGGTGCTGAGCAACTTGGGCGTTTCGATCGTCCCGAAACGTTGTGTCCAGAATATGAATCCTCTGCCCTTGAAACGTATTCTACTTTCAGAGAATGGCCCGGCACGTCAGCTTGGGATGCTTTATCCTGCCAACACAACAAAATCCCGGGTCCTGGACGAAGTTCTCAAGGCATTACTCCAGGCCGTAGAAACCCGCAAATTCTCCAGATTCCCTAAAGATAAAGATCTCTAATATGTCATTTGAATATTTTGTTTTTCTTGCGGCGGGTGCAGCGGCCGGAGGGTTTATCAATGGGCTTGCTGGATTTGGAACCGCGCTTTTGGCACTTGGCTTTTGGCTTCAGATTATGCCGCCGGTTTCTGCTGTTTCCATTGTTGTAATCATGTCTGTCGCCAGTGGCCTACAGGGTGCTTGGGTTGTCCGGCGGGCCATTTTTGATCACCCCAAACGACTGGCGCGGTTCCTGATTCCCGGCGTACTGGGCATTCCGTTTGGGGTGATGGCATTGGCAGCACTGGATCCTCAGACGCTCAAAATCGGTATCGGCGGCATGATGGTTTTGTACGGCGGTTTTTTCTCATGGCGCAAATCACTGCCGAAATTCGACCGACCGACACCGTTTGCGGACGCCACTGTCGGTTTTCTCGGCGGTGTCCTGGGCGGGGCCGCCTCTTTGTCGGGCGCACTTCCGACGATGTGGTGCTCGATGCGCACGTGGACAAAATCTGAAACTCGTGCGGTCTTACAACCTTACAACATCACTATTCTGGGGCTCGCGGCTTTGATGTTTCTGCTGCGTGGGAATTACACGTGGGAATTGGTGAAACAAATATTGCTGGCATTGCCAATAACATTGCTGTTTGCACAGATGGGCCTAATCTTTTTCAAGCGCTTGAATGATGACCAATTCCGTCGCTTGCTGATATCTTTGATGTTTGTATCAGGCGCGATCCTGCTAACGAAAGCGTTTGTATAACAATGGCGGCGCACTGCGCCGCCAAAATACGTGACATCCAATAATCGTTTAAGGAACCTGGAAAAACGGGGCCGGAACCAAAAGTTTGTTTTCCACATTGACGACCAGTGGTCTCATCTTTTTCGCGTAGGATTGCCAGATCGGAGAGGCCTGGAGTAGTTTGCGGCGCTCAAAGCGGTTATCAAGGCTTTCGTAACCCCACATATGCACGATCTGATTGAGCGGGCCAATGTCAGTAAAGTAATAGCCAACCATCTTCCCCAAGATTTCCACCTGGCAGTCCATTGCTTCTTCTTCGTAAAGCTTGAGAAATACCGGTACTTGACCCGCATGCAGCGTGTAAATCCGTTCATCTACAAACATCTGAGACGTTTCCTTATGTCATGGTTAGGGAGATCATTATCAAAGCAAAACCCGCCAGCAGAACCGTCAGCGAACAGATCAAAGTAATCGCGCTTGCGCCAACGTCACCCAGCTTTTTAAGAGAGGTTTTCATGCCCAAAGCGGATATTGCGATAACCAAGAACCAGCGCGAGATGTCCAATAGGGCAACTTTGACAATTTCCGGCACGAAGCCATAAGACCCAGCCACCACCAGCACCGCAAACCCCAGTACAAAGAATGGGATCGGCAGTTTTCGTTTCTCGCCTGACCTCTGCTGTCCTGAAAAGATCAGCGACAAGACGACAACGATGGGCACCAACAGGGCAACGCGAAGAAGTTTGACAAAAGTGGCCGTTTCGCCGGTCAGGTCCGACACCGAATACCCGGCACCAACAACCTGTGCCACATCGTGGATCGTGGCCCCAAAAAACACCCCTGTAGCGATTTCAGAAAAGCCAAGGTAGGTCGCGATGATGGGATAGGTAATCATGGCCAGCGTACTAAGCGCCGTAACCGCAATCACCGTAAAAACCGTATCTCGCTCCAATGTTTCGCTTTTGGGCAGAACTGAGGAAATGGCAAGCGCTGCCGATGCTCCGCAGATTGCCACGGCACCGCCGGTCAAAAGACCAAAACGCGTGCGCCGGCCCAAGACAGGACTAAGCGCCAGACCCAGTGCTATAGTCAGCGCGACCCCGCCCAAGGTGATCAACAGCACTTCATGACCAGTGGATGCGATTTGCTGGACTGTGATCCCGAGGCCAAGCAGTGCCACACCAATCCTCAGTAATTTTTTGGAGGCAAACTCAATACCTTCAAGGCATTTGTTGCCATCTTCCGTCAGAAAACTAAACGCCATCCCAATAAGCAAGGCCATCAGCATGACCGGAGCGCCATAGTGTTCAGAGATAAATCGCGCGGCAAGTGCAACGGTGACAGCAGAAATCAGGCCGGGAAACACGATCTGTGCCTTCCGGGTGACCGCTAGGTCTGTAATTGAGTTCATCCGATTAGTTCTTCACTCTTATCATCCGTCTCGCCAAAACGCTTCAGTGTTGCAGGTTTTGTGCCTTCATACACTTTGTGAAGATTGGCAGAGATACGTTCATTTTCACGTTCAAACAAACAGTTTCCGTCAAGGTCAGAGGCAACAATGAACGGGCCCATTTTTTTGCATTTGAGTACCCACATAGCCTGCGCAAGACCCAGTTCTTCGTTCCAATGCACGGCCTCGACATTTTCGACACCCCGCCCCAGAAGCGCGCCGGTGCCATAGCCCACGGTACTGAGATAAATGGCCCCGTTGGGTACAAAAAACTCCTTGTAGTCCTTGCTGGTCATGCCGCCTTTGCCGATCACCAGTTTCGCACCGGATTTGGCCAGCCATTCCGGCAGCCATTTGGCAAAGCGAAACGAGGCGGTGGCGGTGACAGCACCCATTTCAAAGGTTCCGTCCGGGTTGATCCGCGCCGCAGGCGAGCAATGAAAATTAGTCGCACTTTGGCTGGGCAATTCCATCGGGATATTGGCCTGTTCTTCCAAGGCGCGTTTGTAAACGCCCTCGCGTGCTGTGTACATCAACCCATCGAGATAGACGATGTCACCCAGTTGCAGTTCCGCCAGCGCCTCGGGCGATGGTGTTGTGCTTAAGCTGATTTCTCGTGGTTTCCGGGCATTTCCCATTCCACTGTCTCCCGTCGTTGATAATCTGTGAACCAGTTGGGGTCGGTGCGGTACTCAACCCGCCCATCTGCATAAACACGAGCAACGGCGCGACGCGACGACAAGCAAAACGCATGCACAGACATCTGCATGCCGCCGGTATGGCAATAACCCACCTCGATATGCGTATCGATGACCATGGATTTCCCGACAAACCCCATTGCACCCATACCTATTGAGTTACCAAGCTCTTTGAGCTCCATCTCAAGTTCAGCAATTTTTGGGTCGGAATTTCGGTCCCCTACCGTGCGCAGACAAGCGGCACGTTTGCCCAGAACCATACAGGTATCCTTGCAGCCACCCAGCCCTATGCCGATGATCGCAGGCTGACAGGCCAGGCCGCGCTTACCAAACGCGACCAGGCTGTCCAGGAAAAATCGCTTGATCCCTTGAATGCCATCCGACGGGAACAGCATCCGGTAGTCCGTTCCAAACAGCCCGCCCTTGTGCACGGTGATCAAATCAATCCATTCGCCACCCGGCTCATAGCCGTATTCAATCTCGGGGGCGCCAATTCCAACGTTGTTGTCATGATCCGTGCGCCAAAGCGGATGCACCCGGTTGGGTCGCAAGGGGACACCATTTGTGGCATTCGCAGTGGCGCGTCGCAGCGCCGCCTCCAGTGCAACTGGGCCACCTTCGATCTGGGTGTCATTGCCCTGCTTCACATACCAGCGCGGCGTTCCGGTATCACCGCACATAGCGCGACGGTCCTCTTTCGCAGCTTCATAATTTTCCAGCATGGCCTGCAGAACAAAGGAGGAAAGGTCTCCATCCTCTACTGCTGCGGCGCCCTTTAAACCGTCCAGATAGTCCTGCGGAATTTCAATGGCGGCCTTGTCCATCAAAGTTTCGGCTGTTTTTTGGATCAGATCAATTGAGATCATTAGTTTCCTCCTACCAGTGTTGCTGGTTCGTGGTCGGGGAGAATTGTCTCACCTGGCTTAATGATCGTGAAATTGACTGGCTCACGCGTCACTTCAACATCATCACCGCTTTGGCGGGCCACCGTGAAATAGGAACTTTCCATCGATCCACTTTCAGGGAAATCTTCGCGGAAATGCGCTCCACGCGAGTTTTCCCTGGTGATACCGGCTTTTGCGATGACTTCTGACACGTCACAAAGGCTGGCCATATTCAACCAGTCGTGCCACGTCAGGTTAAACGCCAAACTGTCATTGGACACACCGGTCTCCAGCAACTCTGCCTTGATCTCGGCAACACGTTTTATACCACGTTCCATTCCGGCTTCAGTGCGCATGACACCTACATCTTCCCACATGGCCTCTTGCAAGGCCTGGCGCAGGTTCTGAACGTTGCCGATTTTTTGGGACAAAGGACGCTGCGCCCGCTCGATCTCGGCGCTCAACACATGTTCATCCGGGTCACGCAACGTGCTCATCTTGCGAATGTCCATGCCCATAACGTCACCCGCCACACCGCCGTAAACGGTCGAGTTGGCCACGCCGTTTCCACCCAGTCGGTTGGAGCCATGCGCACCGCCGGCATCCTCACCGGCAACATACAGGCCTTCCATGGCTGTACGTGTATCCGGGTCTACAACCACACCACCCATGAAGTAATGCGCCGTGGGCACAACCTCGACCAAGCCACCAGCCAGATCAAAGCCACTGTCGGCACAGCGTTTGACCATGCCGCTGAACTTTTTGCGCACAATGTCAGGGCCAAGATGCGCCATCGAAATGAACACACCGCCGTTTTCGGATGTATTACTCTTTCGCATCTCGGCATAAATACCGCGGCTGACAACATCGCGCGTCGCCCGCTCTCCGCGCTCGTCATAATCGAACATAAAGCGGTTATGGGCACCGTTGAGCAATTGCCCGCCGGCCCCACGCAAACCTTCCTCGAGCACCGTTCCGGTCATCTTGGTATGTTCACCAGCCAGCAATCCAGTCGGGTGGAATTGCACCATTTCCATGTCCCGCAATGGAAGGCCTGCGCGCAGGGCCATTGCCAGACCATCCATGGTCTTGTCACCTGACGGGGTATTGTATTTATACATGGTCGGACCACCGCCCGTACCCATCATCACAGTTTTGGCACGGACGAACCGGAATTTCCCGGTGCGCATATCAATGAATAAGACGCCAGCCAGAGCAGTGCCGTCTGTTGTCGGGATCAGACCGACGGCACGATGTTCCTGCAACTTTTCGACCGGGCGGCTCAGAACCTGTTCCATCAACCGGTTGATGATCTCGATGCCAGTCAAATCACCCTTGTGGACGGTACGATCGGCGGTCTGTCCGGCAAAGGCCTTTTGATGCAGTGTGCCATTGGAATTGCGGTCAAAAAAGCAACCAATCTCGTTTTCAAGCTCTCGCACCCGGACCACGGCCTGTTCGCAGAGCTTCCAGGCCATATCCTGATTGGGCAGCCACTTGCCGCCGTTGATCGTATCCATGAAGTGCCGTTCAACTGTATCGCCGCCGCCAAGGGCGACGTTATAGCCGCCCTGCACCATGCGGGTGCAGCCGCACTTACCAATCAAGCCTTTGACTGCTATGGTTATTTTTGTTCCTGCAGGGGCAGTCTGCTGCGCGTGCAGCGCGGCGAACATGCCCGCCCCACCGGTGCCTAGGATCAGGATATCAGTGTCATGACGCTCTATGTCGCTTTTGAGGGGCATATCTATATCGCCTGCAAAAAGAAGGTTGTTGAGATCAGAAACGCGCCGGCAACTGCGCTCGCAGCGATGGTTTTCTGGTTTGCTGACCAGGGCAGAAATTCCATCGCCAGAAGTCGCAAGCCGCCAAAAATATGGACCGCTAACAGGAACACGAGCCCAAATTCGGCGAATTTCACCACCGGCTGGTCAGACCATTGCAGCAGGCTGTCAAGCCGCTCGGGCTGAGTTAAGGCCAGGGACAGAACATAGAAGTGAGCAGGCAAAAAGACAGCCAATCCCAGGCCTGAAAGTCTGTGAAGGATATATGCAAACCAAAGTGAATGCGCGCGGTGCGGCCGGATCATAGCATTGTCACGGCCATAACGGCACGTGCTCCCATGAACAAAAAGATCAGACAAAGGCTCCATGTTAGGACGCTCAGCGCGAAACCGGCCATCTTGAAAGTTTCGGCTACAATCACACGCAGCCCAATGGCCGCGTGGACAGAAACCGCAACAACAAAGGTCCCATAAAACAGGAACCACATCACGCTGCCCTGTGTCCGACCCAGAATTTCAGCCGACGACAACCCGCCCTGAATGGCATAAATCATCACTGCGATATGACCGAGTGTCAGCGGTGCCATGATCATCGCTGTAATCCGTTGAAGCATATAGAGACGAATATCTAACATACCCTACCTCCCACGCCGAAAGAACGACGCAGCAGTTGCCCGTTTCAAGCCAGCGATTGCGTTCATTGGATTCAGATCATTGGGGCAATGCAGAGAACAGCTACCCTGCGAATGGCAATTGAGACAGCCACCAACGCCCGACACGGCATCCAAAACCACTTGTTTGTCTGCGTCTTTCGCGTCGTTGTAGACCGTCCAAGCGCGCTGCAACGCAGCGGGGCCCAGATAGTCGGGGTTGCCGGTTACCGTATCGCAGGCAGCATAACAAATCGAGCAGTTGATGCATTCGATCCCGGCATTCGCCTCCATGCGTTCAGCGCTATCAGAAGTGATCTGCTCGATCGGTTCCTCACGCGATTTGGTCGGGTGGTGCAATCCTTCTGCTGCGACCCATTTGTCAAAGAACACGTCCATGTCTGTTGCAAGGTCTTTGATGACGGACAGATTGCGTAATGGGCCAACTTCCAACTTATTGCCGTCCAGAACTTTGTTCACATGGGTCCGGCATGTCCAACGCGGCACACCGTTCACCATCATGGCACAAGACCCGCACATCCCGACCCGGCAGGCATATCGATAGGACAATGTTGGGTCTTGGTTTTGCTGAACCCATGACACCACATCTAATATTGTTTGGCTTTCCTGGGCGGGGACTTCAAATTGCTCGAACTTGCCAGATTGCGCATCACCCCGCCAAATTGAAACATCCAACATTTCTTGTTCTGAAGACAATTCGCTGCTCCCAGGCGTAAAAATCCTTGTCCCTCATGTTGTAATTGAGATAATTGCTAACACAAAGTGACAAATACTATACAAAAATGGTAATTTTACTTACACAACTCAGAGTTCATTTCTGCATACGTTGGTCGATCCGTGACCCCACTTGCAGAACGGCAACCGGTCTCACTACGACCAAGACGTCCCTGGATGCATTGCTATTTCGCCCGAAACCTTTTCACAGAAACCGGGGCAAGGTCACATGACAAACGGCAAGGCAGATTGACAAAGGAAAATCAGAGCAATATTCGAACACCACCTTCGCCGCCTATTACACTGTGCACCCCAAATTCATTGGAGACTATCTTGTCTGGCCAACTTAAGATTGCCTGCATTGGCGAGGCGATGATCGAGCTTGCTTTCGATGGCAAAACCCCACTGGTCAGTTTTGCGGGTGACACTCTCAACACAGCCATTTACCTGCGTCGCCATCTTCCGTCGCAGTTTAGCGTTTCATTTGTCAGTGTTGTTGGATGCGACCCATTTTCCCAACAAATGTTGGATTTCATCGAGGCCGAAGGTGTCGCGACGGATGACATCGTCAAGCATCCAAGCCTTTTGCCGGGCCTATACGCAATCAATACGGATTCAGATGGCGAACGGTCTTTCCTCTATTGGCGAGAAAATTCTGCGGCCCGAAGCCTCTTTGAAGGTGGCTTTGCGCAGCTTGAGGAATTCGATGTAATCTACTTTTCTGCGATTACATTGGCTATTCTCCCTGCCGCGATCCGTGAGGGTTTCCTCGCCTGGCTGAAAGATTGTTCCAAAACAATCATCTTTGATTCCAATTACCGGCCGAAACTCTGGCCTGATGTGGCCACTGCCCGATCTGCCGTCGAAGCCGCTTGGCGGCTAACTGATGTCGGGCTGCCATCTGTGGATGACGAAATGGACCTGTACGGGGAACAGTCCGAACAGGATGTCATGTCCAGATTGACCGGTTGGGGCGTTCACCAGGGCGCCTTAAAGCGTGGATCGCTTGGCCCCCGAGATATGGACCCGGATTCCAGCACTGTGGCGACTTTTGAAAAAGCGAAGTCGGTTGTTGATACAACCGCCGCCGGGGACAGCTTTAATGGTGGGTTCATCGGCAGCTATCTTCAGGATCGCGACGCCACAAGGGCGATGATGAGCGGGCATAATTGCTCTGTGGCGGTCATTGGACAAAAGGGCGCAATCATTCCTGCGGACTTAGGCTGAAAACGGTGTACGAGTAATACTCGTACCATTCGTTTTGGTCGACATGATGCATACCACCTGCCTGATTAGATCTCTACAAATACACGCCCATCTTCAACT
>Ga0105350_10001446_pt1 | contig 15102 bp, 11 predicted proteins | sample EN1Hudsemesocosm_FD_83506 | JGI IMG/M metagenome (GOLD analysis project Ga0105350, IMG submission 83506) | Methane-oxidizing microbial communities from mesocosms in the Hudson Canyon - EN1E Hudson Canyon | ecosystem: Environmental > Aquatic > Marine > Cold seeps | place: Hudson Canyon... | reverse complement strand
CGGATTTATGCTCAATTTACTGGCAGGATTAGTGGCTTATTGCTTAAAGAAAGATAAGCCATCCCTTAATTTAACTGACGTAGAGCTTAACGCTATGATCGTTGCTTAAGCAGATCTGGGGTTGATTATTATTCGTTCGGGTATTTTACGCGTCGGTTTGAGGGACAATAGTCATATGGACTTTGTCGCTGGTGATGCGTTTATTGCGCAAGATAGGTTGGATAATAATACTACCTTTGACAAGCAGGTTCATGGTCATACTGCACAAGTAGTAGGTGAACAAAAATTAATCGCACTGCATATTAAACTATCGTCTATTTGATTTTTAGATAAATAGACAAGTCATCTACAATGCCTTTCAAATACTATATTTCGCCGATTAAGCTAGGTTGTAATGCCTCATTCAATTCTGCGAAATGCGCTTCGATAATAATCAATTGTGGAGAATATTGTTCAGGCTCTAACTTACCTTGTTTAATCATCTCTTCTAAGGCCTTAAATGCCACTTCAGACTGTACTAATGCACAATCATAGGTGGCTGGGAAAAACTTATACAAATGCACTAAGGCACTGTTAATTTCATTGTTGTCTAGTGCAGCGGTTAAATCTTTAAGTGTCTGTTGTGAATGTGCAACCAATTCAGAAATCGCCCGTAGAAAATTCTCAGCACTATTATGGAGTTTAACAATGCCCTGTGCGATGTCGACTCCCGGTAGATCGATACATTGTTTAGTTAACGCTATCGCTTTAGGTAACTCGTAGGTCACTGCTATTTCGTCATCTTGCAATGCACAGTGTTCAATATCAGCAAATTTTTGACCTATGATATCGAAACCAAATGAACCTGCCGAGCCTCTTATTCTATGGGCAATCTCGCTAATAATGGTTAAATCACGCTGTTCTAGCGCTTTTTCTAAATTATTAACTTGGTCTCTTAAATCTTGTTGATAGTCTTCTATTAATTTCAACATATCGCCATTTTGAAGTGGATTATCAATATCCCCTTGTTTATTAAGATAATGAGACAGTTTACTAATAAAGTGATGACGAGAAATGGGCTTGGCTAAATGGTCAGAAAAACCTAGACGCATATAATGTTCGATTTCATGTTTCATATTATTGGCAGTAAGCGCGATCACGGGCGTGTAATTACCGGCTGCTCTAATTTGCTTAAGTGCTTCGGTACCATCCATTAGAGGCATATGAATATCCAGTAAAATTAAGTCAAATTTCTGATAAAAAACCGTTTCCAATGCTTGCTGGCCGTTTTCTACTTCAGTGACTGTTATATTCATTCGTTTTAATAGAATGGAGATCAATTCGCGATTGCTAGGATGATCGTCTGCGAGTAATACCTTATTGCCTTGAAAATTTGGTAATGCCACAGGTTGCACAGATTTAGTTGGAGTAGACTGCCATATTTCTCCCACATTATTTATCCATGGAGAATTCTGTACAACCGACAAGTCTATATTTAGGGTAAAGGTTGAGCCCTTTCGAGGTGTGCTATCTACGCTAATGTCGCCACCTAACCCATGCGCTAAACGTCGTGAAATACTCAAACCTAAGCCCGTGCCACCGAAGCGTCTATTGATAGAACTGTCAGCTTGGGTAAAGGGTTGAAATAGCTGTTCCTGCTGCTGCGCTGAAATGCCTTCACCAGAGTCTTTGACTTTTATTTGTAAACGATTGTCGACCAAACCTACCGACAAGCCTATGTAACCTTGTTCGGTAAACTTTATCGCATTATTGGTTAAGTTAAATAAAATCTGTTTCAAACGTGTTGGGTCGGTATTTATTTGCGCTGGTAACGGGAACTCATACTCTAAATGAAAGGCTAGGCCTTTGTCTCTGGCTCGTTTACCGACAATTGACTCTATTTGAGCTAACACAGAGAATAAAGGAGTAGGTATCGATTCAAAGTCTAGTTTGTTGGCTTCTATCTTACTGATATCCAAAATATCATTAATAACTCTTAATAAGTGATTACCGTTTTCAGCAATGATTTTTGTCACGCGCTCTTGTTCTGCTTTGTCTATATCACCTAGTAGTATGCCGTCGGCATATCCAATTATAGACGTTAAGGGGGTGCGAATTTCATGGCTCATAGTGGCTAAAAAACGGCCCTTAGCATCGCTGGCTTCAATTAGGTCGCTATTGGTTTGTTCGAGCTGCAGGTTGGCTTGTTTAAGCTGCGCAGTCCGATTTTCGACGGTGTGTTCTAAGGTGTTGGTCAGTTCAAAATTTTTCTGTGTGACGATATTCAATCTGTCTGCTAATGCAAAGGCTAAGAATATTGCGTCAATAGCCCCTCCTAATAATGTGACTAATTCGGCGTTATCCAGTAAATCAGGGATCAAGCCAATATTCGCTGGCAAGATAAATAAAGCTGGAATTAGCAGTGACATAAAAGCAATAACGAAATAGGCTGCTGGTCTAAAACCCTTAAGCCATCGATGTACTCCAGCGAAGGTTGCCGCGACTACCCATATACCAATTGTGATTGTTGCTAAACTGTGTGCATAGCCGATTAAAAATACTGAAGATGGTAACAACGCTAAAGAAATGAATCCGTTTATCTTCAGTAGTTTTGCCAGTCTCGGTAAGTATATTTCCAGCTGCAAAAATGTCGTACAGAAATATGCGCCAACCAGTGGCAGTATAAAGAAAGGTACATAAGTTAATTCTAGCAAGTGCCAATTGAATAGATTATTAGGCACTTGAAATACTAGCGCCCATCCAGAAAAATAAGTAAATAGATAAAGTGCATAGTAAAGGTGGCTTTTTTCCCTCGAGCCAGCATAAACAAACAGGTTGTATAACCCAAGTGCAAGTAAAGTCCCAAGGGATGAAATTACAAGTACTGTGTCAAACAAGACCAATTGTCGATATTCACTTTTACTATGTATTTCGACCCGAGGTTGGGAGGCATAGTAGCGGCTATCTAAACGAATCAATAGCTGGTAAGGCTTATTTACTTCCAGCGTTAGTGGACGCCCATAATGAAAAGCATACTCGCTAGGCTCATAGTAACCGCTGGGTTGGTGCCAAAGTAACGAATCGTCGTAAAGATAAAAATCAATATTTTCTACAAGACTATTAGTGACATCTATGACCCAGTCACGCTCATGTGATTGAGGGGCAATGGTTAAGTGGTACCAATACGTACCGCCGGTGAGTTCAATTTCATTTGTTGCATTTAGAGAAGATAACCAAGCAGTTATTTTGTTAGTTTGTTTTGGAGGTAATATATTGCTATTTGACTTGAAAACTTGGTATTCGAACTCGAGCGTTTCTCTTTGATTGGTTTGTTTGGCATCTACTTCAACTGCCGTTGCCAATGCACAAGTACCCATAGTTATCATAAACAGTAATATGTTTACATAAAGACGGCACATCATTTGAGTCTGTTTGTAGTCAGTAGGTATCAACTTATTATTTTCCAAAATCGTAACTAAATTCTAGCAATGCGCGACGGCCTTCACCTTTATTGCTATTAACCAAACCTAAAAAATCGATCAAATCAAATCTCAGAGTGTCATATTCAGTATCAAATATATTCTTCACGTTGAATGTAATCTTCCATCCATAACTTGCATTATGATAAGAAATCGCTGAATCCCATAGAGTGTATCCAGGTTGCTGAGTATAAGGACTTTGATTCTGGTCAAAGTATATTTTTGACTGGTAGCGGCCCAATAAATTCAATAACACAAAGTCATTATTAGCTAAGTTAATCTGGTACCCGACTACTGCACTCGTTTGAAACTCAGGCGTAAAAGGTTGCCTATTATTAGATAGTTCTTTCCCTGTGGGGTCAATATAGTGCCCAAATTTTGCAGTTGCCATATATCCAGTGGTCAAATTAATATGAAGTTCAGGTGTGATTTGCCATTCAAATTCAGACTCAATACCATTTATTGTTGAATTTGGAATATTTTGTAGAAGTTGTAGGTTTGGCGCATCAGGTATGCTTGACGGCTGATTAATAAACACTTGTTGATTGCGATAATCGTAATAAAAAGCAGTGACACCTATTCTGGCACTTCTATCCCATAATTCGGATTTGCTGCCTATCTCATACGAGTAAAGAGTTTCAGGTCCATAAGCAGCCATTTCTGCTTCAGCCTCGGTGAATAAGAATCCACCATTAAATCCCCCGCTTTTATAGCCACTACTGGCACTGGCATAAACCGCCCAATTATTTGCAAGTTTGTAGGTGAGTGCTAATTTACCAGACCACTGATTATTTTTGATTGAATCTGTTACCGACCAAAAAGGAAACGTCAGACCTTTAACATTATCATTTTGTGGAATGTTAAGGTCAGTATTACTGGTAAAACTAATCTGTTCATTGTTGTAACGCAAACCCGCAGTTAAAGTTGTTTGGGATTTAATGTTAATATCTATTTGGCCAAAAATCGCCTTCGACTCTGTGTCTATAGTGTTGTTGTAGAAATATTGGGCTGCACCTGAAGTGGGGCCAGAAGCACGAAAGTCTCGTAAAAGATCAATGCTATTTTGTTGTTGTATATTTTCTTTTAATAAAAATATGCCACTGATCCAATGTAATTTTTCTTGCTCTCCACTCATTTGAAATTCTTGGCTGTATACTTGATTATCCAATCCAAAAAAACCAACGCAAACATTAATTGAACTAGCATCACAATGAATTTGGTGCTGTCGCTGTAAATCACTAAACGCAGTTATTGAGGTGATATTGATGTTTTGATCCAGCTTCCAATTAAGTTTTAATCTAGCGCCTAACTGTTCAGTGCTATGCGGGCTATCATTGTCTACAGAAACATCTCTAAATTCATTCGAACCGTCACTAAAACCAAAGGCATCTGTACATACTCCACTAAGTGCTTTTTCTGCACTACAAACAGTACCTTCTTCTAAATCTAATACACCAGTATGTCCGTATGGTTGGCTGATGCCACTCCAATCTGCAGCGCTTAATTTAAGATTTAAATCAAAGGAGTCGGTATTCAAACCATACTGCCATCTAAAGGTGTTCCGCTTAATCCCTTCCTGAGGAGCCGGTTCAAGGTTATTAGTTGCTGAATAGTCATAGTCCACATGCTGGAAGACAACACGAGATGCGCTGTTATCACTAATTGGCAGGTTGAGCATACCTTCTATTTTCTGGTAAGCGTCACTGCCCACACCTATTTTTGTATAGGCAGAGAATTCCTGTTCCGGTTGATGGCTAAAAAATAATACTGCTCCCCCGGAAGTGTTGCGTCCAAATAATGTACCTTGTGGGCCTCTAAGCACCTCAACTCTTTGAATATCAAGTAATTCAGCGAATTGGCTATTGACTGAACCGCCAATCACGTCATCGAAATAAAAACCAATAGGCGATGTATTGGAGGTGTTGTAGTCAATCAACCCTACTACACGGATATTCACTGCTGGTGGAGAGCCAGCACCGGCATTTTCCGTAATAAAAACGTTTGGGCTCAAACCACTAATTTGATAACTATCTTGAATATTACTATCTTGCAGCTGTCTTTGATTAAAAGAGGTAACGGCAACCGCTACCTCTTGAATATTTTGCAGACGTTTTTGTGATGTGACTTCAATAATTTCAAGTTCAGCGGTTTTTTCAGCAAATACTGAAAAATTCACACAAAATAAAATTAACGAAAAAAAAACAATTTTAAGCACGGAAACCTTAATATCATGATTAAGTATCCGTACTTAACTATAAATTATTCAATCGTACATTCTCACGGTTTGTTACACTTTTTACAATTAAAACATGAAATAAGAGAAAGTTATTTGTACAATTAATTGAGGCTAAAAGTCTTTTTCTCCAGTAATTATTTTGGGATGACCGCATATGGCTCTTGATGTTTGCATACCTGCCATGGTGGCCGCTTCCACACAGCCAGCATTTAAGCCTATTTTAATCCAATCACCAGTGATATAGAGGTTTTTAAAGGCAGTTTTATCTGTATCCAACCTATGTTGTGTGCTGTCTTTAACTGATAATACGTAACGCTCAGAAGGGTCAATATTGGCCCGCCAAAATTGACTGTTAAACCTGTTTTCAGCTGATTGGCAATCCAAATCGACTAAAACGTTCCAATCAAAACTCCCATCTCCAGCAACCTTTGGCCATAAATGATGGATTGAATTAGTCAGATTGCCAATGGCGTTCTGTTTTACTTTTTCAGACCATACATTTGGGAACTGGTAGTCGCTTGAAGGTGGGTAGCTATCTAAAGGGAGTGCGCTACAGAAATAGGCAACATTCTTAGGCTCCTGATCTGCTGGCCAAGTTTCCTTGTCCAATAACTGATCCATAGATGCCCAAGTATCAAAAGGTTCGACAAAGGCACTTAATACAGGTTCTTCTCCACTTGGAGGAGTATTAGTCCAACCTAAATCAGAAAGGGATTTATTTCCCCAAACTTGGTAGGCCTGAGTGGCAACTGTTTTGACCTTATCTGACATTGTTTGCAAATTCGGGTCTTGTGCAAGTAATGTAGGGCAGAGATGGGGAAGTGAGGCTATTGATATTCCATATATGACCTTGTCAAAATCTACACCTTTCACTAAGGTCTTTTGCGGTAACGATTGACCAAAATTCTGCTTGTATATTTCTGACCAATTACTCCAAAAAGATTCTAAGTTAATTTTGTTTTCTTGTAATAGCGCCGCTTGTACAGGATTTAGTTGATCGTAATTTGGCCTGTCAGGCCAACAATCTAGATCCTTAACATTTACTAAAGGGTTGTATTCTTTTACTCCTTCTTTCAGGGCGACTTGTTGAGTCAGGCGTATTTGTTGAATACTATCGCTATCTGCTATCACCTCTTCTACTTTATTGAAAAACTCAAATTTAACCCCGCGAGCTTTTAGTACTTGGTAATAGGGTGTAAACATAGTATCTCCCATACCTGCTTGCATCTTCCACATGATAGCGCCCTTATAATTCAAGGCTATTCTCATCATGCTGCGCAGTATAGTGCCAGCTTCAATATTGGGTTTTGAAAAGTCGCCTTTTTCATAAGCAAAAGTTAGGTCGTAAAAACCACGAACAGGGGCCGACTCCACCGTATATTTTACGTTGGCGCCATGTTTTGTCAGCCATTCTTGGTAGTCGTATTTATTAATGACATCAAACCCTTCAGAAAACACCCTATCTTCAAGCATGCCTATTAAAATAGTGATACCTAGATCAGCGCTGATAAATAGGCGACGTAAGTTGTCATTGCTATCTAAGATCTCTGAAAACTCTTTGTTTAACCAACGTCTTAGACGTTTCACTAAAATTTAATCGCACTATGATCTTCACTATTATGTTCAGTTAGATTCTTAGGTAATGCGGCCATAAAACTCTCAAGATGATCAAACGTATCTTTCACGTCATCAACTAACTCTTTACCTTCAATTTTAATGAAGTTGGCAATTTTTTCTAACCAAGAATCGTGGTCGTTATCGTCATCAGAGTCTTTCTCGGGTAATTTGGCGCTAGAAAGTGCATCTTTTTCTTGTCGAAGATCATGTAAAAACTTTTTGATCCATATATAAGCCGTTCGAAATAAATCCCACAGATCCAGACTTTCGTCCATCCCTCCCGGGATCTGATCATTAGTTGGAAAGTCTACAGGCCAACTTTTCCATTCGTTGTTAATCAGTTCCTGCAATACGATATAACTGTGTGGTTTAAACGCTTCTTGCCAAGTTGCTAAAGGAGTTCCTGACGGTCTATCAAGCTCTTCGTAAGCTTGTTTTATACTATTGAAAGCGTTGTCGTAGAAGCCGAACCAAATGTGCAAGCCATGTTCTTCAATACGCTCAGCATAATCAGCATTGCGACCACTGGCTCCTTTCCCGCCGATTCTCCAGCCCATCTGATACAGAGTAATATCATAGTTATTTTGCCAATCAGGTTGATTGGTTAAATGGAAGGCTGCGGTAATTGCACTGACCCCACCACCTAAAATAGCGATTTTTTCGGGCTCAATAACCGAGTTATTAACTAACTCTTCGCCAGGTGTCACTTCAAAGTCGAAATGTAAATGAAATGGTAATATGGCGGCTTGAGAGCCTAATTCAAAACCTAATGTTTCAGCCAACGGGAAGCTGTCAACTTGGTGTAAGTTAAGGTCATATTCACCACCCAAAAGGCTGACAGAATGTACTTTTTTGACCACCGCTGGTGCGGCAACTATTGCTTGGTAAACGGCCTTTTCGCCGGCGCTATCTGGAAACTGTTTGAGGAATAGTTGGTCAATTTCGGGCTTCAATAACATTTCAAGTGCTTGCTCAATGCCGTGAACATCTAAGTCAAGGAATTCGGGCACTGAGGCTAAAAATTTTCCTGCTTCTACAAGTAAATCAAGAAAATTTTCCAGCTTTGTTTCGTGATTGGCTGAGTTTCGCTTCACTTCCATCAACATATGCCAATCAATTTTCGTGTCAGGTGAAAAAGGCTGAAAGGCATTAACGGCACAACTGAAATAGTCAGGTTCTTGATCGGCAGTAGGAATAGAGTATTGACAGAGATATTTTGGATAACCAAATAACTCCCGACCATTAATAAGTGCCATCGCACTGTCTACAAAAAAATGATGAGGAAACCAGTAAACGTGATCTAACTTTAACTTGCCATCGACCTCCTTCATGCTGCCGACCATAATCCAGGTGATGATATCTATTTCAGAAATAAACCCTTTATTACGGTCGACGTCTATTGCCGAATACGCCTTATTAACTCTGGTATATGTGGTTAAAACATAAGGTGATAGGACCTTAAAACACATTCTGTTATTTGCTGGTCCATTCAAACAAGTATCAACAGTACTCTGCAAATTGCCAAGCTTGCCTTTGACAAAAAAACCATACATTTGTGCATCATTTAGTACCAATGGTGTATGCATTAAGACGTTACTTTTCGAATAGATAAAATTAGGGCGTTGGCAGTTTTTCATTCTGGTTTGGTTCCATTCCATTATGACTTGTTGGGTTGAGTTTTTACCCTAACAAATCATTAATAAAAAACCGAATGCTTTTATACCAATCAGCTCAAAATCGGCAAGGGCTTTTCTAAAGGATGAGCTTTAAACAATCTGAGTGAATAAATCTTTTTGCTGATTGGAATTACTCAGACATTTTTGCCTGTGGTTCTCTAAAACACTTTTGCTGCATTTTTGAGAACAAAGTCGTTAACGGTTTACAATTAACCTTGTGAGTATGTTCAAGTACGTACACCACAGATTCTAGTGTGGATAGACTACTTTCCTGCGTTGTTCGCCTAATGTGGTATTGGTTTTCTGGGGGAGTGGAAAAATGCCAGCTAGCGCATTGTTGTAACCAAGGGTTTAGATGCCATATTTTAAGTGCTTTACGCCATGACGCATCGATGAATATCACATTATGCTTTGCTGGAAAATGTTGTGATTTTTGTGCTGGTGAAGAAACCGTCTCAATCGAGATACTTTGTTCGTGAGGGTAGACTAAACAGTAGTTTTGCGGCTCACTCGAGACCTTTTCAGCCAATTCCGCCCAGTCTTGTGGTGTCTCTCCCAGTAAAACGGACACATGTTCTAACCCTAAAGTTAATAGTTTGACGGTGTTTTTTGCATGTTTTGCTTCTTTAGGGTGCTGTAAAATAATGATGTTGAGTGGTGCAGTGATCGGGCTTACCCAAACACACAAGCAGGTACTCTGCGGGTAGCTACACTTTTTACAAACTTGTCTTTTGTTGGTTTTTTCAGTCATTATGTTTTAAATATTTAGGCCCATTGCAACTTATGCTTGGTGTTTGTGAGTAGGCTTGTTAAATTTGTTAGCCTATGTCGTTTGTGCAACTTTGCGGCTGCCTCTAACTAAAAATATGTGCTCACCGGAAATTGTTTGATTAAATTAGCTAGCTGTTTATTTACTTTAGGTTTGTCCCATGTCATTTAACAACAAAGTTGATTACATGCCAAATCAACCTTTTGCCAATGTCGGCATAGATCCATCAGAAGACCAACATAAGAGCTTTCAAAAGCGAAAATGGCAGGTTTTGATTGCTACATTTTTATTGATTTTGATTATTGCTAATGCTGTGATTTGGAGTCGAGCACCTATTTATCAAAGCCAAGCTATCTTGCATTTTTCTTATACATCACAAAACGAAATACAGCTTACTGAGCTAGCCCAAAGGCAAATTACCTTGCATCAGCAAAGGTTAAAAAGTAACAGTGTACTGAGCTTAGTGTCCGACGAACTCGCACAAAATCAGATGTTAATGATTAACGTACAAACACTTTTTGATGCTCTGACGGCAGAAGCAAGTTTGACAGGGCGTATTATTACTTTAAAAGCTAACGGTACCGAGCCACAAATTATTAAACCAATGTTAGATGCATGGGTAAAAGTGTATCTGCAATTAGTTGAATCCGAAATGCAAGAGAACAACAGTGAAGAGTTGCTGGTTGCAGACGAACGATTACTGCTACTGGAATTGAAAATATCTGAACAACAACAATATTTACAATTTTTTGCCAGTGAAAATAATATTACCTCACTTGAAAGAGATGAAAATCGAGCCTTAAGTCAGACTAAAAATCTAGGGAATAACCTTGACAAAGCCTTAGCCGATGAGTCACATGCTAAAGCGTTATTGAATAGTTTGCTTGAAGCCACAAATAACGGGCAAATTATTATTCGACCAGACGACAAAGCAACAATTGATGCAACAAAACAAAGTCTGCGAGAAATTAATGCGAGTTTGTCCGCTTTATCTGAAAAGTATACTCAAGCTTATTTAGAGCGAGATCCCACTATTGTCGCTAAGCAGAAAAAAGTGCAGCAGCTGCAGATTCAGCTGGAAGAGCAAATACAAACCAGCCAAACAGACTATTTATTGGATGTACAACGTGATCTGAGCGCCGCTAAAGGTAACGTTCAGCAGATGAATACTCAGCTTGTTGAGCAAAACAAACTCGCCCAAGTGTTTAGCCAAAATCTAGAGCAATTTAAAAGATTAGACGACGAATTAAAGGCACTTCAATTTCAGGCTCAGACATTAAAAAATCAACAAGTCGCACAAGAAGTGTCGAAACCCTTCGATGCCAAGGTTTCGTTACTAGAGCCAGCTTTTATTCCTGATTTTGCCGTCGGCCCAAACTATCAGTTTAATAGTCTAATGAGTGTGATAGCGGCAGTTATCGTGGCTATCTTAGCCTTATTGTTGTTTAGTTTTATCTTCAAACAAAAAGCGTCAGGCACTTCAAGTCACTTTGTTGTGATCCCTGGGCAAGCTGGAACGAATGACTATTCAAACCTTGGATATGCGCAAAATAGGCAACTTGCAACGCCCGATCCTCGGCTATCTGCCGAACCCGCTAAATTAACATCCGTACCTCAAACATTACGTTTATTAAGCTTTGAAGAGTGCCAGCTGCTTTATTCTGTTGCCAATAAACAAGGTAAGGCATTAATAGGCCTGACGTTAAGTGGAGTAAATATTGACGAATTATTGTTAGTTGGGAAAGCGAATTTCGGTCAAAACTATTTGCTGTTACAGATAGATAACTCGTTTTCTCGCGCTATCAAAATGCAAGAAAATCTGGCTGATGTTGTGCAAGCAATATGTCATAACTTAGCCGCGGAACAAACAATTTGGTCGAATATCAACAACCAACAAGACTTAGTGCAGTTATTGGTAAATATTGGACATGATGCGCAGTTGGCTTTTCCGGAGCAACTATCACTTCATGTTTTACGGCATACTTATTTAACCTATTTAGCCAGTCAAGGCGCAAGGCTCAACGATATTGAGCAGGTAGCTGGATATACTTCGCCAAGCGATTTAGCGCTATATCGAAATGTAAACCAACAGGGCAAGTTGCTTGATTTAGATCAGATCAATATTCAATATCCTTTTGTAGTGACAAGTTGAGCAGTTGTTATGTCCGAGCACCCTCAATACGCTAAAATTTGGCGCACTGTGCAGCTCATCCCTTTAGGTAAAGTGGCGAGTTATGGCCAAATTGCCGATCTTGCTGGGTTACCTGGACGGGCGAGGTTAGTAGGCAAGTCACTAGGTTTTGTACCAAAGGATATGCAAGTACCCTGGCATAGGGTGTTACGTTCCTCTGGACAAATTGCCTTCCCCAAGGGGTCTGAACAATCACAGAGCCAAACAGGCTTATTGCAACAAGAAGACGTCGCTGTTTTTAACAACCGAGTCAAATTGAGTCTTTTTCAATGGCAACCTGATTTGGCAGAAATGCTATGGAAATTAGAGTATTAGCTTAGTATTCTGCATAGTTAATCTTGCTCTTAAGGGGTAAATCAGATATTTTTGCTAACTATTTTGTGAATTCACCTACTCGAGATTTTTGTTGTGTTAAAAACCTTTGATATAGACGACGTTGAAGAAGGGATGTTCGTTGACTCTATAGCAAAACAACAGGGGAAATTTAAGATCACCAGCCGTGGTAGGGTCACGTCTCTTGCCGCCATAAGTCAACTCAAAAAGAAAGGTATTCTGTCGGTTGTTGTTGATATGAGTAAACAACTGAAGCCCAAAGTGGTTGAGCAAGAAGAGCCAGAAACATCTCCTGAAGAGCCTGAACATAACATTGAAGTGACTTTTGAAGAAGAACTTGAAGTCGCCACTAAGCTTCATGCCAAAGGTAAACACCTACAAAAAACAATGTTAGAGAGTGTGGGTAAAAATCTACCCGTAGACATTGCCATTCCAGAAGCATTCACTAACAACCTTGTATCGTCTATTGATCGCAATCCAAATGCTTTGATGTGTATGACAAAAATACGAGAGAAAGACACTTACCTGTTGGAACATTCGTTAAACGTGGCAATTTTGTTAGCCAATTTTGGTACACATGTCGGTTTAGATGAAGAACAAATACAAGAATTAGCGTTGTCAGGTTTTTTACATGACATTGGAAAAATTAAAATTCCGGATGAAATATTACATAAACCTGGGCGTTTGACTGACCAAGAAATGACAGTTATGAAAGACCATGTGTATTACGGCACAAAAGTGCTGATTGAGATGGGAATTCCTGATTCAATCGTTGAGACTATAGTCCAACACCACGAGAGACTTGATGGTTATGGTTACCCTGATGGCCTACGAGGTGATGAAATCACTCAGTTTGGTCGCATGATTGCTATTGTAGATACCTATGACGCGATAACCGCAGACCGATGTTATAAGGTGGGTATGTCATCTAAAAAAGCGTTACAAATTTTGATGCAAGATGCACCTGAAAAATATGATGAGGGGTTAGTAAAACAATTTGTGCAATGTATCGGAATTTTCCCCGTTGGCAGTTTAGTCAAACTCAACAATGAAAAAATAGCCATGGTACTCAAGCAACATCCAGTACAAGCCACTAATCCTGTAGTCAAAGTTTTTTATTCGATTCGAGGCAACCATTATTTGCAGCCCAAGGAAGTAGACTTAGCTACATCCAGCAATGGCCTCAAAATTGTTGATGCGGTCATCGCCAGCGATTTTAAGCTGGACTTCAACAAATATTTTAATGAATCAATAGTGGTCTAGGCCAACACACTCAAAAACTCTCAACCTTTCTTAAGCCAATTCTAGGTTAACTATTTTTCGCTTCTTTCAATATGACTCTGAGTTGATCAGTTGTTACATCAGAGGGGCACACCCCTTTGTTGACCAACTCTTCACGAATACATTCAGGATCATTAGAAGAAAAACGAGGGCTGTTTTTCTGCACGTAACGCGTTAGTTTTTGCTGCAATTTTCGAGTTAAACAGGACATCTGTACATCTTAACCAGTTAAAAGTGAAACATAATTTATGGGCAAGCCATAGATATAAGAAATTTATATAATGCATCTTAATTTCTATACTTTAAATTATAATCAAAAACTGAGCCAACAAAATTTTAACAATATAATTCAATAAGATAGATGATTTTAAATTATTGAAAAAATCGTACCTGTAAAAATAACTGACAACTATCTATGCTTATCTAATTGAATTACAGGGATTATTTGTAAATTAATTGTTAATTTAAATGGCTTTACGTTGTGCAAACCGTTTAGGGATACAACTGTATTATGCCGCTGTCACCCGCCCAGTCACCTACCATCCAAATTTGCTCAAATGGATGATTGACGGGTACATCGATACAATGTTGCAGCGCTTTAATTTGTGGTGTTTCCCATGCAGGATGAGCGTTACGGATTACTAGCCATACCCGATTCGACTTGTAAGATTTATGAGATTTGTTAATTAAAATTCGGTTCAGTGCATTTAGTAGCCGCTGATTGGGTTTGAACATTTTATTTAAATTGCGCAGCTCCAAAATGGTTTTATCATCCAGCTCATGACCTAAAATTTGCCTGGCTTCTGCTTCAGAGCCATATAAATGAGCGACTTCTATATCCAAACGCTGCCCTTCGAGCCAACAGGACACATCTGGTTTACGTGGGCGATTATGCCAAATGTGACGTATTTTTTTACCACTGTCGTGTTCATACCAGCGCATAAATATTTTTGCTGCTTGGTGCTCAAGAACAATTTTTTCACGTTCACTGTTTTTAAATTCTGCCACCAACACCCACCTAAAAAACATCCAATACATTGCTATATAAACGCTCAGTAAAGAATAACACAGCCTTGAGCCAGCGGGATAAATTGAGCCAGCGGGATAAATTGAGCCAGCGGGATAAATTGAGCCAGCGGGATAAATTGAGCCAGCAGGATAAATTGAGCCAGCAGGATAAATTGAGCCAGCAGGATAAACTTGGTTTCAGAAGGCAAAGCAAATAATGTGCTGCCACAATGACTATTCTGAAAAATAAGCGACAACTTATTATTACGACATGGTGAGAAATACATAATTATCTACACACTCCCTGAATCGTGTCCGCAGCAGCAAGACTGCGGAGCTTGGCTCAAAGGTGTCGGTATCTATTCCAACTTATTTAAGTGTTTATTCTATATTCGCGATCTGCTCACGCATTTGTTCAATTAATACTTTTAGCTCTACAGCTGAATTGGTGATGTCTGCATTAATTGATTTTGAGCCTAATGTATTGGCTTCACGATTAAATTCTTGCATCATGAAATCTAAACGTCGACCTT
>Ga0105350_10001445_pt1 | contig 15108 bp, 7 predicted proteins | sample EN1Hudsemesocosm_FD_83506 | JGI IMG/M metagenome (GOLD analysis project Ga0105350, IMG submission 83506) | Methane-oxidizing microbial communities from mesocosms in the Hudson Canyon - EN1E Hudson Canyon | ecosystem: Environmental > Aquatic > Marine > Cold seeps | place: Hudson Canyon... | reverse complement strand
TTTTGAAATTCAGAGGCGCTTTAGTTTCAACGCCCCCAAAAACCTAGCATAGGTTATATTAACTGATAATATCCATCAGATGGATTTCAAAGATCAAAATCGCTTTGGGTGGAATCGTAGGAGGAGACCCCGCTTCACCGTAGGCCAATTGATAAGGCACAACGATTCGCCACTTTGCCCCAACGCACATCAGTTGTAGCGCTTCAGTCCAAGCGGGTATAACTTGATCTAATGCAAATTCAGCAGGCTCATTTCGTGTAATTGAACTATCAAACACCTGTCCATCAATAAACGAACCATGATAATGAACTTTAACCGTTTGCTCACTGCTCGGCTTATCGCCATCACCTGCTTCTAGAATTTCATACTGCAGGCCCGTTTCGGTCGTCAAAACCCCTTCACGTTTTGAATTATCTTCTAAAAACGACTGACATAAAACTTGGTATTTTTCGGCACGTTCCTGTTCAAATTTTTTACGGCTCTCTTTCACGACATCATAAGCTTCATTTAATTCATTCTCAGAAAGTAATGAAGGCTCACCGTTATAACATTGGCGCAATGCCATCACTGCAGCCTCGACATCCATTCCTTCAAATTTGTTCTTTTGAAGCTGTCGGCCAAACTGCCAGCCGAATCCATAGCTCACTTTTTGTTCAAACGTTTCTGGTTTCTTACTGTTCTTTTCTGACATAGTTATATTTTACCGTTGAGACTAGTTTAACTCACTAAAGTTATGCGCCAAGCCATTCGAGATACATAAGCATTCCCTCGATGAAATGCCTGAAACATACTTCTTTAAAATTACCGCTAGCATAGCGGAGATTTCATTATTCTAATAGCATAGAATGTTACGCCATTCATAAGATATTTCATTACTTATCATTTTAATCAACTAATTCACACCAGCGACTAACAGGTCAAACCATGAGCCAAAGTTACTACACCCCAGATGGTTCAACTGAAGTAGTATACGAAATTAAAAAGAGTAAATTTATCGCACGTTTATGCTTAGCCACGGATCGTGCTCACGCTATGACTGTTCTAGCACAAACAAAACAAGACTACCCTGATGCTCGCCACCACTGCTGGGCGTATTTAATCGGTTCTCCCACAAGTCCTAAACTGGTCGCTATGTCCGATGATGGTGAGCCAAGTGGCACCGCTGGTAAGCCTATTCTAAACGTGATGCAACATAAAGAAGTCGGTGATGTAATGCTTGTGGTAACACGTTATTTTGGTGGTATTAAATTAGGCGCTGGCGGTCTGGTACGTGCTTATTCTCAAGCAGTTCAACAAGCTTATGATCAAGCACCGACACAACTACAAATACAGCTTGAAGAACACAGCCTTAATTGCGATTTTTCGGATGAGCAAAGTATACGTCACTGGCTAAACCTTCATGATGGAGAAGTACACAATGCGACTTACACTCAACACGTTAATCTAAGCATTGCTTTGAATGAAAAAGATTTACCCGAGTTAAACAAATTTATCGGCGCGTTTAAAAACGCACACTTAATTAAAACATCGACGAATAAATCCTCTTAACCACCAAAAAACTAGGTAAAAGGTGGCCCAAAAGAATACTTAGAATGATTTTTTTAATATAAACACCTCCCCTAAGCAAAACTAGGAAATAGTTATTTGCCCCCTCTAAGATCGAATATCGCTGCTATACTTTTAAATTAGTCCTGACCTTAAAACATGGTTTCTTAAAAACGACAAAAGACTCAGCAGTATATGCCTCATTACGATGATTTTAATAAGAGCGGCGTTAGAATTAAGGGATTTCAAATATCCGAAACACTCTATGCTACCGACTCAACACGAGTCTATCGTGGAATCCGAGAAAGTGACCAAAGCCTCGTAATATTACGAACTTGTGGTGAGCAAGCCAGTGCATCCCAATTAGCGCGTTTATCATCTTCAGCCGAAATACTTCGAAGTTTTGAGCACCCCCACATTGTCAGAGTTTTAGACGTCATTGATGCAACAGGCCTGCCTTGTTTAATAATGGAAGATACCGGCAGTATCGATTTCAATGACTACCTTCAGAGCTTTGATAATCACCAGTTACCATTGGAAAACTTTTTAGACATTGCAATTCAATTGTCAGATGCTTTGAGTGTCATTCACCATGCGCAAGTAATCCATAAAGATTTACACCTCGGCAACATCATCATTAACCCTGAAACACTGCACGTACAAATTATCGATTTCGGTTTAGCATCATTACTTTCTCGTGAACAACCTTCCCTGACTCCAGCCAATAACCTTGAAGGCGTGTTAGCGTATATTTCCCCTGAACAAACCGGGCGTATGAATCGTTCGTTGGATTACCGCAGTGATTTTTATACTTTAGGTGTTAGCTTATACCACCTATTGACAGGGCACTTACCTTTTGAAGCAGATGATGCCATGGGCCTCGTGCACGCCCATATTGCTCGTGAGCAAATACCAGTGCATGAATGTCGACCTGAAGTACCACAAGCCGTATCGGATATCATCGACAAGCTCATGAATAAAACTGCTGAGTTGAGGTATCAAAGCGCATTGGGACTTAAACAAGATTTAGAAATCTGCCGCCGTCATATCGTAGCAGGTAGCCCTATCCCAGACTTTGCATTGGGCTTAAATGATATCTCAGACCGTTTTCAGGTACCACAAGTACTCTATGGCCGAAAGCAAGAAGTTCAGGATTTGATGAGCAGCTTTTATCTCGCAGCCCAAGGCAAACCACAATTACTAGCCGTTAAGGGATTTTCTGGCATTGGTAAGTCCGCGTTGATTCATGAAATACATAAACCTATTGCCGCACATAGTGGTATTTTTACCACAGGTAAGTTTGACCAATTTCAGAAAAACATTCCCTATTCCGCTCTTAAACAAGCATTCTCAGCATGGATGCAACACGCCCTTAGTTTAAAAGAAGAAGCCTTGCTAGCCTTGCGTGTCCAGCTCAATGACTCGCTTGGCCCCAACGCACGGGTACTAATAGATTTTATGGATGTCTTTGAAGTGTTATTGGGTAAACTACCACCCGTTGCGACACTCAGAGCCCAAGAAACTCAAAACCGTTTTCATTTGACCATACAGCGGTTTATTCAAGAAATTACCCAGAAACGACCCTTAGTCATCTTTATTGATGACTTGCAATGGGCAGACCGCGGCACCTTGAATCTATTACCACAACTCATGAGTGCCAACACGCTATTTAGCGACAAGCATCATGACGCACATAATTCAACCAACGAACAACAGGGGTGCCGCCTACTATTACTTGTCGCCTATCGCGATAACGAAGTAGATAATCAACACCCTGCGATCCAAACCTTACAACAGATTCAGTCAAATTCCACCAACGCCAGTACGCTTACACTACGCCCTTTGGTACTTGATCATATCAAACAACTACTAGTAGATGCCTTACATCAAACACCAACAGCAATCGAAGAATTAGCCAAACTTATAGAGCAAAAAACGGGGGGTAATCCGTTTTTTATTAATGAGTTTTTAAAAACCCTTTACAGTGAGAGCTTGCTTAATTTTGATCTAAAACAACAGCGCTGGGTATGGAGCCTAACAAAAATTAAGACTCAGGCAATCACCAATAATGTGGTCGAATTAATGCTGGGTAAAATGCAGAAACTTCCGAAGAAAGCACAACATTTGATACAGCTTTCATCGTGTATAGGCAGTCTATTTGACTTACAAACCCTGAGTATTATTTCTGAACAGAGCATGCCCGACACAGTACGTACGCTATGGCCTGCTCTGAAAGAAGGTTTATTGTTACAAGAAGGCGGCGACTGGTTACTCGGTTTGGTTGAAAGTGGCGGTGAGCGTGATATTAAACGCGATAAAAAAAGTGCTCAGTCGGCACTTTCATCATCTGAAGCACAGTCATTAAAACTTCTGCTCCATACCCCACAATCAAAAACAAACATGTCGACAGTTATTACTAAAATAGTGCCCCATTGCCGTTTTTTACATGACCGAATGCTGCAAGCAGCCTATCAATCACTGTCGGAGCTTGCCCGTCAACAAGCGCATCTAGACATTGGTCGTCTACTCTTATCACATACTGAGAATAACCATCTTGAGAGTCAGTTATTTCCGATTATCGAGCAACTTAACCAAGGCCGACATTTAATCGTAGATAGTGAAGAAGCATTACAACTGGCTCAGCTAAACCTGCGTGCAGCTGAAAAGGCCAAGCAAGCCAGCGTTTGGGAAGCGGCCGTAGAATATGCGGAAATTGGTTTATCCTTACTCAACCCAGAAAATCATTGGCTGAATCATTACACACTTGGCTTTGGTTTATATAATACTCTAGCAGAATGCATGTATTTAACGGGAGAGATCGAAAAATCAGAAAGACTCTACGACATACTGCTAACTAATACCCAAAACGAATTGGATAAAGCAAAGCTCTATGCAACACGCTTGGTGCAAACCATTGGTCGAGGTGACTGGCAGTTAGGCATCGAATACGGCGTAACCGGTTTACAACATCTAGGCATTAGAATTCAAACAGAGCCAGAGGCAATTGAAACTTTATCGAAAGAACAACTCAATCAGTTTGAAAAAGCATTAGAAAAAACGTCTCTTAGTCAATTTTTTGAATTACCCGAAATGACTGACCCGCAGTTATTGGTCGCTTGTAGCATTATTCCTAACCTGAGTCAGTGTGGCCAGATACTCGGGAGAGATAACTTTCAATATTACTGTACATTGCTTGGACTTAATATCACCTTGAGTTCAGGAAAATCGGACCTAACCCCAATATTATTGGCGTGTTACGCTATAATATTAGTCAAAGAGGGTGTCTATTCCCAAGCCTTTATGCTCGCAGAGCAAGCCATAAAAATTTCTGAGTGTTATCCCAATTGCAAAGAATTATCAAACACCAACAATGTTCTTGCAGGCCTTATCCTTTATCTTAAATCTCCGTATCAAACAGCCATAAACTTACATCAAAAGAGTTATGAACTCGGTATGGAAAAAGGAGAGGTTGTTCGTGCCGGACTAAACTTCTGCAATATGCTGTTTTTAAAAGTATCGCGAGGGGAAAACCTCAAAACAGTTCAAGAACACACAGAGCATGCATTAGAGTTAGTTAACAGTAAAACCATTTTTTTCCCTGTACCAATAACCACTCAAAAGCTCATAAATGCTTTAATTGATGCCCCTCCTGAGGGTATCAATGCACTCAATGATGAACAGTTTGATGCTGAATTCCTGTCTAAAATTAAGGCTGGCTTTCATGTAACACACTTAAATCAATATCGCACACAACTTGCTTTTTGGTATAGTAACGAAAAAATCGCCATCGATTTTGCGTCTCAGGTTCAAGCACAAATAACATTGCTACCAAAATTTAGCCTTTATATTGACCACTTGATTCAATATGGTTTATTACTGCTGGCTCAAAAGGAAGAACAAAACCAAGCGGATTTAAACTATTGTCAAAACAAACTTCAAGCCCTTGCAGAGCTCTACCCGCCAAACTTCGAACATAAATATTTATTGTTTCAGGCCGAACAAGGCAAGTACCAAGATGCGACGATGGATGAGGTAAGCGCTCTTTATGAAGCAGCAATCGAATCTGCCGAACAAAATAATTTCTTACAATACCAAGCCCTCGCCAATGAATTATACGCTGAGTACTGGCTAGAGAAAAAACGCCCCAGAATTTCCGAACTGTACCTAAATGATGCCATTAACTTATACCAACGCTGGGGATGCACCGCTAAAGTCAATCATCTAAACCTGCGGTATCAGACTGTATTTTCTAACCGACATACGCTTAATCACCATGCTGATACCATCGTACCAACCACCAGACACCCCCAAACGCAAAGTAGTGCTCGAACACAAACGATGTCACTAAGTAGCCACACAAACAATTTAGATTTTTCAACGGTTATAAAATCGACTCAAGCGATTTCAGGAGAGTTATCCTTAAAAGCCTTAATCGCAAAAGTAATGCAGGCTATTCTAGAAAATTCTGGCGCACAAAATGCTGCTTTAATACTTGAATCCCCACAAGGGCCTATCGTTGAAGCTCGACTAAAAGCCCAAAACACTCGTGAGAATGAATACGATATAAACGTGCAATCTATACCTTTAGACAGCACCATCGACTTGCCTGTTTCACTTATTGCCTATGTATTGCGTACTAAAACAGAACAGGTGCTTCAAAGTGATTTTGATATTACGGCTTCTAAAAACACGCCCCCCAATACCAACAATTCTACAAACAGTTATGCCAATGAGGCATTTATAGCCGACGCTTATCTGCAAGTGCAACAGCCAAAATCGGTGCTATGTATCCCTGTTACCTACCGAGATAAATTACTCGGAGCCTTGTATTTAGACAATAAACTAACAGACAGAGCCTTCCCTCAGGAACGCTTTGATATTATTAAGATGCTGCTGGCACAAGCCGCCATATCCTTTGAAAATGCCCGCTTATTTAAAGAAGTAAGTGAATTAAATATAGGCCTTGAAGGAAAAGTACAGCAACGTACGGCACAGCTTGATCAAAGTAACCAGCAGTTAGATAAAAGTAATCAAGAGCTAAATAACGCGGTTAAAGACCTGGAAACCGCTAACAAAGCATTAGAAACCTTTTCTTATAGTGTATCTCACGACCTGCGTTCACCATTACGTATGATCAAAAGTTTTAGTGCCATTATCGCCGATGATTACCAAAACGAACTGAGCCCTGATGCTCAAATACTCTTCAAGAAAGTAATACGTGGAAGTGAACAAATGGAGGGACTCATTACTGGTCTACTCGACTTGGCCCGTTTGGAGAAAAAAACCTTAGAGCGCGATACCGTTAACTTGAGTGGCATAGCCAAAAGCATCATTTCCAATATGCGAGAACAGGATCCCCAACAACAAACAACGGTACAAATAGAAATGGGTATCGAAGTAAATGGTGACAAACACATGCTGTATTCCGTAATTGAAAACCTGCTCAGTAATGCTTGGAAATATTCATCTAAAAACAAGCTAATAGACATCATCTTTGCTAGCAAACAAATCGAAAATGAGACAGTTTATTATGTGCAAGACCAAGGTGCCGGTTTTGATATGACACACAGTGAAAAGCTATTTGCCACTTTCCAGCGCTTACATACCGCTAAACAATTCGCAGGCACAGGTGTTGGTCTCGCAACGGTAAAACGCATTGTCGAAAAACATGGCGGAAAAATATGGGCGGAGTCAAAAGTTGATCAAGGCGCAACTTTTTATTTTACATTACCAGAGTAATACTTAAGTTTAGATTTAGGTTTGTGCTGATGTAATCTTTCGGCTTTTGCGTTTACTCTTCCCTCTAGCCTTACTTTTAAACCCAGTCTGCTTCAAGCCCCGCAATGCTGTTGGCAGCTGCTGAGTAGCATTATGTATTAAGCTTGTGATCGTTTGCTGTAAGGGGCTCATAAAATCAGCATAGTTATGCTCTCTATGGCTAATTTTATCAAGCATAGATTCCCATTGAGCAGTCATATCTGGCAAAGTCATGCTTTCAGGTAAACTATTAATCACACCTTTTCCAGATGCTGTTGCGCGTATTTGCTTGCCTTGTCGTTGCAAAAACTGACGTTTGAAAAGTAATTCAATAATGCTCGCCCTAGTCGCTTCTGTTCCAAGCCCATCGGTCTCTTTGAGCACTTTTTTTATCTCAGGATCTGACACATAACGACTAATCCCCGTCATTGCCGCAAGTAAAGTTGCATCAGTATAAGGTTTAGGCGCTTTCGTCTGTTTCTCTAATAGCTCACCATAATCACATAATAAGGATTGACCGACTTCAAGCTTGGGAAGCATTTCAACCGGCTCATCCATTGTCGTTTTTGCACCAGTAATTTTTCTATCAGACACTTTACCAACCAGGTATACAGACTTCCAACCATCATCGATTGTGTGTCGCGCTTTGCACACAAATAATCCACCCGCAATATTCAGATCAATCCGTCCATCTGAATATACCCAAGGTTTATAAAACTGACATAAATATTGCTGAGCGATTAAGCGGTAAACCTGTTGTTCTATTTGACTTAACCGTTCTGACCTTACTTTGTTTTCAGTCGGAATAATACCGTGATGCGCCCCGGTTTTCGCATCATTCCAGGCTTTACTTTTAATATTTGTATCAGTGTTATCACAAAGATTTTTAAAATCCGTATTATTAGAAATCGCTGCAATGACCTGTTTAGACTGCTTAAAATGAGCCTGGGGTAAATAACGATTATCAGAACGCGGATAAGTGATTAATTTATGAGTTTCATAGAGTGATTGGCAAACATCCAGTACTTGTTTGGCGCTCAAGCCAAGGCGTTTTGCAGCATCAATCTGTAAAACAGATAAGCTATAAGGTAAAGGAGGGGCTTGTTTTTTAACTTTGTGCTCAATCGCTTTTACCAACGCTTGTTGCTTGGTAATCCGAGAGACTACGTTTTCAGCTAACGCCTTATTAAGCACACGACCTTCTGAGTCCTGATAGGCTGAACAGGCTTCACTTGGTTGCCACTTTGCAGAAAAACCTGCTTGATTGGGCGTATGCATATGCGCAAGAACCTCATAAAAAGGTTTGGATACAAATGCCTCAATTTCTTGATCTCGTCTAACAACTAGGCCCAGCAAAGGCGTTTGAACTCTGCCAATGGAGACCACGCCTTTAAAAGCAACTTTTTGAGCTTGAAGCGTATAGGTGCGGGTAAGATTAATACCGTATAACCAATCTGCCCTTGAGCGCGCTAATGCAGAAATTGATAGCGCTGCAAATTCATGGTTCGACTTGAGATTAATTAGAGACTGTTTCACAGCGGATAGATTTAAGTCATTAATCAGACAACGTTGCAGGTTTTCTTTTACAGTTTTTGAAACGCCGACATGATTAATTACTTCATCGACGAGCAGCTGCCCTTCTCGGTCCGGATCACCACAATGAACGATATGGGTTGCTTGTTTAATGAGTTTCTTGAGAATTGTAAACTGTTTTCGAGTCTTGCTTTTAGCGATTAACTTCCAGCCTGAATCTTGGTTATCAGGTAAAATAGGTAAGTGATCTAGTTGCCACTTTTTAAAGCGCTTATCATACGCTTCAGGTTCAGCCTGCTCTAATAAGTGGCCAATACACCAACTTACAACATCGCCATCACCTACCCAAATACAACCTTCACCTTTTCGATGAGGCTTCGGTAAGCCAGCGGCAATCGCACGCCCAAGGCTTGGCTTTTCTGCAAGATAAAGTTTCATGAAAGCAAATATACTGTATATTAAAACAGTATTCAATCATTTGCTTCAACGATTTTTTCAGCACTCTATTCACAGACTGCCGACATGCATTCCTGCATCACAATAGAAAAAGTAGTGTAAAGAAGTCAAATCAATCAGGGCTGATTTCTTATTGCTTAAGTATGAGTAGTTGTTGCTCTTGATCAATAAAAAATTCAAAGCGGTTTAATATATTCATCCCAAGCAAGCCATCGTATTTAAAGTCGGGCAAGGGTACAGCACCAACCTCCACATCTTTTAACTCGTATTGACCTAACAAAAATGATTCAATTGATAACTGCTTGCCATCAATCGTACCATTTGCAGTATTCATCGATATAGGCTTGGCATTAAAAAAAATGTCTTCCATATTTTCTTCAACAAAAGAGGTTTTTAATACCGACATCGTAGCACCAGTATCGATCATTAATTCCATCGTATGAGCGTTATTAATAATGACAGGTACAACAAAATGCTCCCCGATTTTATTTATCGGAACGGTAATCACCGAAGTATCCGAAGCACCTTGTTCAATGAGCGCGATAAGTTGATCGACTTCTTCTTGATATCTTGCGTCATTCATTGCTCCAGCAAGGCTTTGCTCTGCACTATAAAAATCACCAGATTCTATAAGCCAGTATGTTAAACTCAGATAATACGGTATGTGGTCTGCGTGTAAATTAAGTAGTAGACGGTACAAGCTAATAACTGCGTAAAGCTGCTGCTTCTGTTCTAATTTATTCTCAACAATTGCAACTATTTCATAAATTAATTGAAGAAGATCAGCTTCCTGACTAAATGGTACAAACAAGCGTTGATCATAAAGAAATGTCAGTGCCGACTCATAATGGCCGGCGGCCAACCACTTTTCAGCGATCGCGCGGCTAAATGATAAGTCATGAGAAAAGTTATCCCAGCTTTCTCGGTACAACTGCTCAGCCAACTCAATTTGACCACTGGAGAGTAAATCTAATAGTTCATCTTGTTTATTGTCGGGTGCTTTAGCAACAATAGAAGGTATAACATGATTGTTTGTACTTTTTAGATGCTGTAACCGGACAGCATTCTGAGACAAGAGACTGTCACGTGCTCGATTGGCTTGAACAGCCCCTACGCTCCAAAACTGCTGAGCTAACCAACCAAGTAACACGCCTGATATCAAGGCGTATAGGTAAGTACTTGGTTTTGACATATTTGTCCCCCAACTGAAGACTATGTTCAGCTAAACTTACTAAAAAATACTAACGTTAAGTCAATTATTCTTCATTAGAGTCTAATTGAGTAACCAATCTTGGAAACTTCACTTCACCAACATTAATCATCTGTTTATTTACACTTTCGGTGGTCTCAGATTTAGGGGCGGTCGCCATATAAATATTTGACACACTAACAACTTCCTGACCTAGAAATTCGACTTCTTCAGTGATCACATCAAATCTCGCCAAATTATCATTTGACACCCAACCACTTCCTACCGCTTCAACCTTGCCATTTAACTGCCCTAGCATATTATTAGTAGAAGGTTTGCCATCATTATTATTGACTTCATATAAGAGCGGGTCCGTTAGAACACCTTCATCCAGCACAGAACTATTATCATCAGTCAGTAAATACATAACATTCTTTGCGCTATCACCTGAAGCTAAATCAAGTATTCTCAGCCATTTTGCACTCTCGTCGGCACCATTAACCACAAGATTATCGGTTGATAATAGGGTGCTGTCATTGCAATCACCATTACTTAATTCAATGGCTGAACAAAACAATGCCTTTGACTCATACTCTTGAAAGCCATGGAAACACAGTCCTTCATCAAGGTCATTCGCAGTACAAGTATCAACAGCGCCTTTAAGCGGATTGCCTAAATCACAATTCACACGTTTATAGTCTTTATAACACTCATTTTCACGCGTCTGCGTTTCCCAAAGTACTGTTGCAAACAAATTATTTTCATTAATATAAACATCAAAGCCAAAATGATTCTCACGCTCGCCAAATAAAACAGTTTCACGATCAGATTTGGCGCCTATTACACCTACATTATAAAAATACCGAAGTAGAATTTCTTTTTCATTCATCCGCGCCGTAATAAAAAGGCTATTATCATGCAAGATATACCCCATACTCTTAATGAAGCCTCTCTCATACTGCATGAAACCTCTAAACTCAGCATCATTATCAGGGTTATTTAGCTCGTCTAAATGACGGTAATCAAGCACACTACATAAGCTTCCTGCATTAGGGTCAGATAATAACTCTTCAGCCGTTGCACAAAATTCAGAAGTTTCAATCTCTAAGTGACACCCTTTGTCTGCATCACACCCCGTTATAAATTGCCAGTCATTCGCTTCTACATCATGCGCTACGCTACACTCAGAAGAATTTGTATGAGCCATACAAGGTTTTAAGTCAAATTGTGAAAATGGATAAGCACTATTTTGATACGTTACTTTATCAATGGATACAGGGGATTGTTTTTCCACATAAAAATTTCGACTTGTAATGGGAGCGACATATGAATCAAGATAATTGTAACGAAAAACACTTGAGTCATCGACAATCACAACCTCATCATCGTCTGATAAGGTCACCACTGATTTGACTGTTTTAGCTGAACCCACATTACCAGCAAAAGTAATGTCAGTTTTAAAAATCCGATCAGTAAGGATACCTTCAATTATAATATCAGACGATGATCTATCGCCTGCTACATCACCAACCTCGCAGTAGCTAGTATTGGGAGGCCTTGAGAAAATTTCAGTTGTACTATCAAATACAAATACATCCAAGCCTAATTGCAGTTGGTACTGTTGCCGCTCAAGTTCGGTTAATTGGAACAAATATTCCGGGCTGTATTCATCAGGTGCAATTGTTACTACATCGAATGTTTGTAATGCTCTTGGTTGGCACCAGTTCTCAACGCGATCTTCGTCATAAAAACGCAGCTTCTTTTCTGTAGTTGAGTAGCCTAAATAACCATAAGTCAGCCGTTTATCTTCGGAGTTTGTGGTAACTTCATCATCAACCCAGCCAAACATAAGTTTTCCACGAGCCAAGGATTCAGACACCGGCGGCTTAAGCTCATTGATTTTGGATTCATCATCATCGTTAGCATTAAACTGGAAATTTAATGGCAATTCATAAAAACGTTTAACTTTAGTGGCATCAGCACAATCTTTAGCCGTGACGGCACCTTCGACCGTGACAACATAGATTATTTTATCACTATGTAAAACGGTATGCGTTACGTCGCTACCAATTGAAGTTGTTTGCACGACATCTATAGGAATAATTTCACAGACTTTATTAACAAAGTGATTTAATAAGCGTATCGAACCACTATTATCCGCACCTTTTTGATGATCAACTTTATAAACATTCCCTGCATTCACCACAATAGAAATTTCAGTACGCGCCTGATCATTTTCATCAGGCACCGTATTTAAACTTGTGATCTGTTCACTGCTTACACTAAGAATAGAAACAGGGTCGTTTGCGGCCTCTCCATTTTCTGGCAGTGCAATACTATAAAGAGAAAGACTCTTTTCATCCTCAGTATCGCTCGGGTCGTGCGCCCAATAAGGCTCATTAATTTCAACAAATACAGGTAGTCCCTGAGGAAGTGGCTCCGCAAAGAAGTCTGTTGGTTCAGAAACAGCTTCCGCCCCTTCATTCGAGGGACATGCTGTAAGCAGAAGACTTACGGAAATAATCACACTTAACTGAGCAAGAACGCTTCTCATCACCTTAATTTTTCCTATTAACCTATTCATCCTACGTTTTTTTGCGTTAGCTATTATATCTGGGATATTCTATAAAATAATCGGTTACCGCGTTGATTGAGAGCGGGTTCACATAATCGTAACGGCATTTGCTACACAACGCGTGCTAATTCACGATCGAACATGGTTTTTATATGATCGATGAGATAAAACAATAACGAATAGATAAAATCGGGAGGATAGTATGGATATTCCACAACAACCCAAACCAACTTCCGCCTCACCACTCACTGCACCCCCAATTCGATCGCCAGAAAATTTACTCAGTCCCGTATCAATCGAAGCACTTAATTTAGAAAAGGATAAAATTTATCAAGCCATTGTAAGTAAATTAGTTGAAAACAAAACATCTACAACTTTGTCTCAAACCAATACAACAACACCTGCAAGCCAAAATAACGAATGGCTACTCAAACTCAACGGTAAATTATTACTCATTGCTTCAGAAAAACCACTTCAGTTAGGCCAGACCCTGTCAGTAAAATTAAACCCAAGTACACAAACGCTCACTGTACTACCTTCAACATCACCACAAGCCTCTTCAATACAAAACCCAACCCCCACTCTTTCAAGCGGGGCCACGATTTCTTTGTTATTAAGTTCAATAAATCAAGTTATGCCAAGGCAAGTTTCATTAGAAACAGGTCTTACCGCTCTGGAAATATTCAGTAAGCAAAATAATTCACAGCAGGTATCTAATCAAGCGAAACAGATACTTTTAATGCTCGCGAAACAAGCACCAAGCCAACAACTGATTATAGCAGCCGATAGAACCGCAACAAACTCCACTACTATCGCAACCATCCCGAACATGTTAAAAGATAGCGGTGTATTCTTTGAATCTGGCGCCAAACAAAATCCAAACACCCCTAACAGTTTAAAGCTTCAAATTTCGCAGATTCAACAAGCCCTCAACATAAAGCCAAAGACCAACCAACCAAGCACTTTATCAGCATCGCCTTCAGCGCCAACAGATGCGCTACAAAACACAAGCCCAGAAAATAATAAGCCAAACGCCTCATCAAGCGCTTTTGATGCAGTTCGCTCAGCACTCCTTTCCAAACTTCAAGCAACGCAGCAAGAAACGCCCAAAGGAAAACCTCAAACAACAACGAACAATATCAATTCAAGCACCACCTCAGCACTTTCACCTTTAAGCGCCCTACTAAACAACACTTCAACACCACTCAACACAAGTAACAACAGCATTGAAAGTTCAAATATTCACAACGATCTGAAAGGACTCCTTCTTTCAATTACAGCGGCATTAAAAACGGATAATACAAAAGCAACACAAACAGAACGACCTTATGTTGATGCATTAGCACAGCTAGACTTATTAAAAAAACCCTTTAACTTCCCCCATCTTACGAACCAAACAACTTCTTTAACTTCATCCAAGGCTGAAGCACTCCTTGCAGACCAGCAATTCACCACAGGTCAGTTATTAAAATTAATCGCAGGTATGTTAAACCGTATTCAGTTCAACCAACTAAATAGCCTCTATCAAAGCCACAATAACTCCAATGATTCAAATACTGTTCAATCCTGGTTTTTTGAATTACCTGTAGCAAACCCTAACAATCAATTTACAATGTTTGATGTACGAATAGACAAAGAGGAAGACACACAAAAACAAGAACAAGAACAAAATGACGCGAACCAAGAAATCCAATGGAAACTGGCGCTTTCATTCAAATTTGAACAATTGGGCGCTATTTATGTACAAGTCACGTTAGCGCCGCCAACAATTTCCTCGACAATCTGGGCGGATCGTTCCACGACGTTAGCTTTAATTAACCGTGAAAAGAAGCACTTTCAGTCTAAACTGGCAGACCTAGGATTAGAGATTGGTGATATTACCTGCCAAAAAGGCCAACCTAAAAAAGATACAACAAGGCTGGATCGAAGCCTAGTGGACATAAAAGCATGAGTAAACAACCCCAAGCTATCGCACTTAAGTACGATGAAATACACGCTCCAAAACTTGTCGCGAAAGGCAATTTAGACATTGCAGAAGAAATCATTAAATTAG
>Ga0105350_10001429_pt1 | contig 15180 bp, 15 predicted proteins | sample EN1Hudsemesocosm_FD_83506 | JGI IMG/M metagenome (GOLD analysis project Ga0105350, IMG submission 83506) | Methane-oxidizing microbial communities from mesocosms in the Hudson Canyon - EN1E Hudson Canyon | ecosystem: Environmental > Aquatic > Marine > Cold seeps | place: Hudson Canyon... | reverse complement strand
CCATCGTAATCGTGCCGCTTGTTAAGCCTGCAGCCCAATTAACACTCAAAGCACATGTTGCATAAGGTATGGCTAATTCTCGCGCTAAATAAGCCTCAGGCATGCCCGTCATTCCAACCATTGCACAGCCATCTTGTGCCATTCGTTTAATTTCAGCAGCGGTTTCTAAACGGGGGCCTTGAGTTGCGCCATAGGTGCCGCCATTAATAAGGCTTATTTGCTTCTTTTTAGCTGCCTGTAAAATCGCTTGTCGAAGCGTTTCATCATAGGGATAAGTAAAATCAAGATGTTTGTCTGCGGTGAAATCATAACTAAAAAAGCTTTGCTCTCGTCCGTAGGTATAGTCAATTATTTGGTCAGGAACAGCTAAAATACCTGGCGATAGATCCTCTCTAATACCACCAACGGCCGCAATGGCAATTATCTGCTTTGCTCCCACCGAGTGTAGCGCCCACATATTAGCGCGGTAATTAATCTTGTGCGGAGGGAGGGTATGTCCAACACCATGACGAGGTAAAAACACGATAGATTCACCATCTATCCTACCGATAGAAATTGCCCCTGATGGTTCACCAAATGGTGTGTCAATTACTTTCTGCTCAATAATATCTAAGCCAGCCAGAGAGCTTAATCCCGTGCCGCCAATAATCGCAAGTGTCATAATTAGCTTTCCTCCTTCACAGCATAAATGCCTGGCGCATTTCGCCAATAGCCTTGGTAATCCATACCAAATCCAAACACATAACGGTTAGGTACTGTTAAACCTATATATTCTGGCAACTCACCTACTTTATTATCATGCAACTTATCAACCAGTGTCACACATTTAACCGACTCAGCACCTGCTTGTTCACAATGTTTGCGTAATGCTTGTACCGTAACACCCTCGTCAAAAATATCTTCAACAAGAATAACCGTCCTGTCTTTCAAATCTGTGACCGGCTTGTGAAACCAGTTTAATTCCCCGCCAACTATTTTATCGCCGTAGCGGCTCACATGAATATAATCCAATTCAAGAGGAAAGTTTAACTTCGGTAATAAATGTCCAGTCGTTAATACTGAGCCATTCATAACACATAAAAACAAGGGATTTGAATGTGAGAACTGCTCTGTTAATACCAGTGCTAGACGACTCAATGCATTATCAATATCATCCATTGAATACAATTTATCTGCGTTCTCAAAAATATGCTGTAAGTGTTTCACTGTTTTCTCATGATTGAAGTGTAATAACTCATTATAATGGCAGTTTTTATATAAGGTTAAAACTAATGCGCCATTTCTGGCCACTTATTTTATTTTTGCTTATCTTAATGGTGGCGATTGTCGGGCTTAAATACCCACCACACAGTGAGAAGTCTGCACAGTTAGTGCCTCAGCGCATTATTACGCTTGCCCCTAATATTACAGAAATTGCTTTTGCATTAGGCTTAGATAAAAAGATTGTCGCTGTCACAAAATATTGCGACTATCCGGAAAAAGTAAATACTTTGCCTAAAGTAGGAGGGTTTACTGATCCTAATCTTGAAGCAATAGTTGCTCTGAAACCTGACTTAGTCATTTTAGTTGCCAGCCAACAACAGACCATCAAACAATTACAACAACTCAATATTCCAGCTCTCGCGGTTTATAATGCGACCCTATCAGATATCCAACATAGTATTAAAAGCATTGGAAAAGCCACTCAACATCAACAGCAAGCACAACGACTTTTAGCCGATATTGACCATCAAATAATATCCGTCACAAACAAAGTGGCTCACTTAACTAAACCTAAAGTCATGGTGACAATGGGACATAGTGCGGCTAGTGAACAGATGAAAAATATTTATATCGCAGGGCAGCATGATTTTTTTAATGATCTTATTAATCTCGCTGGAGGCCGAAATAGCTACCAAGGTACACATTTGAAAATACCTTCACTGTCTATTGAAGGCATTATGCAGCTTAATCCCGATGTAATTATTGATATTTTTCCTGAAGCATCCGATCATAATGCCAATATTGAACAAGTAAAACAGCAATGGCAGAACTTAGCTTATGTGAATGCTGTAAAAAACAACCAGGTTCATATTATTGAGGAAAACTATGCCACTATCCCCGGTCCACGAATTTTCCAACTACTCGATGATATGGCCAGAATAATTCACCCCGAATTAAATTGGGATGAGCAGACCTTATGACAGTATTACTAGAGGTTAAACAACTATCAGTTAAAGTTGCCAACAAAGCGCTATTATCCTCAATTAACTTTCAACTTGAGCAAGGCGATTATCTCTGTATCTTAGGACCTAACGGTGCAGGTAAAAGTACACTATTGAAAGCATTAATGGGTATTATCCAAGCAAGTGAAGGTGTGATCAGTCTAAATCAACAGCCATTAACAGAACTATCTCAAAAAGAACTCGCTCGACAGGTCAGTTATGTTCCTCAAGCTCATAATCATCCCCTAAATTTTAGCGTAATCGATTTTATCAAAATGGCACGTTATGCCTATCATTCTGCATTTTCAGATTGGTCAAGTGATGATCAACAGGCATTAGAACATGCCATCAATATTACCGATACGGAAGACTTTCTCTATCGGCAAATAACCACACTAAGTGGCGGTGAAGCTCAGCGCGTCATGATTGCAGCTGCCTTGTGTCAGCAAACACCCCTGTTATTACTGGATGAGCCAACTAGTTTTTTAGATCCTCACCATCAAGTTGAAGTGCACCAACTGATTCAGAACCTGAATCAACAACATAACATCAGTATTATTGAAGTCAGCCATGATCTCAATCATGCCGCCCAACATAGCAAACATATATTGGCACTGAAACAAGGTACAAAATTATGGCATGGCCCCTCTCCTGAACTATTAGAAACCACACGTTTACAGGCGATCTATGAGCAGCAGTTTGTCTTCACCACTCATCCTCAGACGGGGGCTGTTGTTGCCTTACCTAGTGAGTTACAAACAGGTAATGTCCAATGAAACCCATTAACATCCTCATCATTATTGCCTTAGTAACCCTACTCATTTTATCAATCAGCCCCTATCTCGGCCTTAATGTGGCCGATGCAGATATTCAGCATCATATTCTGACCCAGTTACGACTGCCTAGAGTATTGTTTGCTTTTGTCGCAGGAGCAGGTTTGGCACTCTGTGGCATGGTGTTCCAAGCCATGTTTCATAACCCACTAGCCACACCCTTTACTTTGGGTGTCGCCAGTGGTGCATCACTGGGCGCTGCAATATATGTTTATCTTGGCTTTAGTTTTACCCTACTCGGCCTTGATGGCGGAGCCTTCGCTGCATTTATAGGCGCCTTAATAGCGATTAGTTTTGTTTACAGCATTAGTCGTTATCAAAATGGTTTTTCACCGGAAACATTATTGCTAACCGGTGTCGCCATTAGCTTCTTCTTTTCTAGTCTCATCTTGTTTACCCAATATCTCAGTAACCTAACGGACTCATTTCAAATCTTACGCTGGTTGATGGGCAGCTTAACAACGGTGGGATATCGAGACATTCTCCAGTTGCTCCCTTTTGTTAGTATCTGTGTGGCTGCCATATTATGGCTCACACGCGAATTAAACCTGTTAATGGCTGGTGATGATATAGCTCTGAGCCGAGGCGTCCCTGTTCAACACATTCGCTATAGCCTATTTTTCGTCACCTCATTATGTGTGGGAGCAATTGTCGCCTTATGTGGCCCTATCGGTTTTATAGGCATGATGGTGCCTCATATCTGTCGATTATTGATCGGTAGTGACCATCGTTGGTTAGCCCCAGCAAGTTTACTCTTTGGTGGTTCATTCCTCATTGTATGCGATACCATTTCTCGGCTAATTATTGCGCCAGCAGAGATTCCTGTAGGTGTTATTACAACACTACTCGGTGGCCCTTTCTTTTTATGGTTACTCATTAAGTCCAGATCAAAAGGTGCTTGACCCACCATTGTTCATAGTGTGATGATGCTCTATAGGAATTGGAGACATTGTCATACAGTGAATGCATATAAAAACATTGCTTGGATAAGCCTATTTTTAATAAGTAGCTTCTGCTCACAGCTTCAGGCTATGAATCATCCATGGCTTGAATCTTATAAAACTAATAATACGCCCGATTTTGATACCTCCTCATTAAGCCACTTTTACAATCAGCCAAGTCATATTTGGCTCGATAATCAGCAATTAACAAACCAAGCACACGATGCGTTAGACTTTATTTCAGGCTCATCTAAACACGGCTTAGACCCAACAAATTACCACTTTGCAATTTTAGACAAACTAGATCCTTCACAAGATAGTCTTTCAGCACAACAGTTTGATTTATTATTGACCGATGGTTTATTGAAGTTAATCCATGATCTCACTGTTGGCCAACTGCAATCGACTATTGCTGACCCTGATTGGTTTATTCCCCAAGCTAGTTTCGATAATATTGCATTTTTACAACAAGCTTTACTCTCTACGCACCTTAAAACGGAGCTCAACTCATTAATTCCTACTACTTCTGAATATCACAAATTAACTGAAGTCTTAGCGCGCTATCAGAGTTTTGTCGGTCGAGGTGGCTGGTCTGAAATACCTGCTATGCCATTAATTAGTCCTGGTGATCGCCATCGACATCTCTCACTTGTTAGAAAGCGCTTAGCCTTTGATGATAACGTTCTTGTCCTTAGTACAAAAAATAATGTCCAGTATTACGATCCCTTCCTCGAACAAGCGGTGCGTCATTTTCAGAAAAAACATGGCTTAAAAATTGATGGCATTATTGGCTCTGAAACCCGCAAGGCAATGAATATTTCTGCACAAGATCGCTTACAGCAAATTAAAGTGACATTAGAGCGCCATCGTTGGCTGCCTAATAATCTAGGCAAGCGTTACCTCATCATCAACTTAGCCAATTACAAATTAAAAGCGATCAATAATGGTAGTGAAGAGCTAGCCATGCGCGTTATTGTGGGCCGTAAAAGTAGACAAACACCGAGCTTCACATCGCAATTAAATCATCTTGTATTTAACCCTTATTGGAATGTGCCAAGAAAACTAGCCAAGCTTGACTTGCTTCCAAAACAGCAACAAGATTTCAATTATTTTTATCAGCACGATATCCGTGTATTTACAATCGAAAATGGTCACCGAGTAGAACATGATCCTTATTTAATAAATTGGCAATCTATTACTAGATCTAACTTTCCCTATACCTTAAGACAAGATCCCGGTGACCGAAACGCCTTAGGAAAGTTAAAATTTTTATTTCCAAATCAATGGAGTATCTATCTTCATGACACTTCTCATCGAGAACTGTTTTCGGAAACAATGCGATCTATTAGCTCGGGCTGTATTCGTGTTGAAGATCCTGTTGCGCTAGCAAACTTTAGTATTGCAAAACCGACATCTCAACAAATAATCACTGACATGATTGATAGTAAACAAAACCGAGGTCTCAAACTCACTGCTCCATTATCTATTTATGCGGTTTACATCACAGTATGGGTAGATGGTGATGACGTAATATTCTCTCCAGATGTTTATCAACGAGATAAGCGAATGGCTAAGCTATTGTAATTTTAGGCAAAAATTGTTTATACTTAATAGGTTATGCCTAAATTCTTGGCAGATTTGAGGGTTATTAATGTCATTTAAAATTGAGCAACAAGACAATCTAGTATTAGATGCTCGCGCATCTAGAAGACGCTTTTTGCAGCTTGGCTTAGGTACTACGGCCGGTCTTGCAATGCCGAGTGCTTTCGCAAATATACTGAAACAACCTGAACGTAAATTAGCACTACTCAACCTGCACACAGGCGAAAGTTTAAATGCGACTTATTGGGCTGAAGGTCAATATCAAACCAGTGAGTTACATGCAATTAATCGAGTTTTGCGCGATCATCGCACTGGCGATGCTCATGACATGGATAGTAATTTAATTGATTTTTTGAATATTCTTCACCATAAAATGAATGGCAAACAGCCTTTCCATGTTATTTCTGGTTATCGCTCACCTAAGAGCAATGCTCAATTACAAGCTAATAGTTCTGGCGTTGCCAAGAAAAGCTTACATATGCAAGGCAAAGCTATTGATATTAGATTGCCAGGTCGCAACTTATCAGCCCTACGTACTGCAGCACTTGATTTACAAACTGGTGGGGTAGGTTATTATCCTAAATCAGACTTTATCCATGTCGATACAGGTCGAGTTCGTCAGTGGGCAGGATAACCTGAACTAACTAACATTCATCCAATAAGCGTTTAGCTAATACCCTGAACTTTTCCATCTCTTCAGCATAACGCTGTTTTAATGTTATATGCTGTTGTTTAGTATCTTCATGTAATTTAGATAACTTCTGATGAAATTCAGCCTGTTCCTCTACCGATTTGAACGAAGGATCTGATGAAATGCCACTCTCATCCATTCCAAATTCATAACGGCTAACCATTCTCTCATGGTCATCAATCATTAAAGTATGTTTCTCTAAAGATGATGTGTGTTCAGGTAATGCGCGCTCTAGTAAATATAACAAGGCTAATAGTTTTTCAATTTCATGTTGCCACTGCCCCGCTTCTTTCATCCACAGCGCATGATCTTGATGCCATTGTTTATTATCATCCTTTATATCTTTTGTGCTGACCATGTTGACCTCACAAATTAAACTATCAATATCCGTAGTCTTATAATCATACTCTCATTGATAAGTTTTTTCGTAACTAGTTCACATCTATACGCTTTTTAATATATTCCAAAGTGCGTTGTTACAGGACAAGACTCACAATTCAACGTAAAATAGACCCAAATAAATATTAATCTTTGGAATAACTATGTCTCAAATCGTTGTCTGTGCTCTGTATAAGTTCGTCACACTGAATAATTATGCGGATCTCAAGCCGCCATTACTTGCTTTTATGCAGTCTCATCATGTCAGAGGCACACTCTTGCTTGCTAAAGAAGGTATCAACGGCACAGTGGCGGGTACACGTGACGATATTGATGCTTTATTAGACTATCTTCGTAGTGATGATCGCCTTGCTGAGCTGAGTTATAAAGAATCATTTACACAAGAGATGCCTTTTCTACGCACACGTGTAAAACTCAAAAAAGAAATTGTCACCATGGGGGTCGAAGGTATTGATCCTAAACATGTCGTTGGCACGTATGTTAAACCGAAAGACTGGAATGCCCTTATTAGTGATCCTGACGTGGTTTTAGTTGATACTCGTAATGATTATGAAGTTGAAGTCGGCACATTCAAAAATGCGCTTAACCCACATACCGAAGGTTTTCGTGAATTCCCTCAATATGTAAAAGATAACCTTGATCCGAAAAAGAATAAAAAAGTCGCTATGTATTGTACGGGTGGTATTCGCTGTGAGAAATCAACAGCCTACCTTAAAGAGCAAGGTTTCGAAGAGGTCTATCACCTTGAAGGCGGCATTCTAAAATATCTTGAAGATGTGCCTGAAGAAGAAACATTGTGGGAAGGTGAATGTTATGTATTTGATGAACGCATTACCGTTAACCATCAATTAGAAAAAGGTATTTACGACCAATGTAATGCCTGCCGTCTACCTATTACTGAAGAAGATAAATTAAGCGAATATTATCAGCACGGTATTAGTTGTCCTCATTGTTTTGATAAAACATCTGACCAGCAAAAAGCACGTTTTGCAGAACGCGAAAAACAAATGAAGCTCGCTGAGCTACGTGGTGATGCTCATATTGGTGCTGATTCAGCAGAAACAATTGCAAAACATCGCGCTGAAAAGCAACAACTTAAAGAAAACCAGCGCCAAGCATCATTACAAAAACAACATCGCTAAAGTGAAAATACTCTTCGCTGTAATCTGCTTATTTCTTAGTGCCAACACGCTTGGTGATGACAATAAGCAAGCCGCCATTGCGAGCGCACATCCTTTAGCAACACAAGCAGGGTTTGAGATTTTAAAACAAGGCGGTAATGCCTTTGATGCCGCTATTGCTGTTAGTGCTGCACTTGCTGTCGTTGAACCTTCTGGTTCTGGTCTTGGCGGTGGTGGATTTTGGTTACTACATCGCGCTAGTGATGGTTTTCAAACCATGATTGATGGTCGAGAAACGGCGCCTAGTTCGGCCCATCAAGATATGTATCTTGATGAAGATGGCATGGTCAATAAACGTCTTTCTCTGGATGGTGCATTGGCAGCAGCAATACCAGGCGTACCTGCAGCCTTAGATCATCTTAGTAAAGAATATGGTCGTCTACCACTATCACAATCACTGGCCCCTGCTATTCGCTATGCCAAGCAAGGTTTTAAAGTATCTCATCATTACCAAAAATTAGCAGGGTTTCGACTTGATGCACTTAATTCATCGACAGACTCTCGGGCAATATTTTTACGTAATGGACAAGTCCCAGCATTAAACACGCTTATCACTCAGGCTGATTTAGCAAAAACATTAGAACAAATTGCCAAGCAAGGTCGCGCTGGTTTCTATCAAGGTAATATTGCACAAAAGCTAATTAAAGGTGTGCAAGACGCCGGTGGGATATGGACATTAGAAGACCTGCATCAATATCAAATAAAAGAACGCCTTCCTATTACGAGCACATATAAGGGTTATACAGTCACCTCAGCAGCGCTGCCCTCCTCTGGCGGTATTGTATTAAGCTCCATGTTGAATCAACTTGAACAGCTTCCCCTAGACACAGCCGATACGAGTCAACGACAACACCTTATTGTCGAAACCATGCGTCGTGCTTATTTTGACCGTAGCCAATATTTAGGGGATGCCGACTTTGTCTCTGTCCCAGTGCAACAACTCACCTCAAAATCCTATGCTAAACAATTAGCAGACAGCATTGATTTGCAGCAAGCTACAGCTACAAACTATCAGCACAATGCCGAACTACTTAAGGGTGAAGATACAACGCACTTTTCTATTATTGATAAAGAAGGTAACCGCGTTTCGGCCACATTAAGTATCAATTATCCCTTTGGTTCCGGATTTATCGCCAAAGGAACAGGGGTATTACTGAATGATGAAATGGATGACTTTTCAGCACAAATTGGCTCAGCCAATGTGTATGGTCTGGTTGGTAATGAGGCTAATGCTATTGCAGGCAATAAACGCCCATTATCGAGTATGTCACCGACTTTTATTGAAAATGGTCATCGTTTAATGCTTATCGGTACGCCAGGAGGAAGTCGAATTATCACCATGGTGTTACTCGGTATTTTAGATTTTATTGATGGAAAATTAGCTGACACTATCGTTTCTCAACCTCGATTTCACCATCAATACTTACCCAATAAAGTACAAGTTGAATCTGTCGGTTTTAATGCTGAAGCACTAGACAAGTTACAGCAGCGTGGTCATCAGATAAAAGTTCTCGCGCGACAGTACGGTAATATGCAAGTCATCATACAAAATAAAATAGCACACCAACTTACAGCTGCTAGTGATCCTCGTGGCGAAGGACTAAGTCTTGTCCAATAAAACCAGCTTAAAACGAAGTTTATCTTTAACACATATGGTGCTTTATGGTTTAGGCACGACTATTGGAGCTGGCATCTATGCCCTTGTTGGCGAACTCGCTGGTATTGCAGGTTATTTTGCCCCACTATCCTTCTTGATAGCATCCTTTATGGCCACACTGACGGCAATGTCATTTGCTGAATTATCGGGGCGTTATCCCCTAGCCGCGGGTGCCGCCTTGTATATAAAAGAAGGTTTTGCCTCGCAAAAGCTTTCTACACTGACAGGGCTACTCGTTATTCTTGCTGGATTAGTCTCAGCATCAGCCCTAATCAATGGCTTTGTAGGTTATTTACATCAATTTATTGATATTGATAGAGTGATAATTATCATCTGTACCGCTGGTTTACTGGGAGGCATAGCTGCATGGGGTATATCAACCTCAGTATCAATAGCCGCCCTCATCACTGTTATTGAAATTGGTGGTTTATTGCTGATTATCGCTGTCAGCTTTTCCGGCACAACGCTCAACATGAGCACCCTGTCATCAACACTTATTCCCAGTGCTGACTTTAATCAATGGTCAGTCATATTTGCCGGTGCATTACTCGCATTTTATGCCTTTATCGGCTTTGAAGATATGGTTGATGTTGCCGAAGAAGTAAAAGATGTAAAACGTAATTTACCATTAGCTATATTGCTAACCCTCGCTATTACGACTGTTTTATATATGTTAATCATGATTACAGCGGTACTTGCTGTAGCACCCGAACAATTAGCACACACTGAGGCGCCACTTGCCTATTTATATCAACATTTCACTGGCAATAGCCCTACATTAATCAGCATTATTGGTTTACTTGCGATTATTAATGGTGCTTTAATTCAAATGATTATGGCTTCAAGGGTTATGTATGGTTTAGGTTCGCGAGGCCAATTGCCAGAAATACTCAGTTTTGTGCATCCCAAAAGCCAAACACCACTGTTAGCAACACTTATCGCCACTATAGTCGTGCTTGTTTTAGCTTTAGTAGGCCAATTATCTACGCTTGCTGAGATAACCTCTCTTATTATGCTCTGTATATTTTCAATGATTAACCTTGCCTTATTGAAAATAAAAAAACGTATTCCTACAACACAAGACAGTATTAACTTCCCAAACTGGATACCTTTAACAGGTTTTATTGTCAGTTCTGGATTTCTAATATTTATTCTTATGGACTTTATACTTTTGTAGGCATTTCACCTTGCCTTGCTTGTGATAATGCCGTTGTTTCCATTACAAATAATGCCAATACCACTAAGACGATAGGAACGGCAGCAATACGACTAAAAACCACCAGCATGATTGTGAACATATTTTGATCCACTTGTAATGAGGCAAATAGCAAACCCAACAGCATAATAACGCTTGCAACAGCGTAACTTATCAGGAGTAAACGACACCTTTTCCATGCTAGTTTCCAATGTGTCTTTACCAGAACAACATCCTCAGTTTGATAGGCTCGTCGGGCAACCCAAAATATCATTACAGCTGAACCTATTAATGCTAAGCTGAGCAATGGACTGACATAGCCACTACTTAATGCTACTGCAGGCAATAATAAATGAAAAATAGCCAGATTCATCATCACCATTTCATGAGCAAAACCTGCCCGAGCTTTTTCATCTTTCATCGTTTTTGTCCAAAAAGAGAATATTAGCATTTAATGATGCACTTAATTGACAGTCATTGCCACCTTGATTTTGAACAATTTGATATTGATCGTGATAGCGTACTGTCACACTGTGAAATATTAGGGGTCCAAACCATTGTTGCTCCTGGTGTAACAGCTGAACATTGGAATAGACTTCTAGAAATTTGCGAACAATCACCACTGCTTTTACCGGCATTAGGTTTACACCCCATGTTTATGGCTCAACATCGGCCTGAACATCTCAAGCAGCTCAGTGAACTTATTAAAAAACACAATATCGTTGCGATTGGCGAGATTGGCTTGGATTTCTATCTTCCTGATTATGATAAAGATGCTCAAATTCATTTATTTACAGAACAATTAAAAATCGCTCAGCATGCCCAGCTACCTGTACTCTTACATGTTAGAAAGGCACACGACCAAACTATCAGCTTATTAAGAGAATATCCTGTCAGGGGAGGAATTGTTCACGCCTTTAGTGGTAGTCGGCAACAGGCAGAACAATATCGAAAACTCGGGTTCTTATTCGGTGTTGGCGGCGCTATCACTCATTCACGGGCAACACGTTTGAGAACTTTAATGAGTGAACTCCCCCTATCATGTCTAGTTTTAGAAACTGACTCTCCTGATATGGCATTATCAGGCATGCAAGGCCAACGTAATACTCCAGAAAATATCCCGCTTATTTTAGAGTCTCTTGCTCAGATCCGAACAGAAAGTAGAGAAGATATTGCCCAAGCAACCACCCATAATTGCCAGCGAATATTGCGTTTATAATGAACGAATTAAAATATTTAACAGGCTATCCAGAAGCGGTCCTAGATCAGGTTCGTACATCGATAGAAAAAAGAACTTTAGCTAGTTTTCTATTGAAAAAATATCCTAAACCACATGAACTCAGTAATAATAAAGCGCTCTATTCCTATGTGATGGACTTGAAAAACCAGTACATTCGAAAATCCAGCCCCGTCAGTAAAGTTGTTTATGATGATAAACTAGATGTATTACATCAAGCACTTGGTTTACACACTTTTGTGTCGCGTGTTCAAGGTAATAAGCTCAAAGCCAAAAATGAAATTCGTATCGGTTCTGTATTTAAACATGCACCTATTGAGTTTTTAAGGATGATTGCTGTGCATGAGTTAGCACATTTAAAAGAGAAAGATCATAATAAAGCGTTCTATAAACTCTGCACTTATATGGAACCTGACTACCATCAATTAGAATTTGATACCCGCCTTTACCTCACTTGTTTAGAACATGTTGGAAATTTATATTCATGACAAAATCACATATTAGTATTGGACTAATGAATCCGAAAAGCCCTGATAATGTTGGCTCTGTTTTACGTGCGGCTGCTAATTATCGTGTTGATCAAGTGTTATATACCGGTGATCGCTATCCTAGAGCAATAGAACGAAGTGCTAGGTCCTTAGATATGAGTCGTAAAATTGGTCGAGGCGTGCCCATTTCTTCAGCACAATGTTTAGTGGATGCTGTGGCTGATGATGTTGCGATTGTCTGTATTGAATTTGCTGAAAATGCCCATCCTTTACCGGACTATCAACACCCTGAAAATGCACTGTACATTTTTGGCCCGGAAGATGGTTCAATCAGCCAAGAAGTGATCGATAAAGCTGATGCAGTAATATATGTACCCACAGTAGGTAGTATGAATCTCTCTGCAGCCGTAAATGTTGTACTTTATGACAGATTAGCGAAGACTGAAAATCATCGGGCAGATAATACGTTTATTCGGCAAAGTAGAGATACCAATAATAGACTGAAAGCACTTTAAACTAGGCCAATATAAAAACACCCTTATCTCCAAATGAAGATAAGGGTGTTTTTAATGACTGTATTGTTTACTGACAATCGATGGGTAATATTGCCTCATCAATATCTTGGCCATAACAGACCCAGATCGTTTCCCCATTATCTTCATCTTCCACGGGTTCGATCACAATATATTGTCCACCCTCACCACCCGTCCAGACTTCGATACCAATAATACCTTCGTCATAGATATCGATTTCATAACGTCCAGTAGCATCAGCCACGTCGTCTTGAGAAACACCAATATCTGTTAATGATGTTGGCCATGCACCTTCATGAGTCTTCGCATATAAAGACATCCGTTCTTGTAATGGCAAAACGAGCTGATAGGCTTGCTCTAACTCCATTTGAATCGTTGTATTTTCTGCTGCATCTTCTGCCTTATCAACATAATCTTCATAGGCAGGAATAGCGATAGCAGCGGTGATTGCCAAATAAAATACAATCACCATTGTAATGATCATTGATACAACTGGGCCACCACCAAAACGAGGAATAAAGGCTGAAAGAAACCATGCAAAACCGTGACGACTTGGAAAGCTAATGTCTTTTTCCTGACGAAAAGATAAAGCTGCAGCCATTCTTTTGGTTAACCAAGGATAATCATTATTAATTTCATTAAATGACATCCAGAACCCGTTTGTTTCATTGATTTGTTTTAAGTAAGCATCTAAGTTCAATGAATTCCAACGTGTATCCCCTGCAGACATCGTTGAAATGGCTGCCATAACATCAGCATCATCACTACAACACAGTGCACCATAACGATCGCAGGTATATTCTTGAGCACGTCGATATGCAGGCCCTAAAAGTGGTACCCAAGCAGCAAACACTAAAAATGGTCCCCACTGGATATGTTTCCGATGTAAGTGGCCTAATTCATGTCCGATATAAAAATCAATGGCACCCGGCTGTGTTTCTAAGGCATCTACCACATCAGTAAATAACACAACAAAGTTACGCCCTCTAAATCGTGTCGCTAAGGCATTAAAAAAATCTGTTCGTAATAGATAGGCTTCAGGCACATGATGTAGCCCTACTTTCTCACTATTTCGGACTAATGAGTCATATAAATCAGGAAATTGGTCTTCGGTAATTCGAACACCATTACCTTTTAAGTGACTAATAAATGCTGAATGTGCAAATAGAAAAAATAGATACACTAATAACAGGTAAATAAAGACTGTTCCCAGTGTTACAACAGTAATGATTAACCAAAAAAGTGCTGCAATAATGCAGCTAATGGTAAATAGTGATTTTTCGTGTTTATAGGCAAGATCCATCTTTAAACTGTCCCTGTAATATTGATAGCATCACTATCCTGTTGTTTTTTAGGCGATATGTCAACTGACAGTTCTGATTGCTACATTCTTAACAATTATCACGAATAAATCACCCACGATTAATATTGTCTGTGCCACAATATCACTCACAATCTTAAATAAGGACGTTCAGAATGTATTCTGCTGACATTATTTCTTTACTAAAGTCTATTAATGGCATTATTTTAGGTAAAGAACAGACTGTAAAGCTTGCTTTAAGTTGTTTGCTAGCCAAAGGTCACTTACTGATTGAAGATGTTCCTGGTGTGGGTAAAACCACCTTAGCGCACACGCTCGCCAATGCGCTAGGTCTTCAGTTCCAACGTATTCAATTCACGAGTGATATGCTACCCGCTGATATTTTAGGGGTATCTATTTTTGAGCGTGATAATAATCAATTTAGCTTCCATAAAGGTCCTATTTTCAGCCAGCTTCTGCTTGCCGATGAAGTGAATCGCGCCACACCTAGAACGCAAAGCGCCTTATTAGAGGCTATGGAAGAATATCAAGTAAGTATCGAAGGTGAGACCTATGATTTACCCTCCCCCTTCTTTGTTATAGCGACTCAAAACCCTTCAAACCAAATAGGTACGTTTCCTTTACCTGAATCACAACTCGATCGATTTTTAATGAAAATTGCAATTGGTTACCCCGATGCTACTGCAGAAAAAGAATTGTTATTAGGGTCTGACCGAAGACTGATGTTACAACAATTACAAGCAGTGATTTCGACAGAAACATTAATAAACATCCAAACTGCTGTACAAAATATTCACGTCTCTACTGCGATTGTTGATTATGTTCAACACCTATTAGCACATAGCCGTGATTCTGGTATTTTCCATTTTGGTTTATCACCGCGTGCAGGCTTAGGTTT
>Ga0105350_10001427_pt1 | contig 15188 bp, 12 predicted proteins | sample EN1Hudsemesocosm_FD_83506 | JGI IMG/M metagenome (GOLD analysis project Ga0105350, IMG submission 83506) | Methane-oxidizing microbial communities from mesocosms in the Hudson Canyon - EN1E Hudson Canyon | ecosystem: Environmental > Aquatic > Marine > Cold seeps | place: Hudson Canyon... | reverse complement strand
TGATTCCTCTCTCGATATATTTCACCATAATATGAATGATTTTGAATTAGATAGTCACACGCCAAAGGGTAGCCTTGAAAATAGGTGGACTCAACATAAATTCAACTCAAAGATAGTGAGCCCAGCTAATAGGAAAAAATATAACGTTCTCGTAGTCGGGACCGGCTTAGCCGGCGCTGCTGCCGCTGCATCTCTTGGTGAGATGGGCTACAACGTTAAAACATTTTGTTTTCAAGATAGTCCGCAACGTGCACATAGTATTGCTGCACAAGGTGGTATTAATGCGGCCAAAAATTATCAAAATGATGGTGATAGTGTGTGGCGTTTATTTTACGACACCATTAAAGGCGGCGATTACCGAGCACGTGAATCGAATGTTTTCCGCCTTGCCGAATTAAGTACTAGCATTATTGACCAAGCTGTTGCTCAAGGCGTACCTTTTGCTCGCGAATATAGTGGTTATCTTGCTAACCGTTCTTTCGGTGGTGCTCAGGTATCACGAACCTTTTATGCCCGCGGCCAAACAGGGCAACAGTTATTAATTGGCGCTTATCAGGCAATGAGCAAACAAATAGATGAAGGTACCGTTACGCATCATTCACGTTGTGAAATGCAAGACTTGATTCTAATCAATGGTAAGGCAAAAGGCATTGTTTCTCGTGATTTAGTCACCGGTAAGCTTGAATCACATATGGCTGATGTTGTTGTGCTATGCACGGGCGGCTATGGCAATGTATTCTACCTTTCGACCAATGCTAAGGGCTGTAATGCCTCTGCTGCATGGCGCGCACACAAACAAGGTGCTTTATTTGCCAATCCAAGTTTTACGCAAATTCATCCCACCTGTATTCCTCAAGCTGGTGAGCTTCAATCAAAACTGACCTTAATGAGTGAGTCATTACGTAATGATGGTCGTATTTGGGCGCCCAAAAATAAAGCTGATTGTGATAAAAAGCCAGAAGATATAGTCGAACAAGACCGTGACTACTTCCTAGAGCGTATGTATCCCGCTTTTGGTAATTTAGTGCCTCGAGATATTGCTTCTCGTGCGGTTAAATTAATTTGTGATGAAGGCCGTGGTGTCGGTCATGATATTGAGGGTAAAAAATTAGGAGTCTATTTAGACTTTGCCAAAGCAATTGAACTTCATGGCCTAGATGCGATTAGTGAAAAATATGGCAATTTATTTGATATGTATCAACATATCACCGCCGAAGATCCTTATAGTACGCCAATGCGGATCTACCCCGCAGTGCATTACACCATGGGTGGTTTGTGGGTTGATTACAATCTAATGACCTCTATTGATGGACTATTTGCCGGTGGTGAAGCTAATTTTTCTGACCATGGTGCCAATCGTTTAGGTGCGAGTGCCTTAATGCAAGGTCTTGCTGACGGCTATTTTGTACTGCCTACCACAGTGTCTAATTATCTAGCGCAGCAAAAACCTTTGGATATTACAAAGGCCTATCCAGAAGCTGAACAGGCATTACAAGTTTGTAAAGATAGAATTCAACAACTAATGAATGCACCAGACCCACAAAAAACACCGGATGAATTTCATCGTAAACTGGGCCACATTATTTGGCATGCTTGTGGAATGGCTAGAGAAAAAAGTGTTCTAGAAACTGCTATCACAGATATTAAAAAACTACGTGAACAGTTCTGGCAGCAGGTGAAAATAACAGGCAGTGATGAAACGCTTAACCAAACCCTTGAACGGGCAGGGCGAATTGCAGACTTCTTTGAGTTAGCAGAGTTGATGTGTATTGATGCACTTACTCGAGAAGAATCTTGTGGCTGTCATGCACGAGAAGAACATATTACCGATGATGGTGAAGCCCAGCGTCATGATGATGAGTTTTCCTATGTCGCAGCATGGCAATACAGCGGTAATTTAAGTGTGCCTGTATTGTATAAAGAAGAGCTGGATTTCGAATTTGTACGACCAACAACAAGAAACTACCGATGAATTATAAATTACATATTTGGCGCCAAGAGAATGCTGATTCTAAAGGTCGGTTCGAACAGCATGAAATTGATGTCAGTGAAGACACTTCTTTTTTAGAAATGTTAGACGCCCTCAATGAACAGCTTATAGAAAATGATAAAGATGCCATTGCTTTTGATTTTGACTGTAGAGAAGGTATTTGTGGCTCATGTAATTTAGTGATCAATGGCACACCGCACGGCAAACACCAAGGCACTACAAGCTGTCAGCAATATATGCGTGATTATGCTGATGAGGCTGAATTATGGATTGAACCTTGGCGAGCTACAGCATTCCCCATTATCAAAGATTTAATTGTTGATAGAACAGCGTTTGAGAAGATAATTCAGGCGGGTGGTTATATTGAGATTCGTACCGGTTCAGCTTGTGAAGCTAATACCATTCCAATCGATAAAGAACTGTCCGATGCAGCATTTGACTCAGCAACCTGCATAGGTTGTGCGGCATGTGTGGCAGCCTGTCCAAATGCATCAGCAACATTATTTGTCGCGGCCAAAGTAACGCATTTATCGACTTTGCCTCAAGGCCAAATGGATAAAAAACGAGCAGAGAAATTATTAACTGCAATGGATGAGCAAGGTTTTGGTGGCTGTAGTAATTATCGTGAATGTGAACGTGTTTGCCCGAAAGAAATCAGTGTGAGCACAATTACAACGATGAATAAATTGTTGTACCAAGCACGATAATTAAAACCCATATTGCTTATATGGATGAAGCGAAACTAAAGTCAGTATAGAATAGTCGGTTATTTTTTGGCGTGTAGCCATCAACCTTTATTTCCATGCTGGAGAAACAATGCTAAATCCTTCTCAAATTGAACAGATTATTAATGACTATAATGATTCTGTGGCCCAAATGACTCTGGCTGATACTAAAGCTAAAGTAGATGTCAATTTGGATGGTGATTCATTAAAAGTTTCCGTAACTCTAGGTTATCCTGTAAAAGCTTATTCAGAGAAAATTCAATCAGATCTCGTAGCTCTACTTCAACAAGAAACTGAATTGACGGACATTTCAGTCTCAGTTGATTCAAAAATCACTAAGCATAAAGTACAGCAAGGTGTGAAAGGCATTAGTAATGTTAAAAATATTATTGCTGTTGCATCAGGTAAAGGGGGGGTAGGTAAGTCAACAACATCGGTTAATTTGGCTCTAGCATTGGCTGCTGAGGGAGCTAATGTAGGTATTTTAGATGCCGATATTTATGGTCCAAGCCAACCACGTATGTTGGGCACGACACAGCGACCTGAATCAATTGACGGCAAACGAATCGAGCCGATTGAAAGCTATGGTTTGCAATGTATGTCGATTGGTTTTTTGATTGATGAAGAAGAACCGATGATTTGGCGTGGCCCGATGGTGACCCAAGCATTACAACAAATGCTCAACGATACTAATTGGAAAGACTTAGATTATTTGGTGATTGATTTACCGCCAGGTACGGGTGATATTCAACTGACTTTGTCACAAAATGTGCCTGTAAGTGGAGCCGTTATTGTTACGACGCCGCAAGATATTTCATTACTTGATGCGCGTAAAGCATTAAAAATGTTTGAAAAAGTGAACGTACCTGTGATGGGCGTGATTGAAAATATGAGTACCCACATTTGCAGTGAATGTGGACATGAAGAACATATTTTTGGTGCCGGCGGCGGTGAGAAAATGGCTAAACAATATGGTGTGGATTTATTAGGTGATTTACCGCTAGATATTAGAATTCGTGAAGATGCTGATCAAGGGCACCCAACGGTAGTCGCAGATCCAGATGGTGAGATTGCATCGGCTTACCGCACTATTGCACTGCGTGTTGCTGCAAGTTTGGCTAAGCAAGGTAAAGATTATTCATCAGCATTTCCAAATATTGTGATCAAAAACGATTAATCACGTTATTATTAAGGTTATTGAGGATTAACGAGTAGAAACATGAGTATAAAGTCAGATAAATGGATCCGTCGAATGGCGGAAGAGCAAGATATGATTTCACCTTTTGAAGCGGGTCAAGTCCGTGAAGGTGAAAACGGTCGAATGATATCTTACGGGACATCGAGTTACGGTTATGACGTTCGTTGTTCTAGTGAATTTAAAGTATTCACCAACATTAATTCAGCGATTGTTGATCCAAAAAACTTTGATGAAGGCAGTTTTGTGGATGTTAATTCTGATGTGTGCATTATTCCACCGAACTCATTTGCATTAGCGCGAACAGTTGAGAAATTTAAAATTCCTCGTAATGTGTTGACCATTTGTTTAGGCAAGTCTACCTATGCCCGTTGTGGCATTATTGTTAATGTCACGCCACTAGAGCCGGAGTGGGAAGGATATGTGACTTTAGAGTTTTCGAATACAACAACACTACCCGCTAAAATTTACGCTAATGAAGGTGTTGCACAAATGTTGTTCTTTGAATCGGATGAAGTGTGTGAAACTTCTTATGCCGATCGCGGTGGTAAGTATCAAGGACAAGAAGGCGTAACATTACCAAAGTCATAAAATAATGAGTATTTTGCCAATGACACGACTATTAAAATTATTACTGATAACACTTGTACTAACAGGATGTTCGAGTGAACGTGAATCAGACAAGCAATGGGCGCACAGTGATTTAAGCAGCTATGCCGCTGCTTTTTCACCGGATGGCAAATATGTCTTAGTAGGCGATACTGATGCCCCTGCTAGATTATGGGACATTGAAGCTAACAAAGTTGTTTATAGTTGGCAAAATCATGATCAAGTAGGCACAACAACGCTGGCTGCTTTTTCTGCTGATAGTAAGGTGGCAGCAACTGTTGAGCAAGGTGGGACTGTAGCGGATGTGAAAGCATCTTATAGAAATGAAGTCGACATTGTAGAGCAGGATGTAATTGTATTGTGGGAGGTGGCGACAGGCGAGCCTATGATGCGTTTGAGCTTTCCTGTTCGAATTAAGGCCATTGCATTGTCCCAACATGGCGATTATGTTTTATTAGCGCTCTATGATCGTACAGTAATCTACTTTGATGTTATTGAGAACCGAGTATTACAAATACTGGAGCATGATGGCAAAGCGGTGAATTCTCCGATTAATCAACTTATCAATACTGTTGCTTTATCACCTAGTGGTAAATACGCCTTAACGGGTGGTGATGATCAAACTGCTCGACTATGGAAATTAGAAACAGGCAAGCAGTTACGTAGTTGGAAACATGAAAACTCTGTCAATATCGTCGCTTTTTATCCTAAAGGTGGTTATGTGTTGACGGGGGCAGGGAATGGTCAAACACATTTATGGAATATGAAAACGGGTAAAGAAAAATATACCTTACGAACATCTCCATGGCCTAAAGACATGCCCTTGCCAGATTATCCTTCGTTTAAGACAACGACATCAGCGGTAGGTTTTTCTCCTGACAATAAATATTTAGTAACAGGCCATCCCTCACAGAGAATTTGTCTATGGAAGGTGGCTAATGGTGAGAAATTAGATTGTTGGCAAGTAGCGAGAAAAAAAGCACTGCGCCCTGGCGTTGTTTTACAAGCCGTTGCATTTTCACCAGATGGCAAATCTATTTATAGTGAGTCTGGTAATGGCATTGGTCAGAAATGGACACTTAAATAGTGCTTAAACTAGTGTTTTTTGTGCCTGAAAGCCACAAGGAATCAGTAAAGCAAGCCGTGTTTGCACAAGGCGCTGGCCGTTATGTAGGCTATGACTGCTGTTCATGGGAAACAAAAGGAACAGGGCAGTTTAAACCTTTGTCAGGCAGCCAACCTTTTATTGGCAGACATGATGAAATCGAAACTGTTGATGAATATAGAGTTGAAATGATTTGCTCAGAGCAGCATATTAAAGCGGCATTAGCAGCACTTATTCATGCACATCCTTATGAAACTCCAGCCTATAATGTCCAGTCGATTAAAACACTGGATGATTTTTAATTTTACGAGTGTTTTATGACATCACCATCAGCCCCTAAAGAAACTTTTTTAGCCGATTATCAAGTTCCTAATTATTTAATTGATACCGTACATTTACATTTTGAGTTAGATGCCTCTGATACGCATGTTCGTAGTGTCTTATCGATGCGTAGAAACCCTGAAGGAACGGGAGGTGACTGTGTACTTGATGGTGAACATCTGGAGTTAGTATCAGTTAAGATTGATGGTCGTCAATTACAAGGCAATGAATATCAACGAACTGATAAATCACTCTCTTTATCTACGCTACCAGAACAGTTTGAGCTAGAAATTGAAACGCGTATTGAGCCAGATAAAAATACCGCTCTAGAAGGTTTATATCACTCAGGATCTTTATTGTGCACACAATGTGAAGCAGAAGGTTTTAGGCGCATCACCTATTATCTAGACCGCCCTGATGTCATGGCTGTATTTACTGTTTCTATAGTGGCAAATAAACAGCAATGGCCGATTATGCTAGCTAACGGTAATATGGAAGAGCAGGGACAGTTTGATGATGGTCGTCATTGGACTAGATGGCATGATCCTCATCCTAAACCAAGTTACTTATTTGCCCTGGTTGCTGGTGATTTATATCGTCAACACGACCACTTTACAACACTGTCTGGGCGTGAAGTAAGCTTGCAGATTTATGTTGATCATGAAAATAGTCATAAATGTGATCATGCCTTGACCTCACTAAAACAATCGATGAAATGGGATGAAGAAACCTACGGTCGTGAATATGATTTAGATGTCTTCATGATAGTGGCGGTGAATGATTTCAATATGGGCGCGATGGAGAATAAAGGTTTAAATATCTTTAATTCTTCATGTGTTTTGGCAAGCCCTGAAACGGCAACTGATGCCGATTATCATCGAATCCAAGGTATTGTTGGCCATGAATATTTTCATAATTGGTCAGGAAACCGAGTCACGTGTCGTGATTGGTTTCAGCTTAGTTTGAAAGAAGGTTTTACTGTACTACGAGATCAACAGTTTAGTGCCGCTATGAATTCAGCAGCAGTACAGCGTATTGACGATGTCAATCAACTACGTACGATGCAATTTGCTGAAGATGCAGGCCCTATGGCTCATCCGGTTCGTCCCGCTTCCTTTATCGAAATTAGTAACTTTTATACAGTGACTATTTATGAGAAGGGCGCTGAAGTTGTCGGCATGATTAAAACGATTGTAGGGGATGATGGCTTTAGAAAAGGCACAGACCTGTATTTTGACCGCCATGATGGACAAGCAGTGACGACCGATGACTTTGTTAAAGCCATTGAAGATGCAAATGGTGTCGATTTAGAACAGTTTAAACGTTGGTACTCTCAAGCGGGTACGCCTAAACTAGAGATAAATGATCACTATGACTTGATAACGCAAACATATACGCTACATATTGAGCAAACATGTCCAGCCACACCTGATGAATTAGATAAAGAACCCTTCCATATTCCCTTAGCTATTGGCTTATTGGACAAGCAGGGTATGCCGTTATTATTGCAGCTTGAAGGCGAGGATAGGCCATATCATGACTTCACTCGTGTTTTGACCATTAATGAGGCAAGTCAACGGTTTATCTTTACAAATATTGAAGAAGAACCCGTGCTGTCATTACTGCGAGGGTTCTCTGCACCCGTAAAACTGAATATTGACCGTAGCCATGCTGAATTAGAATTTTTGATGGCGAATGATACTGATAGTTTTAATCGTTGGGATGCAGGGCAGACTTTATTAATTAATGTGTTATTAGGATTGGTCAACAATGTTCGGTTAAAGCAACCCTTAAATCTTTCTCAAGGATTGCTGGAGCAGTTTGCACACATTTTAACGAATACTAAAATGGATCCAGCTCTTGTTGCCAAAATGCTGACATTACCGAGTGAGAATTATCTTGCAGCTCAAATGTCCGTAGCAGATGTAGATGCTATCCATACCGCACGTCAGTTCTTAAAAAATAGCCTTGCCCATGGTTTAAAACAAGAATTTATTGATACTTACCAACGCCATAATACGACAGGTAATTATCAATTCAATGCAGCAGATATGGCAAAACGTAGCCTCAAAAATGTATGCTTGAGTTATCTGATGGCGACAGACGATCCCATGCAAACACAGCGATGTCTTAAACAGATGAAACAGTCAGATAATATGACTGATACCATTGCAGGCTTGGTGGCATTGGCAAACCAAGCTGGACCAGAAGGCGAACATGCACTGCGTGCTTTTTATGAGCAGTGGAAAGGAGATCGTCTGGTCGTTGATAAATGGCTTACAGTGCAAGCTCAATCAAGTTTACCGAATACATTAATCAGAATTAAAGGCTTGATGAAACATCCGGCATTTAATATTAAAAATCCAAATAATGTGAGAGCATTAATTGGCCAGTTTTGTCGTAATAACCCGATTAACTTTCATGCTAAAGATGGATCTGGATATCAATTTTTGGTCGATCAGATCATTGTTCTTAACCAATTGAATCCTCAAGTTGCAGCGAGAATGTTAGGTGCATTTAACTCATGGCGACAATATGACGAAGATAGACAAGGTTTAATGAAAAAAACCCTTAGAAATATTGCTAGTCAGCCGGACCTATCACCTGATGTATATGAAATCGTTACAAAATACTTAGCAGATTAAAAGGCTTGAACATGTTTACACTTGATCCACGATTAGAGCGGGATACGATTCTTTTAGGTGAGTTTCCATTATCTAAAGTATTGTTAATGAATGATGCACGCTATCCATGGGTGATTCTTGTGCCACGAGTGACGGGGCTAACTGAGGTTTTCCAACTGGACGATGAGCAACAGCAACAGCTTATGCTTGAATCTAACTTTGTTGCAAAAGCACTCAATGAGTTAGTTCAAGCAGACAAAATGAATATTGCAGCTCTAGGTAATGTGGTTTCTCAACTTCATGTACATCATGTAGCTAGATACCATGGTGATGAAACATGGCCTGCCCCGGTATGGGGGAAAGGACAAGCTATCGCCTACAGTGAACAGGAAAGTGATGCTGTTTGCCAACAGATAAAATCAGTTTTTGTAGATCTTTTACAAGATGCCGACTGAATTACAGTTTTACTTGAATATTAGCCGAGAACAGGCTTTACGGTACTATCAAGGCACTGCCAGAGCTATTGTGGTGACGGCAACGAATGGCCAAAAATTACAGTTCCCGGCAGAGCATATTCGTTCGTTTATTGGCCTAAATGGAATTGAAGGATATTTCAGTATTCAATTTGATGATGATAATAAATTGGTTGGCTTGAAGAGAGTCTAGCTTTTAGCTCAATTTTCACTTATCTAAGCTCTGGTGGCCCATCTAAGAAATCTGGCTGAGGTTTTCCAATATAGTAACCTTGTGCATAGTCCACACCAAAAGCATGTAATAAGGCGAGTGTTTCAGAATTTTCGACAAACTCGGCAATTGTTTTTTTACCCATGCCTTTAGCAACATCAACAAGTGCTTTTACAAATAATTGATCATCAGGATTGTGAGCTAGATCGGTAATGAATGAACCATCGATTTTTACAAAATCAACGGGTAATTCACGCATATATCGGAAGGAGGCGAAGCCTGTACCAAAATCATCTAATGAAAAGCGACAGCCGAGTTGATTCATCTGTTGCATAAACTCTTTTGCTTGCATAATGTCGGCTACTGCAGCAGTTTCAGTCAACTCAAAGATTAAATGCTCTGGATTAGCATTACTCTCTGCTAGAAACTGTCTTAATAATGGCTGCAGCATAGTATCATCGACGGCATAGCCAGATAGGTTTAATGACAGTGAAATAGGACTATTATTTTTATCTAACTCTGCCTGTTTAAATATGCCGCGTTTTAATACTAAGTGGTCAATCTCATGAATTAGTCCCGTTTGCTCGGCGACTTGTATAAATGTTGCCGGTGGGTTTATTGAACCATCTTCATTTTGCATTCGCAATAGAACTTCATAATGGCTAACGGTTCGAGACCGAATATCCATAATGGGTTGGTAATAGAATACAAAACGATTATTCTCTAATGCATCTTCTATTTTTTGCTTCCATAAAACACGTGTTTCCAACTGTAAACGCGTTTTATCATCGAGTGTAAATTGATGCCATGTATTTTTACCCATTGCCTTAGCTTGATACATTGCCAAGTCTGCATTACTAATCAGTTCTTCTATTGAAAAGTCAGACAGAGGAAATTGTATTATGCCGATACTGCTCGTTACCTTATAGCGAATATCATTAAAAGTTAATTCTAATGAAGTTAGTTTTTCACTGATTTTCTCTGCAAATGTAATGGCACCTTCAGTATCTGTTCCTGGCAGGATAATGGCAAATTCGTCCCCACCCAATCTGGCAATAATATCGGTCGTACGCGTAATCGACAGTAAGACTTGCGCGACTTGTTTTAACACCTGATCACCAATTTTGTGACCACAACTATCATTAATATCTTTGAACTGGTCAAGATCAAGAAATAATAAAGAACCATCATGCTCTAAGCGAATAGCTTGATTTAATATATGTTCAAATTCGAGTGTGAATTTTCGGCGATTATAAAGTTCTGTTAATACATCATGCTCGGCTAACCAAATGATTTGTTTTTCGGACTGTTTTTTATCAGTGATGTCTAGCCCAACGGATAAAACAACCGTGTCATCAGTAGGGTGCTCTAAGCTCGAATGTAACCATGAGATAATGCGATGCGAACCATCATGATTGATAAATTCTGTTTCGTGTTGGCTGACAGCACGAGGATTTTTCTTAAGATGAGCAAATGTAGGTTCTACTTCTTCCCATTGTCTTTTAGGAAATAATGCTTTGAAAGGTGTGTTTATAAGGTCACTTTCTAAGTACCCCGTTGTTTTTTCAGCAAAATCATTAAACAATGTGATATTACAATGACGGTCAATGGTGATAATAATCAGTTGAGCAGTATCGATAAGACTCTTAACGAAATCTCGTTCCTGTAGGAGTTCAATACTCCGATTATGTAAAGCCTCGGAGCGTTCTTTTACCGAGTTATGTAATTGCTCCAGTTGTACCGTTAGTGCATGAGTTGATATTTCTAACTGATCAAGTTCATCAGTTTGCTGTGTCTGCTTATCTGTATCTATTAACTCACTGACAAGTTGAAATTTTTGTTTTGCTAGTAAGGGAAGTGCTTGCGATACTGTTGATAAGCGAGACAATGGTTTTGATATAAAGAAAAACAACCCTCCACCGAATACAAATAATCCGAGTATCGCCATGATAATATTGTGCATGGTGATAGTGCTGATTTCTTGCTGTTGTTTAGAAATATTATCGATAATAATAAAGACAACGTGACTACTGCCATCGATGGTGACTGTATTTAGCTCAATGTGGATAGATTTATCACGAAAGATTTGATTCTCTTTATGAACAGAATCAAAAGTATATTGTTGTGATATCGCTTTTAAATAGTCTAAGTTTTTGTGAGGGGATGTTAAGGCGCTCACCTCCATATTCCAATTAGGTAACAGGCGATTACTGCGTAAGGAGGCGGCACTAGTGTTGTGACTTAAAACGGCAATATCAGCTGCTGTTTTGTTAGCAAATTCGAGCAAACTTGTACTCATATCATAAGCAAGTAACAAAACATGTCCTGCTTGACCATTATGTAGTATTGGAATGAGGTCATATTGTTTGCAGCCTTGGCTACAATCGATATATTTATGCGGCACTTCATCACTTAATACGAGAGGGATAAAGGTTTTAATGGCAGGAGGAATATCGTTACCCCAGCCACCTAGCCGATTACTGGAATGATCAAATAATTGCGCCTGAGTGGCGTGCCATTCTAATTCAAGCTGTATTTGATGTTTATCTAATAAGGCTAGAATGTTATTCACAGAACCATCGTCAGGAATAAGACTCATTGTTGCCATTCGCTGAATTTGCTCACTGGTACTCTTTAGTTGCCCAATAAGCTCTTGTTGAAATTGTTGCTGAACTTGGTTTCGTGAAAACTCAAACTTTTGCTGGAGATTCCAATGGATTAATAGTGGGAAAAGGGTGTTGAATAGCAATAGGAGAGAGCCAAAAAGCAGTGCTGCTTTCCATTTTATACTGAAAAAATTTCGTTTATTGACGCTATACATGAAGTCTTTTCAACTAAAAGCGATAAGAAAGTGATATGGCAAACATATCCCAATCTTTTTTAGCAGATGGAATATCATTTTCTGTGGGAGATAATGTCGCTGAGCCTCTTGTTGTGTGATACTCGGCACGGGCCATGATATTTTGCGTGATATCCCAAGCGCCGCCAACAACCCAGCTTTCTGAAAAGCTACTATGAGCGGGGCTGATAGGCACAAATGGAAAAAGGGCATTGAGTTGGATAGATTGGGCATGAAAATCATGACCATATTTATCATCTCTGTCTAAGTAAAATGCTTCACGACGAAGAAATGCTTGCCATTTAGGGCTGAACTTATAATTGGCTTCAAGTGTATAGCCTAATGCTTTAGTATTTGCAGCAGCAAAAAGGCCGCCAATATTGACATAGTCAACATCTTGCAATGCAAGTTCAGCAGTTAATTGCCATTTTTCACCATTAAATTGAGTTGATAATACGGTGTAATCGATATTTAATTTGCCAGAAGATATTCCCAATGGCCCCACACTATCAGCAGCTTGGTGATTAAAGTCGAGATCTAAAGAGGCGCCACTCAGTGCAAATATCCAACGCCCGCCATCATGCTCATACATCATGCGGCCAACATAAGCTAATTTGCTACTATCTAAGTCTCCTGCCCATTGTTGGCCAAGATAAGCTTGTTCAACATTGTCATCTGGGATGGGATAGCCAACACCTGCTTGAAAGATAAGATTGCCACTAGGTAGAAAATATTCGCTATAAAATTGAATGCCGTCTGACGAAAGAATTAAATCACGAACTTTATCAAAGTATATAGCCTGTGCAGTGAATACACCTTGACGTGTATGTGCTACATCACGTGTTTCATTGTAGAGGCCAATTGGATTTTTGATTCGTCCTAAATAAGCGCCTAGGCGACCTTTTTCTGATGAAATAAGATTGATATCAAAAAGTGCATAATCAAGGTGGGGTGAACCATTGTCCATATTGCCCGCATGTCGTGATAACAGTTGCCCTGCAGCACGAACTTTCGGGAATAGCTGCATGCTTGCATTAATGCCTAACTCGGTGAAATCAGCACTGCCATGCTCACTATCACCATAAAAATTATTATCAGTTGTAAATACGAGTGCTTGCGAGGCAAAGCCATGCAACTGTATTCGACCCAGCCAAGATTGCTGCTCGTCTGCGACAACGATAGGACTGATTAATAGTAAGAAAATGCTTAAACTTTTCATATTATTTAAAAGCATACGCTGAGATGAGATGGGAGACAGTGATATGGCTAACAAAATCCATTTTGATAGAATGTTCATAAACTACCCTCGATTACTTTAATTGAGTCGTCGACATCTTCTGGCATGAGATAACCGATAGCCCCTTGAGTTTTGGATACACGCTCTCGCATTTCTTCACTTGTTTTGACTATTGTTGGAGCAATACCTGTGCCAGAAAAGACTTGCCTATCCCATATTCTGCGTAGCTGATAAGGGAACATACCTAAAATATGCTTAGTGAATGAGGTGTGAATAGGATGTGAATCTTCGAGAACAAATACGTGAATAGCTGAACCATCAGACCACTGAGGTATGCGCATAGCAAAAATGGCACGGAGATTATTTTTAGATAGTGATGTCGATGGGTTGTGGGGATGTACGATGAGTACTTGCGCACAAATGTTGGGTGCGAAAATGAGGCACCCGATAATTAAACTGTGTTTGAGTAAATTTCTCACCAACAATCCTTGAGGTAATCCTTGAGATGTTACACCTTGAACACTTCGAGCGATTGTACGCTTAAAACAAAGACTATGACAAGCGTGTAAGAGGCTTTACTTTGCTATTTTTACTGTAATGTAAGCGGGTATTCGACATTAAATCAGGCCAGCTTAGTTGATCTTTTCCTAGGTATTGCCACCAAAATCCCAGTCCAAGTGGTAGCCAGGAGAGCAGTGCAACTGAAAAGCGTATAAAAGCTTGATGCCACGTAATGTCACTATTATCGTAATTTATAAGTGTGATTTTCCAGCTACGCATGCCTAATGTTTGTCCACCATGCGTCCAAAACCAGCCATAAAATAAAAAGCTGACAGCAAGTAGATAGATAAAGAAAAAGGGGTTACCTGCTCCAATCGCACTGCCGCCATTTAGCGCCACTGCAATCAATCCTGCTAACAGCAAGATCGTTATGAGCAAGAATAGATCATAAAACATGGTGGCTAAGTGACGGAATACACTAGGTCGGCAATATTCTTCCGGTGATGATGACATATATTTTTTTGTAACTTATGAGTGCTAAGGGTCAGACAAGTATACCTATGATTATTGAAAATACGGAATATCAGACTCCAGAGTCTATGATGGTTTGTGCTTCTTACTAGGGATTTATAGTTGTCATGGGAGGGGGCTTGTTCAGACTTTCCATTTTCTTCTATAAGCTGCATTTCCAACTATCACGGGTATAAAGTATCATTAACGCTTTATTAATGTGAATTGGAATGAACATGTTGCAATTGATCGGCCGCTCGGCATTTTCTGCGTTTCGTTTAGATAAGTTATTAGCCTCTGTGCAAGCATCTGTTGAAGGTGTATTAGCTATCCGCAGTGAATACCGCTATTTCATTGAGGTAGAAGGTGATAGCGACCTAAATAAGCAGGAACAATCAGTCTTAGAAACACTGCTTGAGGCAGAGTTACGTCCAGCAGAATTGACAGATAATGAACGCTTTTTTTTGGTGACGCCACGTCCTGGCACCATCTCTCCATGGTCATCTAAGGCAACAGATATTGCGCATAATAGTGGTGTAAGCAATGTTTTACGAATCGAACGTGGTGTTGCTTTTTATGTAGAAACACAGAATTCCTTGTCTCTAGCAGAACAAACACAAGTCAAACAATTGTTACATGACCGTATGATTGAAGTGGTGTTTGATTCTGATGATGAAGTTGAACGATTATTTACTCATGGTCAGTCTCGACCTTTAGTATCGGTAGATGTTTTAAATGGTGGCCGCAATGCCTTAGTACAAGCCAATACAACGATGGGCTTAGCACTGGCTGAAGATGAAATTGATTATCTAGTTGATAACTTTACATCACTCAACCGAAATCCAAAT
>Ga0105350_10001426_pt1 | contig 15189 bp, 11 predicted proteins | sample EN1Hudsemesocosm_FD_83506 | JGI IMG/M metagenome (GOLD analysis project Ga0105350, IMG submission 83506) | Methane-oxidizing microbial communities from mesocosms in the Hudson Canyon - EN1E Hudson Canyon | ecosystem: Environmental > Aquatic > Marine > Cold seeps | place: Hudson Canyon... | reverse complement strand
TCATTGAAAATTAGCGTTATAGTTTTTAACTGCATTTTTTAATTTTGTATTTGGCTCTGGTGGATTTTCTAGCATATTAAAGAATAGCTGTGCATCCTGATTGCTCAAATGAATTAATTTATCCTTTTCAATAATACTCTCTGCTTTTTCAAGTGCTGATTGCACTAAAAATTGATTAAGTGTTGCACCTGTTAAATCAGCGGCGGTGATTAATGTTTCTTTTATTTGTTCGCTTACTCTGGCAGTAATACGTTCATTGTTGGCGACGGGCATAATGCTTCTCTATTTTTGGTGTCATATTGGCACCATATATGGAGTGTATTAAATTGTCAAATTTTTACAAAATAAGTTTAGATTAAAATAACAATTAACTCAAAAATGACTTGTGTGGCATCATATTCAGTATTAATGCTCAAAAGTGGCATATATTAAAACCAAAGAGAGTAAAGGCTCTTAATTGCAATACACTTTAAAAAATATAAATTTATAGAGAGTAGAGGGCAGGCTACTTTTTTAAGTTATTGCATTTTTAAGATACAAATATTTGGAGATATGCATGGATTTGCAGGAAAGTTTAAGAAAAATATCAACTGAGTAGTGGATGGTAGAAACATCTAAACAATTTAAAGATAACAAACTTGCTAAATTTATTCGGTCAGACTTTAAAAGTACTGTTGAAAATATATTTACTCTCAGGCTTTAGCCACCCAGCTAAAGTGTTTATATTATCCGATAAATGGATTTCTCCGTGAATACGAAAGCCATGGAGATGTAACAAAGAATGAATGATAACCTCAGGTTTGGTGTTTTTGCCTTTGATGTTGGCCGTCATTCTGGTGCGGGTTTGTTTGTCTACAACATGCTTAAGCATGATGTGATAATATCAGCGGTTTTGTAATTTATAGAATATTATTGCTAATGGACTGTTCACCTATAAAAATAATTGATTTGTTTGCAGGGCCAGGAGGCTTGGGTGAAGGTTTTTCTTCATTAAATATAAAGGGGACTTATCCTTTTCGCATATCTCTTTCTGTAGAAATGGAGCTCAGTGCGTGGAAAACACTCAGACTGCGTTCTTTTGTTAGACAATTTATCTATAGTGGGGAGTCTATTCCTGATGAATATTATCAATATCTGGCAGGTGAATTAGGAAAAACGCCAGAAGATATTTTGTTCAGGAAGTTTGAGAAACAGGCTAATGCAGCAACTAATGAAGCTTTGCAATTAAAGCTAGGTGATGAAGGCAGTAATAAGGTTATTTTTGATGAAATAAGAAGTAAGTTAGGCAACGATAAAAACTGGGTATTAATTGGTGGGCCACCTTGTCAGGCTTTTTCTCTAATGGGCAGAGCTAGGAACAAAGGAAAAGAAGGTTATGTACCCGAAGAAGATCATCGCCACTTTTTATATCAGGAATATTTAAAAATTATTGAAGAGTTTTTACCAGCTGTTTTTGTGATGGAAAATGTTAAAGGAATTCTATCTTCAAAGATTAATGGTGAACCAATCTTTAATAAGATAAAGGAAGATCTGGAAAACCCAGGTAAAGCTTTAAATAAAGATGTTAAGTCGACGTATAAAATTTATTCTTTAGTTTCAAAAAATGATGAACATGAGGGGGCTAAATCGTTTCAAGACCCTCATGATTTTATCATCAAATCAGAAGATTATGGGATACCTCAGGCGAGACATAGAGTTATATTATTAGGTGTTCGGGATGATATAAATATAGTTCCAGGGGAACTTGAAAAGAAGGAAAAAGTTACTATTGAACAAGTCATAGGTGACTTGCCAAAGCTAAGGAGTGGGCTTTCAAAAAATAGAGAAAGAGATACGTCTGAAGGTTGGGCTAAAGTGATAAGAGATGAGCTTGATTTGTTTTTTAAGCAGCAGGGTAGCTGTGATAAAGATAAAAAAATTACTAAAGAAATAAGAAAAACAGTAAATAGAATAGAACAAAATAAGTTTGAACGGGGCAAAGCTTATTTACAATCCGCTAAGGCTCTTTATCAAAATATGCCAAAAGAATTGCATAATTGGTACAGTAAAGGCTGGAGAACAGGGGTATGTAATCACGACACCAGAGGTCATATGGATAGTGACTTGGCTCGTTATCTTTTTTGTTCAGTTTTTGCAAAAGTAAACTATTTAGCTGGAAATACTATCAGGCAATCACCAAAACTAAAGGACTTTCCTGAATCATTACTACCAAATCATAAAAATGCCAAATCAGGCAAGTTTGTAGATCGGTTTAAAGTCCAAGAAAAAGGACTTCCTGCAACAACTATAACAAGCCATATATCAAAAGATGGGCATTACTATGTTCATTATGATTCTTCACAATGCAGAAGTTTGACTGTTAGAGAGGCTGCAAGAATACAAACTTTTCCTGATAATTATTTTTTTGAAGGAACAAGAACTCAACAATATGTGCAAGTTGGTAATGCTGTTCCTCCTTTACTTGCTAACAAAATTGCTAAAATAGTATTACAAATATTAATCTAATGAATCTACTATGTTTTCAGCAATACTAGTAAAACTAAAATCAGGTTGTCCCTGTCTTGCATAGTAGCCTGAAAGCCTAGAAATAATATCCTTCATAAAGTGAGGTGAGATAATACAGATTGGGGGATGAAACTTTTCATCTATTTCATTTTTCTCTGGTGTTACTTCGTAAGTGTGCATATATCTTATATTAATGAACCCCCCAGAAAATAACTGTGCTTTTGGTAGCCAGTGATAATAATTTGTATAATTGTTCTTTATAAGATCCTCAATAGCTTTTATTTTCTTGGATTTTTTACTTGTATCTCCTAAACACTTTGAAATCACATCATCATGTTTTTCGATTTCACATAATGCTACTTTAGTTGTTTTGAACCCCTGTCCATTATGATTCACCATATCGCATGGAGGTGAAACAACAATATGGTAATTACCACTTTGTTTGTTTTGAACAATACTTCCTGTTCGGAGTGAGTCACCTCTAATATACATTTCCTCGGGAAGACATGCACCTTCATCATTTTCGAGAAGATGATGTAAATGGCTAATAGTGTATCTAATCAAAGCTTTTTCAATATCTTTGCCTTCTAATGCATGTTTTTCCCAGATTTCTAAATGAGGTATCACACTTTCCCAAAACACCTTATTCATTGTTTCTTCAATTAAACCTCTGCCACCAAATATCTTTGTAACTCCAGTATTAAAGACAGAAAATAGTTTATCTAGAATTTCTGAGAAATCATCCCCTTTTGTTCTAACATCTATTAAAGGCAAATCCATATCCGTTTCATCAGGTGTTCCCGTCAAAACAATAACTGGAAATCGATACAACCTTTCATTAATTTGTTGTAAAACCTTATTACCTCCATCAGGATCATCGTCAAGTTTTAGGTCAATAATTGCCGCGTCAATACTTCGACCAATTAATTCCTTTGCTTCATTGACTGATCTACTTTCTAACAAATTAATTTTACATTTATTTTCCATCTCATAAACTTTGATAGTTGATTTATATGTATCAACAACATCAGAATCATCTTCAACAAGCAGTAAATTTAAAGGTTCCATTTATGATTTAACTCTCTTTTTTTGTAATCTAAAATAGGCACCTGAATCTGATTCAAAAGCCTTTAACTCCAGCCCATTACGAAATGCAGCTTCGCCAGCAATTGCTAACCCAATCCCTGTTCCACCATCTTTTGTTGAAAAGTCAGGTTCAAAAACAACTTCATTTTCAATCAGAATAGGTTCTATTCCTGGGCCTGAGTCTAAGTAATCTAAATACACAAATTCATTATTTTTTGTATTAACATTAATTTCTATTGTTTTTTGTTTTGATTTCTTTTCATTCATCCAAAATATACTGTTATCAACAAGGTTTGTAATAATTGCGTATATATCCTGTCGCCAGCCTGTGAAAATAATATTCTCTGGACAGTTAACTTTATACTTAATTTGAGATGTAATAAGTATTTCCTCAAATACCTGCAATGAACTTTCTATATTTATCTTTAAATTAAAATCTTTTGCCTTAGTTCTTTTTCCCGTTGCCAAAGGGTCGATTCGTTTAAATAAAGAAGATAGCATTTTAGAGTTAACAAGTGATTCTTCAGATATTCTTTTAATTTCTTTGAGCTCATCCTTTGCGCAATCCTTCTTAATCTGATTTACCCAAAATAATAAGTTTTTAATTTCATTATTGAAAAAATTTAAAGGTCGACGCCCTTCATGTAAAACGACATTAATAATTTTCCCTAAAGTTGCTTGTCCTTGATAAATAGCTACAGCCTGTCTTATGTTTTCTATTGATTTAGACGCGGTAACTTCTTTCTTTTCAAGTAAATCTAAAATCTCAGTAGTTGTTTTATTATCGACACCATTGTTACTCAGTTTTTTTACTATTCCCTCTTTAACATCATCAAAAGAAAATATTTTTTCAAATTCTTGCTCAATTTTTAAAGCCGATCTACTTAGCCCAGCTTTACGGCGATAAATATATCTTCTTTTCTCAAGCTCATTAATGACATTTTCTGTGGAAATTTTCAATAATTGTGAAAAGGCATGGTTTGATTTTAAACCATCTCGAGCACTTTTTTCTTCTAACCCAGATAATTCCTCAGATTGAATTTGAATATGACCAATGACTTGGTTACTGCCAATTTTTAAGGAGGGTTTTTGAACTCTTTTTTTGTCTAGTTCAAGCCAGTCATTTTCAGGGTCTCCAAGTGGTCTAATTCGGAATCCGTTACGATAAACACCAATGCCATTATATTTATTAAGTAATTGACGTGCTTTTAATTTACCTACATAGATCCCTTTGTAATCTTTTAAGCCTCGACTAATTAGTTGTGCTATAGCTTCTGGTTCCCTATCATATACACGCACATCAAATTCAATAGTGCCACAGCCTGTATGTTGTCCAATCTCTACATTAATAAATTCTTTTATAGAGTTTCTTGCTTTCTGGTTATTAAACTCTAACAAACCTATTCCGTTGTTAGATATTTTTCCACTAATCCTATAATCATAAAGGTCAAATATTGGGAAAGGTTCGATTTTTTTTGAAGTATTCTCATTTTCATCTTTCCAAAAACCAATATAATTTAGGTGCATAGAAAATTCATCATCTGAATTAGCACCAACACTACTAACAGGAGATATTAATTTTCTTAGTTCAAACTCAAGGTTCTCATGTTGTTTTTGATTCCACTCTTGAATTTGGTTTTTATTGGCAGTAATAAAAAGGTACGTACCATCTGGTTGAGTTGTGCTTTCAGTTTCTACAAGGATATCTACATCTTCAAGAAAGTCAGCTTGCTCAAACTGTTTCCACTGAATATAAACTGTAGTTTTTTGCTCATTCGAAACAGTTTCAAGTAGCAAATCATCTCCAAGTATAGAAGCAGCATATCGTCCAACCCCTTTACGCCCCTGCATAACTCGCTTTTTATTGGAGCTTACCTTTTGCTCAAGCTTGTTGTTAGTAGAAGGGACTAGCCATTGATTAATAACAGCGTCACGAGTCATTCCATGACCTTTATCCTTAACTGTAATCTCTAATTTATCTCTATTTTCTGGTACAGAAAAAGTGATGGTTACATCATCTGAGTCAGCATCATAAGCATTCTTTACTAGTTCAATTATTGCTGCATATTTATCTTGAATAAGATCGCTTCCAATAGTAAGTAGATGTCTACCAGCAGGCCTTATCTTAAAACTATCATCATTTTTCACTGTATAATTCCTTTTTTATATATTTAATTCTATTTTCTATATAACGGATTTAAAAAAACCGCTTTCAACCATCTTGGTCTCTACTTTAACAGCCAATAATGATTGTTTTTCAGAAGGAATCTTATTTGGAATTGAACTAGCTATTAAAATAACTCCCCGTTCCTTAGGAGTTAGTAATTCATTTTCTTTATCCCAATCAAGAATACTTTTCCAGTAAGGTGTCCCTTTCTTAAAAACATAGCTTTGCGCTTCAATACCATTATCGATCTTCTGAATATTAACAGCATCCGACTCTTGTTTCTTTATGCAAGGATGAGTCAATTAATGCATTTATAACATTCTCATCAAGTGAATAATTGATGCTAATAACATTGTCCCAGCACTTCGACTTTTTGCACCACTCAGTCACGTTAGTTATACCTTCTGGAGTATCTTGGATGGATTCATTAACTAGTGCTGCAATTTCATGTAAACAGGCTTGAACTGAAGACGGTAGGGACTGTGTTTTCCATACTGGTTCAAAGTCAAAAGACTTTCCTGTGCTATCAATCAAGCATGAAAATTTTGCTATCGAATAAGTGACTATATTAGCTTTATAGCCACCGTACCATGATTGCTTCATTATGGTTTTATCAAGGAACCTAAAGAGAATAGCTTTAACTATAAATTCTTTAAAATAAAGTTCATTAAACTGTTTTTCATTTGTTTCCCAGTTCCTAGCTATATCACTGGCAAATTGCACAAAATTCTTTTGAGCTCCAAGACTAACAATATGTGGTTTCTTATCCCATGAATATTGAAATTTTGCCAAATCAGTTTTTGTGAACATCTGATTTCTAAGGTTCAGTGTCAAAAACTCTTTTTTCTTGGCTGGGGTAAAATTTGATTGTGCGTTGGCATATTGTCCCCGCACCCTTTCATAATACCAATGCGTTTCCCGAAGACTGCCTTCTGATGATGGAGCCCATAAACGGCGAGACATTTCTTCTATCTTTAAATGAAATGGGTGGTTTGAGAAAAAATCAGCAGCACTAACCTTATTTTGAGTATTGGCATATTCTGAGATCTTAGGTACAACTTCTTCAGTTTTTTCCTGTGGAATAACGGTAAGTTTTACTTGGACATAAACGGAGTCTAAATTAGCCGTATTATTGTTCTGTGAGTTAAACAGAGAGGCTGTTGTTTGCCCTCCATTGACAATTTGCAGGTTTTTAATGGATTTTATTTTTACCTGTTTTTCATCTACATCAGTAATAACTTCTTCTGCTGTTGCGGTAATTCCATTATTGAAGGCGAAAAACATTTCAGGTTCATTTTGAATAGTATTTCTTATCCCTTTATTAACTTTGCTTCTAAACTGAAGGAATGTGCGAACATTTTGCTCTAATAAACGTTCGCCATATTTATCATATAAATTTGCTATCAAATTTCCTGGTATGGCGAGAAGGTATGACTCATAGGTTTCATTACCTGTAAAAGCGGGTAAACATGGAAGTCCATTACTATCAATCTCAGTAAAATCAACGACAATATCTTCCCGCGCCTTACCCGATTCTTCTATTCGCTGGATTCGGCCTAAGTCCCACACATCAAATAAGCATGAATAATTGCTTATGCTTTCATCAGGTAAGGTATTAGCCCTCTTACTAAGTTCGGCAGTGGATATTAATATGAAATTTATTTTTTTAATACTTGCAGAGTAGTCGAAAATTTCTTTTGCAACACTAAACCCTGTATCACTTTCATCAAGCGATTGGTGAAATTCTTTCTCAAGACTTTTTTGAAAAAATTTACTAGCCCGTTTAAATGTTTTTGTAATATCTGACTGGGTTAGAGTTTCAGGTAATAAACGATAATCAGTAATTATGAATGTAAATACCCCCGTATCTTGTGAATGCAGATAGGCATCAATTCTCATGCCTAGGCTAGTTTTTTTGTAACTGACCAAGGTGTAATCTTCCAATACAGCCTCTTCTACCAAAAAGTCACAAATACGCTCTGTAAATAGCACTTCATTATAATTATTTTCAGCTTCTGATTTTGCATAGATGTCTTGCATAAAATCATGAAAATACTCTTCAAATGTCATAATGATTTTATCCAGTCGGGGGTTCCTGAAAAAGGCTCACAATCCTGTAAATTGATATCATAACTCACTCTTTCGACACCTTGCGTCAGTGAGTCTGGGCATATACGGGGGAAACCAGGTTCAACATCAAACATCTGTTCAGAAATCAGGATATAACTAAATTGTAAGTATTCATCTGTATCTATATATCCCGTTTGATACAAAAGGTTATTAAATCTTTCGAATGAAGTTGGGTTGTCAGTTTCTAAGCGTTGTCTTATGGCTGCTATCAAATTGGGTAGATTAATTGCACTTTCAGCATCAGGCTCTGTTTTTCCCAGTGTGATGACATGCAAGTACATTTTAGGTAATTGCGAGCATAACTGATCTGCTGATGAGATTTTTACTTTGGGTGACGTTGTGCCTAATTGACATTTTATTTCAATAGCAGCGTTTTCTACATTAAAGTCTTGTGGAAAATCATCGGGGCCTTGCCAATAATCAATTGCCTGAGAAATACCAAAAGCGGGTTCAAGGTGATTAGCAATAAACAATAATTCCCCAATCAATCCTTTAATTTCCTTTTCTGGTAATAAGTCTGAACGTGAATTTTGTAAAAATTCTTGCCATCTTTTTAATCGTCTGAGAATTATTTTTGTTGCTTGGGTGTGTTTTTCAAAGTCAGAGGTAGCATTGATAATATCAAAACATAAAGAAAGAAAAATCTGCCAGTCATCCTTATCTTTAAGCATAAGAATTAGCATGAATTTATCAGTATGATTTTGTTCGGGGGTTAATAAGTGGACAGTAATCCCATTTAGAGTGGGTAATTTGTTTGGTAAAAAATCAGCCGTTAAAAATTCATAAATAAAAAGAAAATGTCCATAAGGATCTTTTGCCCAAAATAAATTAAGGGGGTGGCTGGCATTAACTCGTCTTGAGAAAATATCTCGAGAAGGAATACTGATTTCATCCCATGGGTTATTCATCTGAATCATCCTCATCCAATATATCAGAGTAATTTTTATCCCACCATGTTGTATTAACAACATATTCAACTAGATTTTCAGGTTTTCTGCTTCCTGCCTCTCCAGGGAAGCTTATACCGTATGCGACAATTCCATCTGGGAAAATAGTTTTATTTTCATTTCCTTTATATCGACAGTCCAAGAGATGAATCATTAATAGTGGCTTTGTTCGTTTTGATCTATAAATATGGTCTGGAAAGTTTTTGGTTTCTGGATTGTTTTTATAAAAAGATTGTTCAACAGAATTTATTTGTTCCATTGTAAGCCCTGACTTTTCATGTCCTCTGGATGCTACTCTATTTTTATTTAATCGGATTCCACTTTCAGGCTGTTTTTCAGTTGATAATGTTCTTTTTTGATAAACAATTTCATTTCCTTGTAAAGAAGGTAATTCTTTTTTCGTTATATTGTCTGATAACGCTGAAGAAAGACTGATTAAGATTAAATCCGATGTATTGATACCATCCTTTTTTAAAAGGTCTAAATAATCAATTAATGGTTTTTTCTCTGTCTTTTGTGAAGCTGGATGATTAATAAAGCTGTTTAGAAAAGTCGCTATATTAGCAACAGGGATGTCATTAAAAAGGTAACCATATTTTTCTTTGTTTATATGTGAAGTTCGGGGGATATTGCGTAGAAGTTGATGAAGGGCTTGATGATTGTCTTGTACTACTTCTTTTGTTTTTATGAGTGTAGATGTTTCTACCAACCTACCTTCGAGACTAATTTTTCTGACTATACTTCTTCCTGAACGCATTTTATTACGAGCGGTAACTATTAAGCTTTCAGGATGGCTTCGCACACATAAACCAAAGTCTCGTGGTGTCATTTGAGCTTTTTCCATGTTTTTAAACTCATTCCGTAATTCTTCCGTGGCTCTTGAAATATGTGAATACCAGGATATAGCTTCTTCAGACATATAAATGCGACATAAATCTTCAAAATTAGTACGGTACCCAAACCACCTCCCCATTTGCATTAGGGTGTCATACATTATGGAGTTTCTAAGAAAATAGCTAACTGTTAGTCCTTCGAGGGTTAACCCTCGAGATAGTGATATTCCTCCGACAGCTATTAAATTTCGTCCATTTGGAAAATTATCCTCGTTATAATCTAGAGGTTCTGCATTTCTTGAGGAGTTAACTTCTATTACCTTAACAGGTGAAATGGCGTTTTTTAATTCATTTTGAATATCAGCCCAGGAATATTCAGTGTTATTAAACTCTTTATTCCAAGTGTATTTTAAATCAGCAATACTCGAATCTTTTAAAGCACTTTTTTCAGAAAGAGCGTAGTAGATTGAAATAGCCTCTCGCAATTCGGTCAAGTAATCATGAACAAGTAACTTTAAGTGTGACTGTATATCAGTAAATCGACTAATATTAATCAGCATCGAATTATGCTTTTTTCTTTGTCCTCGAAGGCTTCTACTTGCTTTTATTAATATAAATGACCTAATTGCTTCTTTTAAACTAGATGGTATAGATTCTGGAAACTCATCTTTTTTATGTTTTAATGGGAGAGTGTCAGCATAGTCATCAATCTCTCTTAAAATATTTAAGTCGCTCTCATCATCGAAGATTCGTTTTGCGCCCATATAATTTGACGGTGCATCAAGGCTAATAATGAAGTCTCTGGGAAATAAATCATCGTTAAGCATTTCATTTTCACTGTCAGGGTTAATGAAAATATTTGCAAAAGGCGTCGCTGTATAGCCAAGGTAAGAGTTTTTTTCAAATAAGGAAAGCAGTTCACGAATTCTTTTATTTGTTGTTGTAGGGTCTTGATCATCTTTTTTGGTATTGATTGAGGCGTGATCCGCTTCATCATCAATAAGAAGCATGGGGACATTATTGAGCTCTAAATTGTTACTTTTTAGCCAGTTGATCAGATTTTTTAAAATGGATACATTTTTTTTGATAACTAAAACAACAGGCTCATTAAAATGTTTGATTTGAGCGCCTAATTGATTGGCGATTTTGTTCTTAAAATCTTGTGTACTTGTGGTTAAAGATATGGGTGTTCTTGAGTAGTCTTTAAAACCAACACCAATACGCTTTTCTTTGAGGCTTGACACATCAAGCTGCTTAGAACTATCTAACCCTATAAACCCTTCATCTATCCGTATTTGAGTCTGATCTCTCAATGGCTTTATTAGCCCTGCCAACACGATAATAACTTTGTATCCAGAGTCAGCTGCTTTTGCTATGACGCCTGTATAATTCGCTGTTTTTCCTGACTGTACATGTCCAACAACTAGTCCTTTTCTTGCCCAGCTCCCTTCCTTTTTTGGGTTCTCCAAGTGATCAATAATTTTATTACTAACAATATCTAACCCCTGGATGACACTTGGGCTAAAACTGTTTTTGGAAAGTAGCCATTTGTATCTGTCCCAGTAGTACCAGTCGATTCCTCCACGGTTATCATCTAGCCAAGGTATATAATCGTTTGCTTTGAGTATACTTCCAATACCCATAGTAATATCAAAGCGTGTTTCCAAGCGTTTGGATATGATCGTGATTTCCCTTTCAGTTAACTTTCCTTTAAATTGAGGGAGCTCTGCAAAACTCCTTATGTTTTCTTTTATAAATTCAGTGTCAATGATGCTTGTATTACTTTCTAAAATTCTCGCGACAATATCTTCCAGTATGTCTAGCAACTCATCATTCATGAATAATTCCTTTATTTTTTAATAGAGTTTTTGTTTCGTCTTGGTATGTAGCAAATGGATCACATGTCAAAATACGTTTGGCGATTTCACTAGGTGGAATCTGACTGTTTTTCATACTAGTTATCATAGTTTCTAACATTGGAAGAAATGACTCAATGTTAAATTCTGGCTTATTGATTGATTCTGGTTCTTTTGCTACATCACAATAAAATAGTTCAGTTGGGAAGCTACCCTCTAGCATTGTAAGTAATGCTTTTAACTTTTCTTGCTGTTCAGGTATAAGTTGATTATCCAGTTCAGTTACTAAATAATGCTCTCTATTGATTGCATACTGAACTTTTCCATTACTCTGAATTCTATTCCAAGCTGGCTCTTTAACCTTGTCTTGAAGTTTCTTACCTCGTTGTCGATAAACATTTTTTCCAGAAGAGGCTATTTTATCTATTATTTGCCGTAACTCTTTTTTAATTGCTTCTGGCGGGGAAGCATGTGCTTTTTTAACATCTATTTTCCACAAATGATCCAAAGAGTTAGGGATATCTACCTGTACTCGAATTAGCTTTGTTAATTCCTCTTTTTTTATTATTCGAAACCATGTCCCTTTTATTATCAACCTGTTATTTCTATAGAGATAAAACCCTTGGTTTTGCAAGTATCCATCGTCGCCTGCGTATTTCTCATAATTTTCACGGGTAGTTTTATTGTAATGAGGAAGGACATAAGGTTGAACATTGATAACAGTTCCTTCCAAATGAATAGACTGAGAAGGGAGTTCCTGAGTGGCTGAGTGGGAAGTATAAAAAGGGTTGAATGCTTCTAGCGGGGCATTATTTAAAAGAATCTCTAATCCTTTTTTACCTGCTCCAGGAGATAAGTATCGATGAAAAACAAGTTCTAAATGTTTTCGTGATTGGTCAATAATGCTATTCAACTTTTTTTCTGACTGATCAAATCGATCTAATTCTCGCCATAAAACAATGGTTCCATCTGATAGCAGGAGGGATTCGGTAAAAACTTTGTTTAGAAATGGAGAGCTTGTAATATCGTCTGTTGAGATAGCTCTTATTTCCCACTTTGAATCTGGATTATTTTTTATCCACTCTAAATCCCATTCATAGCCAGAAACTTTATTATTTTTTTTGCTAATAACAGTTAATTGTCTGCATTGAGAGAATGAGGCTGTTTTAAGTCCTAAACCAAAACGGCCTAAATCTTTTTCAGCTCTTTCATTGCCAGGGTGCTGACTACCTAAACGCATTGCATTGATCAGTTCTTCTTCTGACATGCCATGGCCATTATCAGAAATACTTATCCATGGTGAACCTTCATTCCATGAAAAATCTATTTTTATGGTTGTCGAAGTTGCTGTAATGCTGTTATCAATAATATCGGCAACAGCTGTTTCCATTGAATAGCCAATATCACGAAGAGATTCAATAAGACATGAGGCTGATGGTGTAACTGGTATGAAGTCCATTATCTGTTGTAAAACCCTGAATTAATATCTAACTGTTTAATAAAATAGGCGTGTATACAAATTGTATCTAGATTATAAAGTCTGTTTTATAGCATATTTTGATTTTGTTTTTTTGTTATAAATAGGTTTAGGGTACCCTATCTTATTATTTGGGGTTATATTGAAGTTACTGTCTCTCTATAGCAGAAGCTTTTCTGGAGACTCAGGACCCTCTGACCACAACTGAAAAAAATACAGTTATCTTTACTATTGTATATAAAGACGAGGCTGCTAAAGTAAGAACAAGCTAACCTAGGGCAAGGGTAACAAAACTTTACGTTAGTTATAAAAACATTTCATACTTGATTTTTAAAAGCAAGTATGAAAAACTACAAGTAATTATAACTGCCTAATATTTAAAGTGAATATTGTATGAAAATACCAGTAACACCACCTGATTGTCGTGCGGTTATGGCTGCTTCATACGAGCAGGATAAGGCTCTGGTTTGGCAGATAATTTCTTCCTTTAGTTTGTTGGATGATAAGGGGCGTTATTTACATTGGGATAAGCTGCGTCATTTACCTGCACCGGAAGGTTTTAGTAACGAGCAATGGTGGGTTGGTGTAAAGACTGCACGGCAAAAGCATTATCAAAAATTACCTTTATTTGATAAAAGAGGTAATCCTTTTGTTTTTTGTATGCCAGATGATGTTCAGCGACAGCTGCATTGGTTAGATAGACATGCTTCGGGGAGTATTCAGGCAGAAGAAGCGATTACTAATTCTCAAATGCGTAATACCTACTTGATTCGATCTTTGCTTGAAGAAGCTATTAGTTCTAGTCAGTTGGAAGGGGCGTCCACTACACGACATGAAGCTAAAGAAATGATTCGGCAGCAACGTTCTCCTCGTGATAAGAGTGAGCAGATGATTTTTAATAATTATCAAGCGATGCAGTTTATTCATGAGAATAAAAATGAATTGCTTACACCCTCTATAGTCTTTGAGTTACAGCGTATTGTTACGGATAAAACATTAGACGATGAGACGATGTCAGGACGGTTACGTTGTCATGAAGATGAGATTCATGTGGTTGATAATGCATCACAAGAAATTCTTCATACTCCCCCTTCTGCTAAAGAGTTAGATAAACGTTTACAAGATTTGTGTGATTTTGCCAATTCAACTGATGAGGGTGTGTTTCTACATCCTGTTGTTAAAGCTATTGTTTTGCATTTTATGTTGGCTTTCGATCATCCATTTTGTGATGGTAATGGGCGAACAGCAAGAGCTTTGTTTTATTGGCTTATGGCTAAGCAAGGGTATTGGTTGCTTGAGTTTGTATCTATTTCTAAAGTGATAAAAGCAGCATCAGTAAAATATGGAAAAGCGTTTCTTTATACGGAAACGGATGATAATGATATGACCTATTTTTTGATTCATCAATTAGAGGTTATTCATCAAGCAATTGAGTCCTTACATAGTTATCTGGATGAAAAAACACATGATATTAGTGTGACTGAGCAGTTACTTCAGAACAATGATCGCCTTAAAGGTAAATTAAATTTTAGGCAGTTGTCATTGTTAAAGCATGCTTTGAAGCATCCTAGGTTTGCTTATATCGTTCAGGAGCACCAACAGTCACACGGAATTTCCTACGATGTGGCGAGAAAAGATTTATCTGAATTATCTGATAAACTGAAGTTACTACTTAAAACGAAACAAGGCAAACGTTATTTGTTTGTTGTTCCCTCTGATCTTGAGCAAAGGATTAGTCACGAGTGATTTATTTCCCATGCGTTATTTGAGAAACCTGCCTAATTCTTTCAGCAGGAAATGCTAATTGGTCTATTAAATATTTCTTAAATTCAGCCGTATAATCTTGCTGTTTTAATGCTTGGGTCATGCAAAATAGCCAGGCATCTCGTTCTTCTTCCCCAATAAGCAAGTGTTGATGAACCATGGGAATAGATATGCTGCCATATTTTGCACCATAGTTTTTTGGGCCGCCTAACCAGTCGATTAAAAATAGTGATAATTTGTCTTTAATTATCACTAAATCATCTTTATGCATGGCGCGGATATGGTGGCCTCTTTGTTGGGTTTCCATTTGATGGTAAAGTTCATCAACTAATTTTCTAACGCCTGTTTCTTTACCTGCGGCTTTGAATGATGCGTCTAATGTGCCGTAATTTTGCATTTTTCCCCTTTGGGTTGGTCGGTTGGT
>Ga0105350_10001425_pt1 | contig 15193 bp, 10 predicted proteins | sample EN1Hudsemesocosm_FD_83506 | JGI IMG/M metagenome (GOLD analysis project Ga0105350, IMG submission 83506) | Methane-oxidizing microbial communities from mesocosms in the Hudson Canyon - EN1E Hudson Canyon | ecosystem: Environmental > Aquatic > Marine > Cold seeps | place: Hudson Canyon... | reverse complement strand
TACAACAGTAAACGACTACATTCTTACTTAGGGTATCAAAGCCCTAATGATTTTGAATTGAAAATTAATGAGTTAGAAAAAGTAGCTTAACTGGGGTGTCTGAATTTACTTGACCAGGTCACTGTTTCGTGAAGCCAGATAGTGAAGAAGAGACATTTAGTATTAACGGAGGTGCAAGAAAACGTGCTTTTGGCAGCTTAAGCTCCAAGGTGGGTACGGAACTATCTGCTGTGTTTATACAATCCCAAGACGGATGGACAGAATATAAAGGAAGTAATGATGAGTAATATCGTTTTATGGCAACCCGAGAGTAATGATGTAATACCAGTTGCAGCAAGAAGTGCAACGGAAATATCAAGTTATGCGGTTCAATTGAGCACCCGAGATAAGAACCAAATAGCATCAACCTTAGATAACGGTTTTTATGAAATGGGTGTCAACTATTTGTGGGAAAAAACGACTCATGCTTTAAAGAAAGAATTAGCTTCTGTAGGTATAGGTTTGCTTGGTGAAATGTTGGGCAAAACAGATGTTGATGAAGATGACGATGTTAACGATGTATTGACCACCAGAGATGCTATAAAGCTAGCTGAAGAGCTCGGTATTGTCAATTCAACTGATGCGATGCGTTTAAGGCATACCAATGAGCTAGTTAAACATTTTTTTTCCCTCGATGCTGCAGATGGTCAACATGCTGTTATGGATGAGCTTGAAGCTCTAAACTCCTTGAAAAATTGTATTAAAGGTGTGCTAGGGAGAGAGAAGGTTGAAGTTTCTAAGCCTTTTATAGAGTTTAGAGAATCATTAGAAAATACAACATTCGCCAAGGATGATCCTCTTGTTGATATGCTTATAAGTTCCCCTTATTTTTTCTATAAACTGACTATTAGTGTCTTGATGAATGCCGCTAAAAATAATTCAGGTGCACATTTAGAGCACTCCTTAGCTAATATTAATTTATTAATCCCTATGATGTGGGACTCTCTTAGTCATGATGAAAAGTGGCAGATCGGTCATACATATTCTGAAATGTTCTCCGAAGGTAAGACTGCTTCGGTTAAAGGAATTAAAAGGGCTTTATTAAGAGTCAAAGGCTTTGACTTTGTTCCTGAAAACCTTAGAAGTGATACGTTTGTAAAAGCTGCTGATGAAGTAATTAAAGCGCATGAGGGCATGAATAATTTCTATAATGAAGCAACCCCCGTTCGAAGTTTATCTAAATTAGGATCTTCTATACCTAAACCTGCACTATCAGCATGTTTCTCTGCTTTGTTAAGTATAGTTTTGGGGAATAGCTATGGTACTTCTTGGGATGCTGTGTCAGTTGCTAATGATTTGTTGAAAAAAATGTCACCCAGTGATTGGGAGTATTATTTAACACACGCTTTACCGAGTGATACAAGAATACTGTCTAAACTTTCAGATTCTAATCCTAGAGAAAACTGGATTGAAAATGTTGTGAAAAAATTTGATTTTAATGAGTTGACCATCAAGAACTCAAAAGTGGAACGACTAGTTAAAGCTTCTTTGGAAGGGAAAGATACTAAAGTTAGAGCCTTAGCGAAAGAAATAGGTGCCGAATATTATGGAAAATAGCTATTGGGTTAAGCAGGTTAACTTATTAAAGGAATATCATGAAATATAAAATCCCTAATTGGTCATCTTTAACACTGTTAGGTCAATCCAAATTAGTAAAAATGACTATGCTAATACCTATTTTTGGCTACTTAATATTATTTAATGAAAGTGTAGTATCTTTTGTTTTAACTTCTTTTGATTTGGTTGGTTTGGGTTTTACTGAAGTTCAAGAAAAAACCAAGCTATATTACATATATTTTGGATTAACATCATTAGGGCTAGCTTCATTTGTTTATCAAATATCATGTCCACAATTAATGAAAGAGTACTCATCAGTTCGACAATATTTACGAGAAAACATTGATTATATGACATTACACAGAGTTGAAAGTATATGTAATCATGTGGTTACGAGAAACGGATCTACACACCAGGTAACAAGTAATATCCAAGATATCATTAGAAGGATAAATGATGAACAGCTATCGTCCCCTGAAAAGGACGACTTACTTCGAAATTCTTCCATTGATTTGTTGCAACATTTTTGGAATTTCAGTACGTGGTCTAGTTTCTTATTAAGAGGGTTGGTATCTGTACTTTTTATCATAGGTTTTTTATGTTTAATTATTCCTTCTTTTAAGATGTTTGTAGCTGTTTTTAGTTCATTCGTCAGTTAAATATCGGTACATATATTGTTTAATCGCTACGTTACAAGTATATTCCCTGAAATTAAAGGAGATATGGTCCCAACGAATTTTTCCGACTTTTTAGGGATGGAAAGTATTGTTTTATTAGGAGATCCAGGCGCTGGAAAAAGTCACTTGTTTCAAGATGGTTGTCAGTTCGAAAACGGATTTTTTTTTACGGTTGATACTTTTTTAACCTATGCAGATGATAAATGCAAAGAACGTATAATATATATTGACGGATTAGATGAAAGACGATCGTCTTTGGCTAATTCAAGTGTTTTTATTGAAATAATTAAAAAATTAATAGAAATAAAACCTTTAAAAATCAGAGTTTCATGTCGTGTTGCTGATTGGTTAGGCTCTACAGACTTAGAGCTATTCAAACCTTTTTTTGATGGGCTTGGAAGTTACAGTGTTATTTCACTTGAAAAGCTACAAGTATCAGAAATAAAACTGATACTGAAACAAGTATTAGATCAAGATGTTACTGATTTTATATCTACAGCAAAAAGGAAAGGTGTAGAGTCACTTCTCGATAACCCGCAAACATTATTAATGCTAGTTACTACTGTTAATGCTGGTAAATGGCCTGATTCAAAGTATGACCTTTTCGAAAAATCAACAGAAATTCTTGTTACAGAATTTAATGATAAACATTTAATTCTTAGACAAAACACACATCGAAATGATGAGTTATTATTACTTGCGGGGAAGATATTTTCTCATCTTTTAATCGGTAATGCTGCCGGTATAACCACTAAAAAAAACATGAAAAGGATTGGTTGCCAGATATTGAAAGTATGGTGAGTGACAATGAATTGGTCGCATCAAAAATATTAATTAACACACGCCTTTTTACTGCATTGGGTATTGAATTATATAGCTATTCACATAGAACAATAGCGGAGTTTTTGGCTGCTAAATGGTTGAGTTATAGAGTTGGTATGGGATTGTCATTAAATCGCATAATGAGTAGTTGGGGGTATCATGGCTACCCCTCAGCAGAATTGCGAGGACTATTTGCCTGGTTTACTTGTGTATCAAATAACGTTGCTAACCAGATTATGTCTAAAGACCCTTATGCGGTAATTTCTTACGGAGACCCCTCGGTATTATCTAAATCGAATAAAGTTTGCCTATTAAATGAAATTGAAGGGTTATCAAAGCGAGAACCATGGTTTTATGGATACAGTGAAAATAATGAAATAATTGGTTCTATGTCCTGCTCTGAGCTTGCTCCCAAGTTTACGGAAATATTATCTTCGAAAGAATCGTCTTATCATCTGCGAACACTAATTTTGAACTGTATTGAATATGGTCCCGATTTACCTCAACTAAAAAAAGTTCTAGTAGAGATATTAGAAAACCCAAGTAAGCAATTTGGTGAACGGTATGATGCATATAAGGCGATTGTAGGCTCTTTACCAAATGGAAGTGACATAGTAAGACAATCTTATAAAGAAAAGTTGATAGATGATGAAAGCGCAGTAATCTTAAAAACTAAAATTATTCATGAAATGTATACGTTAGGATATATGCCCGTAGATGTAATAAAAGCATTTGAGGACTACTTAAACCTAAGTGAATCTGGGTCAGTCGGTGATTTATGGAATATTGGTCAATCTTTTCCTGTAAACGAAATCCCCGATATTCTAGATGGTTTAGCGAAACTAGCGCCTTCTAAAGATACTGAATACGAACGATATTCTGAAAGAGAGATTGATAGAAATTTTTCCTTAATGCTGGAACGGCTCTTAAAAGAGTACACACCTGAAACTTCTCGTTTATATACATGGCTGTACTCTTTGGTCTTATTCAAAGGGTATTACTATAACGGAGGTAGTGATAGTGATGAGAAGTATTTAAAAAAATGGCTGACTAAGAACACTCAAGTACTTTTTGAATTGTTTATTTATAGTTTGACTATAAATAAAGAGCAGCGAGTTTTTATGTTTTGGGATGAATTTAATAAATTAACTTTTTATTCCATCATGGAGAAAGAGTTTATTTTTAGTTTGTTCAATAACTTAAAAAGTGGCGTATATGTTGATGATACCACTGAGCATGTATTCGAATTATGTCTGATGCTTTCTCTTCGGCATGGATGTGATACTGCTGATCTTTATTTTGACTTGATAGATTTCTCTATAGGGACGGCCAAGTTTGAAGCAATTGTTTCAAATTGGAATAGCTCACCAGTCGATGATTGGCGTTACAAGGATGCTATTAGGAAGAGTGAAAGACACCTTAAAACTTTAGAAAGAACCAAGAATAACAGACTAGATTTTGCAAAGTCTTTAGGGAAAATATCTTCAGGAACTCATATAGGCTGGCTAACATTTATTTCAAATGTTTATTTTGACCAGTATCGCGACAGTTTTAATGCTGAATCTCCATATAAACGGCTGGAAAAAGAGTTAGGGGAAAGTAATACCGTTATTGCGTTGGATGCTTTAAATACATATTTACATTCTGACCAGCTTCCGACACTTGAAAATATAATTCAAGTTGCTATTGAAGGTAAACGGTTTAGATCTTGGTATATTTCACTGGCAGCAATGGATGAACACTGCCAGCGAGGATTTGATAGCAAAAATTTTACTAATGAACAAGTGAAAACATTACTAGCGCTAACTGCAATTCTTACAACCTTCAAAAAAGAAGGTAATACTAGTACACCTCACGAGCGTGATTGGATTCAAACTCTTACAGACCAAAATATGTCAATTGCAATAGATGTGTATTTTTCTTTTCTCTATAAAGAGCTACAAGCAAAGTCGAATCATTTTCATACTGACCGACAACTGATACAAATTTCCGAAAATCGGCCAAAGGTAAATGAAAAACTTCTGCAGCTAGTTAACGACTTTCCCACAATGAATTCGTTTTTACTAAAAGAGCTATTAGTTCATTTGCATAAATCAGGACTATATAATGAATCTCTCAAAACCTTTGGAGATGCTCTACTAAGTAAACAGAATAAAATAAAAGGTGAAAGTAGGAATATTTGGATCTGTTTTTTATTTTTAATTGAGCCTAATAATTATTTTTTGTTATTGAAAAAAGCTATTAAAAGAAATAAAGATATCATTTGGTGCTTAATTAATTTTGGTAATGAAATTAGTACTTCACAAAGCGAACGATTTTTAATCGATGTTAAATTCTTGCACCCGCTTATTGAATTACTCGGATTAAAGTTCCCTTATGTAAACCACCCTAAAAGCGGATGGAGTGGTTCTCATAATCCATGGGATGCATCAGAATATATTTTAAAACTGATAAATGTTCTTTCAACATCTTCTGAAAAATCAACAACAACAACGCTTACTTCTTTGTTAAACAATAATAAACTGTCTAGTTATCATGTGTTTTTAAAAAATGCCCTTTCTAATCAAGTTACCCTTTATAGGCAGAGTCAATATCAACAACCTAGTTGGCAACAAACGTTATTGTTATTGCAAGGGGGGGCCCCGACAAGTCCACATGACCTTTTAATTTTAACTATAGATTTCCTTGAGGACATTCAACAAGAAATACTATGTGCTAATACCGACGCTTATAAAGCTTTTTGGAATGAAGATTCTTATGGAAGAGTTATCAGCCCGAAAGTAGAAGAAAGCTGTCGAGATAGATTGCTTGAGTTATTAAGAGTGAAAATTCAACCATTAAACGTAATAGCTGAACCTGAAGGGCATATGGCTCAGGATAAAAGAGCTGATATTGTAATGTATCTTGGTACATCGATTAAGCTCCCAATTGAAATAAAGCGAGAGAGTCATGCAGATATTTGGATCGCACATTCTGAGCAACTTGAAGCACTTTATTGTATTGACCCCGCAGCATCTGGTTATGGTTTATATTTAGTGATTTGGTATGGATACTCCAAAATCAAGAAGTCACCTAATTTACCAGCAGGTCCTAGAACGGCCGAAGAGTTGCAATTTATGCTTGAAAAACTCTCTTTAAATGAAAAGATTAGCGTGTTCGTGTTAGATGTAAGTGGACCAAGAGAAAATAAATAGAACAAAACTTGTTAACTTTAATATTTACACGTGTATTAAGGAACATTAAAAACTTTATTTACTACTCTAAATATGTAGGTCTAAGTGTGGGTTTGTTTCTTTGTTGTTATATCTTATTGTTTTAAATATTTTTTACACCTTCGCATCATAGGTGTGTGTGATGATAAATCTGTCATATTTTTTATTATGCTTTTAGTCTTTGGACGCTTATTTCAATGGCTTTTGTATAACCTGGTTGGTTGCTATTGAAGTATCTTGCAATCACATGGAATTACATTATTTACTGTAGATGTTAGCGTAGGTTTAATTTTCTATGGAAGTTAACGGGAAAATCCTACAGTAAATACTGAGTGTTAATTAATTATTGTTAATAATACTTTGGATGGAAAAATAGCGCTAGTTATGGATCACATAATAGCGGAAATATTCTTTAATTTTGTATAAGTAATCTTCACAAAAAGGCATTCCTAATATCACTTTAAAAAGGTATCAAATAAAGTACATGCTGAAATAGTCATCCCTTACCTTCCTGAACTTTTAAATCCCCCCACTTATCCAGATTATTTGAAGGCTTATAAGCTTTCTATAAGTAAGTTTATGTTCTTATAAGCGATATTATTATTTTGTAAAAGATAATAAAGTAACCCATTGAAAATAGTATGTAATTTATTTGGCGTGATCTTTGCTATACCCATAACATATCTAGAAAAATCTTGTGATGTTAATAATAAAGCAACAAACACTCCGTTATTGCATAACGAAAGCATGTCCACTTTTATAGCGAGTAATTTAACTATAAACGTAAATATATTTATTAATAACTAATACAGAACAATGAATAAGAGAAAGGCATTTATCCCATGAAAAACAAACGTAAAGTACTCATAGTTGAAAGCGATATTGAGATTGCAGAACGTCTGATCCTTTTGTATAAGCAACATAAATTTGAAACATTACTTATCAACGATAACGATGGGGTAATCGACAATGTAGCAAAATTTAAACCTGATTTAGTACTGATGGATTTTATTATTAACAATCACAACGGTTTAAATTTTTGTAAGCAAATACGTATATTTAGCAATGTTCCCATCATAATATTAAGTGCGCAAGAAGACCATGCCAGTAAGGCTTTAGCTTTCGAATATGGTGCTGACGATTATTTATGTAAACCTTTTAATGATATGGAATTGGTTTTACGTACTAAAGCAATTTTAAATCGGACAGAAGGAAATGTAAGTTTTTCAAAAATTACAATCGACCAAAACAAAGCAAGAGTTTTATGCCAAGGAAGAAAAATAGCTTTTTCATTGATTGAATATAATTTGTTTAATCTACTTTTACTCATCCAGAAAGAATTTATTCGCGTGAACAAATATTACAACTGGCTTACCCTCAATATCGACATATAACTGATAGAACTATCGATAGCCACGTAAAAAAAATAAGAAATAAGTTTAAAGAGGCAGGGATATTAGATAATCCCATCGAGTCTATTTATGGATCAGGCTATCGTTTTTCCCTCAACTAGCGCTTAAATGTACAACTGACCAGCTGATATTAAAGACAAAATATTACTACACCAATGAATAATTTTAAACGCGTTCATATTATCTGAGCGTAAATATGATAAACAGGCAATGAAAAAATGAAAAATCACTTAGCAATTTTAGGTATTAAACTTCTCAATATTTTTTTACCAAAATTGGCATACACTTTATTCAAAAACACTTTACTTCCTCCTGAAAATAACTCAAGAAAATGGTCAAAAAAAGTGAAGAAAAGTGTGATCAAAACTAAATTTGGGAAGGTAAAAACGTACCAATATGGAAAAGGGAAGTGTATCTGGCTTGTGCATGGTTCGTCTGATGCTTACGAATTTTTACCTTTAATGAAAAAGCTCGTTAAATATGGTCACAGTTGTATTGCTATAGAATTTCATCCTAACGACAAAAACAACATATCGTTACCGAAATGGATAAAAGCGTTTGATCTGGCATCAGAAAAGATAGCAACACCCTCGCATATTGTAACGCATGGATTAGGCGTGTCTGTTCTAGCTAATAGCAAGTGGTTTTCTAGCTACTATGATGATTTAACTGTCATTTCTCCTGTGCTTAATTATAAGAACAGTTTAGATATTTATATTCGCAAGAATAAGTTGCCACAAACCTTATTAGCAAAATTGATTGATGAAATTTATACGATCGATAACGTAAAACTGAAAGATCTTGATGCAACGTCTTCCATTAATAGGTTTCAAGGTAGGCTGTCTATTTTTTACAGCAAATTAGACGGTATCTCGTCTGTTAAAGCTATTCATAATCTTTCTGATAAAAGTAATAGAAAAATTGTCCATTTTAAAGGGGCCACAACGAATAGGATTATAAATAGCCGTTCTTTGCTTTGTAATATTCAGGTAGGCGGAGTGCAATTAGACATAGCGGTTTAATAACAACAGTAAAGTACACTGTAATAATTTATTAATTATATTTATTTTTTACTTAAGTGGTATTGAAAATTACACGTTTTAAATTAAAGGGAATTATGGATTCATACGGAACATGGGAGATTACATTGAAGTTCAACCTCCTCATTATTAACCTGAAAGGAAGCTTTAATGTTGAAGGAGTTATTGAATTACAAAATCACATTAAAAAAGTGGTGCTTGATAATAAACTCACTTCATGGAATCGATTAGAAATTTATGCTGAGGGTGCTTTAGCTTCACCTGATGCAATAATGGCTATTAAAGAGCATCAAACATGGTATGAAGCCTATGGATGTATATATGTTGGTGTAATTTGTCATGACAGTATTCAACAATACCTAATAAAACAATTGGGAATCGAAAATTTGATCATATTCAATTCGTTAGTACAAGCTGAAAAGTACTTGTTGAATGCAAATGAACTCGACAAGTCCGGCTGGTTGGTCTCAAATGGAGTATTGCAATATTAGCCTATAGGTCAAAACCATTTCTATATATTTTTATGCCAGTTTACGTTAGCTGCTATCGTATAATTTAGCCCTCATTTTATCATCCTCGAATTAAGTATTTAAACTTTGTATCTCATAAATATAGGCTTTAGTTATTTAAGTAAGAACCAACAAAAAATTACCGCCTATTATACTGTGAATTTTATGGTTTATTCACAAAGTAACTTTTTAAGTTGAAATCAATAAAAGTTATTACCTCTATTTAAGTTAATTATTTTCAATGACTTGTTGGTCTCCATTTTTATTTTTATTGATATAAATAAAATAAAGTATAAAAAAGCTTGATACTGTACGGTCATACAGTATACTTCCTTCATCAAAACGAAATCACAGACACATCGGCGGAAATAAACATGAAAGATGATAAAGAAAAAGCACTAGAAGCAGCATTAAGTCAGATTGAAAGACAATTTGGTAAAGGTTCGATTATGAAGCTTGGTGATAACAACACTATGGATGTTGAAACCATTTCTACAGGTTCTTTAGCATTAGATGTTGCGTTAGGTGCTGGTGGTTTACCGTTAGGTCGTGTTGTTGAAATTTATGGCCCTGAGTCAAGTGGTAAAACTACATTAACACTAGAAGTCATTGCAGAAGCTCAACGTAATGGCAAAGTTTGTGCCTTCGTTGATGCTGAGCATGCGCTTGACCCAATCTACGCAGAAAAGTTAGGTGTAAACATAAATGATTTACTTGTTTCTCAACCTGATACTGGTGAGCAAGCATTGGAAATTTGTGACATGTTAACTCGCTCTGGCGCTATCGATATTATTGTAGTCGATTCCGTTGCTGCCCTTACACCAAGAGCTGAAATTGAAGGCGACATGGGTGATTCACACATGGGATTACAAGCTCGTATGTTATCGCAAGCTATGCGTAAATTAACGGGTAACTTGAAAAAATCAAATACCATGATCATTTTCATCAACCAAATTCGTATGAAAATTGGTGTAATGTTTGGTAGTCCTGAAACTACTACCGGTGGTAATGCACTTAAGTTTTATGCTTCTGTACGTTTAGATATTCGTCGAATTGGCGCTGTTAAAGCGGGTGACGAAATTATCGGAAATGAAACGCGTGTTAAAGTTGTTAAAAATAAAATTGCTCCACCATTTAAACAGGCTGAATTTCAAATATTATATGGTGAAGGTATTAACAGCTTAGGTGAATTAATCGACCTAGGTGTTTTACATAAAATGGTTGAAAAATCGGGTTCTTGGTACAGCTACAATGGTGATCGTATTGGCCAAGGTAAAGCGAATGCCGCTAAGTCTTTAGCTGAAAAGCCAGAAATGGCAAAAGAACTAGATACGCGTTTACGTGAATTGCTACTTACTAAAAGTGAAAAGGCGAGTGAAGAAAAACCTAAAAAAGAAAAGTCTAAAAAAGAAGCTGTCGCAGAATAACCTTTTAGTTTTATATTAAATTATCATTGAGCCATCGCATTTGCGGTGGCTTTCTTATATGACTCCCTGTATATAAGTCCTTAATCTTCAAACTAATTTAAATCGTAAATAAGTGTAATTATATGTACGTACAGTTTTACCTACCATAAATGAATATTCTGTATATTTGCTTTTTATATTAAAGAATAAAACATTATAGACGTCTATACGTTTAGATGTTGACATAGCTAAAAATACACGTAACATTGAATTCTATTATTTGTAGATGAAAGTTATTACGCGATATTTACGTCTGAACACTCTCATCTGTTTTGATTGTTAGGTAAACTTATGCCCATTAAAATTCCAGATCAATTACCTGCTTTGTCTGTTTTAGGCGAAGAGAACATTTTTGTGATGTCTGAACATCGAGCTGCTAATCAAGAAATTAGGCCGATGAAGGTAGCAATCCTTAATTTAATGCCAAATAAAATTGAAACAGAAGTTCAAATTCTCCGTGTTCTTTCTAATACCCCATTACAAATTAATGTCGACTTTGTTCGCATTCACGCTAATGAATCAAAGCATACGCCTAAGGAACATTTAGATAATTTTTATCGGATGTTTGATGATATAAAAGATACGCAATACGATGGACTAATTGTAACCGGTGCCCCGTTAGCATTAATGGATTACGAGAAAGTAACTTTCTGGGACAAAATTTGTGAAGTGTTTGATTGGGCTGAAAAAAATGTAACGTCAACGATGTTTTCTTGTTGGGCTGCCCATGCTGCGCTTTATCATCATTATGGTTTGAATCGACATTTACGTAAAGACAAATTATCGGGCGTATTTCAGCATAGCCCTATAGATCCTAAAGAACAACTCACTCGTGGTTTTGAAGAGTTCTTTAATGTTCCGCATTCACGCTATGGTTATATTGAAAAATCTGACTATTTATCGGTGCCTGACTTGAAAATAATTGCAGAATCTGCTGAAGCAGGTGTTTATGTTGTAGCAAGCAAGAATAAACAACAAGTCTATTTAACGGGTCATCCGGAATATGATGCAACTACCTTAGATGAAGAACATCAGCGAGATCTTAATCTAGATAAGAACGCACCTAAGCCAGATAATTATTATATTGATAATGATGTAACCAAAATACCACACAGCTCTTGGCGTAGTCATAGCAGTTTGTTATTTACTAATTGGCTAAATTATTATGTTTACCAGATCACACCATATAAATTAGATGCAAGTAATATTCAAGCAATACATCCAGACACTCAAATATAGATAGCCAGTAGTAATTGAGTAAATACATTTAGTTTGAAAGTAAATATAGAGAAATAGAATGAAAAAATCAGCATCATTTAGCCGTCTTGAAGAACAAATGCAGAAACGTATTCTTATTTTAGATGGCGCTATGGGAACGATGATCCAAGCCTATAAATTTGAAGAGCAAGATTACCGTGGCGAACAATTTGCTGATTGGCACTCAGATGTTAAAGGCAATAATGACATGTTAGTGTTAACACAGCCTGAAGTTATTAAAGCGATTCATAGCGAATACCTTGAAGCGGGTGCTGACATTCTTGAAACCAATACCTTTAACGCAACAACTATTGCGATGGCAGATTACGACATGGAGTCGTACAGTGCATCAATAAATTTTGAAGCCGCTAAAATAGCGCGAGAAGCAGCTGATGAGTTTACCGCAAAGAATCCAGATAAACCTCGTTTTGTGGCAGGTGTTTTAGGGCCAACAAATAGAACATGTTCTATTTCACCTGATGTTAATGACCCTGCATTTCGTAATGTTACTTTTGATCAATTAAAAGATGCTTATATAGAATCTACTAAAGCTTTGATTGAAGGTGGTTCAGATATCATTCTTATTGAGACTATTTTCGATACGCTTAATGCCAAAGCTGCAATATTTGCAGTTGAAACTGTTTTTGATGAGCTGCAAGTACGTTTACCTGTCATGATTTCTGGCACGATCACTGATGCTTCTGGTCGAACGTTATCTGGGCAAACGACTGAAGCTTTTTATAATTCATTAAGACACGCTAAACCAATATCCTTTGGTTTAAATTGTGCATTAGGTCCTGTTGAACTTAGACAATATGTTGCAGAGTTAAGCCGAATTTCAGACTACGCCGTTTCAGCACATCCTAATGCGGGATTACCTAATGCATTTGGAGAATATGATTTTAGTGTTGCAGACATGGATATCCATGTAAAAGAGTGGGCTGAGTCAGGTTTTCTTAATATTATTGGTGGTTGTTGTGGCACCACACCTGAACATATCAAAGGCATGGCTGATGCTGTTGACAACATAAAACCACGCACGATAGAAGCCAAAGAAATTGCTTGTCGTTTATCTGGACTTGAAGCGTTAACGATAGATAAAAGCTCTCTGTTTGTTAATGTGGGAGAACGAACAAACGTTACAGGTTCTGCTATTTTTAAACGCCTTATTACTGAAGAAAATTACGATGAAGCCATCGCTGTTGCCTTACAACAAGTTGAGAATGGCGCGCAGATTATAGATATAAATATGGATGAAGGCATGCTTGATTCAAAAGCAGCCATGGTTAGATATTTAAATTTAATTGCAGGTGAGCCTGATATCGCTAAAGTACCAATTATGCTCGATTCTTCTAAATGGGATATTTTAGAAGAAGGCTTAAAGTGTATTCAAGGTAAAGGTGTCGTAAATTCAATTAGCTTAAAAGAAGGTGAAGAAAACTTCCGAAATCAAGCTGAATTGTTACGCCGCTATGGCGCAGCAGTTATTGTTATGGCGTTTGACGAACAAGGCCAAGCAGACACGCGTGTACGTAAGTATGAAATATGTAAACGTGCTTACGACATTTTAGTGTATGAGATAGGCTTCCCTGCAGAAGACATTATTTTCGATCCCAATATTTTTGCGGTAGCAACAGGCATCGAAGAACATAATAATTATGCGGTTGACTTTATTGAAGCAGTTGCCGATATAAAAGAAAATTTGCCACACGCTATGATTTCTGGCGGTGTTTCAAATGTATCGTTTTCATTTCGTGGCAATAATCCAGTTCGTGAAGCTATTCACGCCGTGTTTTTATATCATGCAATAAAAAATGGCATGGATATGGGGATAGTAAACGCAGGTCAGCTGGCTATTTATTCAAGCATACCTGACGATCTTCGCCTTGCGGTTGAAGATGTTATCCAAAACAGTGATGAAGATGCAACAGAACGTTTACTTGATGTTGCAGAATCGTACCGTGGGCAAGCAGGTAGCAAGAACAATAAGGCTGACCTGACTTGGCGTGAATTACCGATAAAAGAACGTCTTGAATACTCTTTGGTTAAAGGTATAAATGAATTTATTGTTGAAGATACCGAAGCTGCTCGCCTTGTCGCTATTCGCCCACTTGATGTTATCGAAGGCCCATTAATGGACGGAATGAATACCGTTGGTGATTTATTTGGCGCAGGAGAAATGTTTCTCCCACAAGTTGTAAAGTCCGCGCGAGTAATGAAGCAAGCGGTCGCGCACTTAAATCCCTTTATCGAAGCAGAAAAAACAGAAATAAAATCTAATGGTAAGGTTCTACTTGCTACGGTAAAAGGGGATGTTCACGATATAGGGAAAAATATTGTTGGTGTGGTTTTACAGTGTAATAACTACGACATTATTGATTTAGGAGTGATGGTTTCTTGTGATGATATTTTACGCGTCGCGAAAGAAGAAAATGTTGATATTATCGGGTTATCGGGGCTGATCACACCGTCTCTTGATGAAATGGTACATGTTGCCAAAGAAATGAAACGCCTCGATTTTGATTTACCTTTACTCATTGGTGGCGCAACAACCTCAAAAGCACATACTGCTGTTAAAATTGAACAGCAATACGAACACCCTGTTGTATATGTACCTAATGCTTCAAGGTCAGTCTCAGTGGTAAGCACATTACTTTCAGATGATAGTGAAAAACGTGCTGCATTTATTGACCGTCAAAATGATGAATATGATCGTGTACGCGAACGTCATTATAAAAAGGGTCCTCGCTCAAGTTTAATTTCTATAGAAGACGCCCGTGCGAATGCTGTTCCCATCAACTTTGAAAATTACACGCCGAAAGTACCTAACAAATTAGGTGTAACGGTACTTGATAACTTAGATCTTAATGAAATTAGAAAATATATCGATTGGACGCCATTCTTCATGACTTGGCAGCTATCAGGAAAATATCCGCTAATTTTAAGACATGAAGTTGTTGGGGAAGAAGCAACGAATTTGTTTAATGATGCTAATGCTTTATTAGACGATATTATTAATAGTAAAAAGTTAACGGCAAAAGCTGTTTTTGGTTTATTTCCTGCTCATCGAGAACAAGATGATTTAATTTTGTTTAAAGATGAAAATCGAGATGAACAATTAATGAAATTACATCAATTACGTCAACAAAGTAAAAAACCAGCAGGGCAGTTTAATCGTTGTTTAGCTGATTATGTCGCTGAT
>Ga0105350_10001422_pt1 | contig 15202 bp, 12 predicted proteins | sample EN1Hudsemesocosm_FD_83506 | JGI IMG/M metagenome (GOLD analysis project Ga0105350, IMG submission 83506) | Methane-oxidizing microbial communities from mesocosms in the Hudson Canyon - EN1E Hudson Canyon | ecosystem: Environmental > Aquatic > Marine > Cold seeps | place: Hudson Canyon... | reverse complement strand
CGTCGTCACGGCTGAAACTTAGCGTGAATCGATGATATAGCCAGATCGCGTGGCCGATAATTTGGGAGGGATATCTGAAGCGTTTATGCGTTTTCACGAAATAGAATTATACAGGTTTACGTTAAGTTGACAGTACTCTTCAATCTTCTAGCGTATAGAGCTTCGAACTTTATGAACTAAAGTTGATTGGCTTCGCGACTGACGATGACACCGCGTTCAGCCAATAGATCTTCAATGTCGCGATCACTGTTTCCACGCGCCCGAGGTTAAATCTGAAATAGAGCCAAACTGCATAGCTAATGATATCGGGGGGTATCTGTGGCGTTTGTATGTATTCATTTACAGATTCGAGCATTTTCTGCTTTTTAACTTGGCAGTACCAGCGCCAGCGTTTTGAAGGGTGTTCTGCCGTTAAAGATGCAGAGTCGGAAGCATACTCTGGTGGAGAACACGAAAAATTTCTACGCCTGTATCAGTGGGCGCATAGAAAATGCTATGGGATTCTACAGGGTATTGGAAATAGTAATTAATATCCGGGTCAAAGCGTCTGCCCAGCTTGGGGTTGGCCGCAAGATCCCTAAATACCTTTTCAAGGTCATAGATATACTGCTCTGCGCGCACAAAGCCAAACTGCTCAACACTATAATCAAAGATATCTTCGAGGTCACTGTCCGCCTTTTCATGAATATAAAAGATCGGATGGTTAGACACTATGTTTCTTTCTCATCCTGCCAACAAAACCTTCAGCGCTCCAATCCTCAACAATCGGACTATTCTCCCCTTCCCGAACCAATTGCCGCAGTTGCGTTAGCTTTGATTCTACCCGTTGCTCCTGGAGTAACCGTATCCCCGCTCGGATAACCTCGCTCTGATTGGCAAAATCGCCAGATTCGATTATGCCGTCGATAAAGCCACCTTGCTCTTCTGTTGGCCTAAAGGTAATGGTACTAGCCATCACACGCCCCTTCTTGTAAGTATATGTCTTACAAACTATAGCGGAAGATGTACTTGGTTTGCAAGCGCTCAGATTCAGTACTTGAACTTAATGTCACCATTAATGTGGTAAGGAAACGACCACCCCTGGTAAGGAATTTGGTAAGGTACAATCTTAAACTCGGTACTGGCAAATTAACTTCCATCGACCTTAACAAATCAGGCCAACTATGTTCAAACCACTCTCCGACTCCATTCACTGAACGCACCTTTCCTGAGATTTCGATAGCGTTCCGATGAAACTAAATGCCGCCCAAAGTTGAAGAGGTTGCTGACAGGTGAATAGACAGTCACGAATAATTGAGTCTGTCCGACAGACTTACAACTACGCATGCACCTCCCTCGTTGCTTCATGATTTTGTTTTGCCCGAATACATGTGGCGACAGCTATAACTGACCCACGACCCCGAACTACTTTGCCAAGTGGATGGTGTGGAACGGATAGGTCATTGCGGCGATACCTTCGCGGCTGGTGCTGTAGACGTCGAGTCTTTTATTGTTTGGGTGTTGCTTGGAGCTTCTGTTTGCTTCCTGGAAGATGTACAGCACTCTTGTGTACCATACCGGCGCAGTACCCTCGGCGTTTTATTCTGTTCAGAAACGGCCTGAGTATAAGGTTAATCAGGAAAGCACTAATATGTTTTTCTCGGGGCGGCCTGGGAGATGAAGGGTAGAGTCGGATCGTCCTACTTTTGTATTTCCAAGCCTGACATTCTCCGCCAAACTCTACTTCACCCTACCTTGCCGCTCCAAATTCCACTGCAGGCTCCACCGCTGGTTCCCTGCGACGTCAAAGAGAACTAAGGCGGAGAACTAAGGGGAGGGAATTAAAAACAACCAATTTGATAAAAATCAAATCCCTCCGCTCCCATAATCTAAAGACTTCATCGATATAAAACGTGTCGCCGTCGCCACGATGCTTTCGCTCCAATCTTCTAGCGTGTAGAGCTCCGAATTTTATGCACCACAGAAGAATCGCTTCGCGGCTAACGGTGATGTCTCGCTCGGCTAGGAGATCTTCAATGAGTGGTCCGCATACGGCGATGGCTGTTTCCACACGCTTGAGTTTGAATCTGAAGTAGAGCCATACTGCATAAGAAATGATATCAGGTGGGGGCGCCTAGTATTACAATCACTCCGGCCGCACTCTAATCAAAGATCCTTTATCACCATGCTCAATCACAATATACACAAAACCATCAGCTCCCATCTCGATGTCACGGATGCGCCCAAGGCCGGTGAGCAGTTTCTCCTGCTCGGTCAACTTCCCATCCACGATACGTAGGCGATATAAGGTTTGGGCTTTCAAACTTCCCACTAACATGTCATTTTCCCATTCAGTGAATTGATCACCCTGATGGAAGGTATGATTTGAAATAGCGGGTGCTGGTGTAAAATCTACCACCGGCAAAATTGTTTCTTCAATAGGGAAGTCTAGACCTAAATCCAAACCAATGGTGATGGGGGTAGAATCGTAATCCAAGCCATTGGTATAGAGCGGCCAGCCATAATTACCACCGCGTTCAATTTTATTGACTTCATCCCCCCCCTGAGGACCCATTTCTGTACTCCAAATATCACCGCTAACGGGGTGGGACGTTAATCCCTGCATGGTGCGATGGCCATAACTCCACACCGTGTGCTTTGTGGAAGTTTCCTCTCTTTGATTATCAGCGACCCAAAAAGGATTGTCCTGGGGAATAGTGCCGTCATCTTTCACCCGGTGAATTTTACCGTAAGGCGTATCCATTTTATGTAAGTTGTCATAGGTCCACTTGCCGCCCACGGTGATATAGAGAAAGTTCTCCTTATCAAATGCCAGTCGACCACAGGCCACATTATCCGGTGCCACCGTATAATAATCGGGATGCACAGACCATATCTCTTCATTATCTACCCACTGACCGTTTTGAATTTTTCCTCGAACCACCCGCACCATTGATTCTGGCCACGGCACACCACAACCTTCCTGACAGCGATCGCTATAAGAGAGATAAATCCATCCGTTCGTTGCGTACTGAGGGTGAAGCGCAACATCCAACAGGGTGCCCAGGATTAAATGCGTGTTCCCAACACTAACAATCTCTTCCCATATTTTAGGTGTACCTTTTATCAGGTCACCTTGTTGACCTGCAGCATTAATAAAGGATAAGCCTCTGGTTTTTTCTGCCACAAGAAACCGCCCATCCGGTAGTGCGGCTAAGGAATAGGGTCTACTTTTCAGCGCCGTTACGTGTTCAGATTGGAGTTGATAATATTGTGTTTTTACTTGCTGTTCTGTGGAGTATGTTTCAAAGGATGTCGATGTTGAAGGAAACTGCTGGCGGCGCTCACTGATCAATAAGGCCAGGCCTTTAATCATGGGGTCTGATAGTTCGTCTTGCCAAACAAACTGCCCCTTTTCGTGATGCGCTTTAATGATGCTCGCTATTAAAGCCTCAGTACTATTGCCATTTCGCAAGCGATTGCCAAGCAAGGCTGGGCCGGTTGAAGTCCCTTGCAACTCCACGCCGTGGCATCCTGCACAATGGTCTGAAAAGGCAATTGCAGACGCGTCCCTTTTGGCAGTCCAAAAATAAGCGGCAACGCCTAGAGCAAGCAATACCGCTAATACGACTAAGATCTTGGTGGTCTTCCCCATGTTGAATCCGGCCCGTATAAAATGCATTCAATTTTGTTTGGCAACAAATGCTGACTGACATCAAGCGGGACACAGATTACCCCATTGGGAGGAAATTCTGAAATTTACTGGCGCTTTCTGACGAAACAAAAAAGATATTAAAAAGCAGAAATCATTATTTGATAAATACGTTCAAAGCTCAACCGTGTAAGCTTCCTCCAAAATAGGTTTTGACAAATTAACATTCTCAGGCGAGGCAAATCAGACTCCTTCGCTCAAGCGACTGCCCTCCTCCATTGTGCAAACGCACTTACCCTGAGATTCCGATAGTGTTCAGCGCTGACCAGGCGCCTCCCCAGATTGAAGAGATTTGAAACCGCTGCATGAGCAACAAGGAATCGTTGCGCCTGCCTAACTGATTTGAACTTTCGCATACCGCATTCTCTTTCTCTGGTCGCCTCGTGCGATCGCTCTGCCCGATTGTTTTCATACTGCTTCGTACTGTGAATGGTTTCTGGAATTAGCCCTCGATGTGCGACTCTATAGCTGCGCAACTTGTCCGTAACAATTTTCCTAGGCTCATCACCATGGCTACGTAGCAGGCGCTTGAAGAACCTTTTAGCTGCCCCACCATCACGCGTTGCTTGAAGGTAGACGTTTACCACTTCACCATCTGGGTCGACCGAGTCGCGCAGACCGCTCTCCACAGATAGTGCTGTTTGCCATTCATTTTGTTAAAGACTTCATCGATGTAAAACGTGTCACCGTAACCACGATGCTTACGTTTTAGCCGCCGGGAATAAACGGCCCCGAACTTAATACACCAATGTCGGATAGCTTCTCGGCTTACGATAATTCCTCGTTCAGCGAGTAAACCTTCTATGAATGGTCCGCACACGGTTATGACTAAGATTGAAGCGATGGTACAGCCAGACCGCATCGGTGATGGTTTCTTTTGGGTATCTGCGACGCTTGTATGTATTCATCCGTCGATTCCACCATTTCACGATAGTTTACTTGGCAAAACCATTCGGCTGGATAGCGATCACTCGCGTGCATTTTGTTATTTCTCATGCAGGATTATCACATATATTTGAAAGTGGTCGTTAAGTTGACAATGTCGATGCGTTAACTACGGCACGGCCCTATAAAAAAGCATGGACAGTGAATGAGGCCATAGAACTTCTAAAAGAACGTTCTGGCGATCATTTCGACCCGGTGCTGGTGCGTATGTTCATAGAGAATATGGATAGAGTGGTTGAAACAAAAATTGACTACATTGACGGTTGAATGACAAATAATTGGACGATAAATGAATTGATGATCGCGTGGCGATTGCCAGCAGACGGGTTTTTATTGTAGATTGATGCCAATGAGCGCATTAATCCTTCTATACTCTAATAAAAAAGGTTACCTAGATGTCAGTCGAAACTATCTATAAAGTTGTTTTACATCCCTTCATTAACGAATCAATTGCAAGCCTCAAAGCCATGACTCAGTTAACGGGGACCGCGGCTGATACTTTTATGGATCAGGTGGACGATTTTCGCTTCAAGGGTTATGCCGTTTGTTCAGAAGTGACGGGGTGCATTGATGGCGTGATCATGATGCACCATTATCCTGAAACAGCCATTGCTATCGGTAATTCTGTTTGTGAAACACTTTTTAATGAAAAATATGAATACAAAGAAATTAATGAAGAGTTGAGCAATGCCTTAGCAGAATGGGGCAATACCATCGTAGGGCGTTCAACCGATTTACTGAGTCGTCATAATTTGGAATTTGACTTTTCAAGTCCTTACTTTGTACATAATTTTGATGACATGGAAAAATTCTTAACCAATGTTAAAGAAATTGTTACTGTTCCAATTACGGTCGAAGGTGTAGGTCGCTATTATTTTAACCTTCTAGTGCGTGATGTGAATTTTCAAGCGGGTGGTGAAAAACGTGAAGAAAGTACAGGCATTAAAAATCCTAACAGCAAGCCTTTGCCTCAGGATGCTAAAGTACTTTTAGTCGACGATAGTGCAATGATTCGTAAAGCATTAAAACGGTTTTTATCCAAGCTAGGTTATGACAATGTCATCGAAGCTAATGACGGTACAACCGCTGTCTCAATGGTTGAGACTGAAGCGCCAGACTTTATGTTTATGGATGTGGTGATGGATGAAATGAATGGTGACGAAGCGTTAACTGTTATCAGGGAGAAAGGTTATGATGTTCCCATAGTCATGTTGTCTTCAGTCACTGATCAGGCGCTTGTCAACCGATGTCAGGAAGAAGGTGTATCAGGTTTTATTTTCAAACCAATACAAGCGGACAATGGTGCCCAAATCATCAAAGAATATTTGAAAATAGCCTAATATAGAGGGCACACTGGAAGTCTTTTTCTAGTGTGTTTTAATGTAAATCATCGAGAATTTACTGGCACGCAATCAAGATACTTCACGCAAGGTACTTCAAAGACAGGCATTTTCAAAGAGAGGCTAGTGTTCGAGTTCGCAATAGAGGAATTTACATGAGACAGGCCTTAGTCGGCTTGGCGGATGCCTCAAAAAAAAGCTGATGGACGAAATGGTATACGCTTAAGATCCCAATTGGCGATTTTGGGTAGATAGCCTCCATATACAACAACTACAGCCGCAGTCTTGGACTTAGCTAGAGGCACTAGGAGCGGCTGAAGATGATGAGTTTTCGAATTTTAAGTCCCAATTATGATCCTTATACCTTAGGGTGATAAAGGATCGTATTCGATCGCTTTTTTCCTATAAAGAGGCGGCCGCTTTTTCATTCAGCTCTTCTTTTTGGCTAAATAATAACGTTTATGCGGACACTACATATTTATTCAGTTTCTTATCTGTGGTGTACTTGTGCGCTGTTACTTCTCTTCAGCCGTATAGAAAAGAAATAAAACATGTCAAAAATCACCTTGCCTGCCGGTCAAATCACTGATGTCAGCGACCATGCGCGTGATCAGGGTGGTGCCTTGCTAGCGCGCCAACCAATATTTAGTCGCAATAAAAAGTTGATGGGCTATGAACTTCTATGTCGTTCAACCGATATGAATTTGACTAACGCTCAAGCGACTGCTGATGTGATGGTTAATGCCTTTTCGGAGGTTTCATTGCGTAATATAGTTGGTGACAATTTCTGCTTTATCAATTTCTCTGCCGACTTATTGCATGTCCTTTTGCCCTTTACCAATAAGCGTGTCGTTATTGAAATTTTGGAGTTCACTACCGTTGATGATGAGCTGATTAATACAATAGAATTGTTAAAGGCTAAGGGGTATCAAATAGCGCTTGATGATTTTGAAATTTCAGCTGAATCCATTAAGCTGTTACCTTACGCCGACATAATAAAATTGGATGTTTTGAATTTGGGGCGTGAAAAAGCCACACAGCATTTTAAAAAATTGAGCCAGTTGGATGGTGTCAAATTGTTAGCTGAAAAAGTTGAGGATGACGATAGTTATCGTCATTATCACGATTTAGGTTTCGATTATTTTCAGGGCTATTTCTTTGCCAGGCCAGACTTAGTCAGCGGTAAGCGTATTAAAGAAAATAAGCAGATTCTTTTACGGCTGATGGGAATGGTCACCAATCCGGATGTTGATGTTGAGGACGTGGAAACGACGTTAGCTCTCGACCCGGTCTTGAGCTTCAAAATATTGAGAATTGTGAATTCAGCAGGGCTTGGCCTAAATAATAAAGTTGATTCGATTCGTCATGCTTTAACAATCTTAGGTTTAGACCGATTGCGATCCTGGGTTATGCTGTTATCGCTGGCGAATCTTTCTGATAAAACGTCTGCGCTGAGCATTAAGGCACTTGAAGCCGCTAAATTCTGCCAGTTGATAGCAGAACGAACAGTAGGTAAAGAAGAGGCTCAACGATTCTTTTCGCTGGGATTGTTTTCATTGCTTGATGCTTTTCTAGATAGTTCTATGAAAAAAATATTACCTAGTATGTCCTTGGCGACAGACTTAGAAGATGCTTTATTAGATCGAAAGGGCGGTATGGGCAATTTACTAAACTTAGTGGAGTGCTGCCAAGAAGGGCGTTGGGAAGAGATAGAGGCAAGCTGGCTTGAGCAGAGTGAGGGCCTAAATATTGAATCACTAATGGAATATTTGTTGCTGTCTCAGCAATGGGCTGAAGAGACGATGGCGCTGCTGGGTGATGTATAGATAGAAGTAAGCGCGATGTACTACATGTTAAAAAACTCTACATCGTCGTCAGAGGTATTCTTTATACAGCTTACTTTTGAAATGACGCGCCTTTCGGCATTCGAATTATCCTGGATCAAGAGGAATTAATCTAATTTTTAGCTTCCGAGTTGAGTAATATCATCGGGAATTGGCAAGTTAACTCAGCCAGATCAATTAAATCTATAACAAAATATCGGTCAACCGCTCTTTCCCATTCTCTAAACGCAGCTTCCCTAAGGTCTCGATAGTGAACCGCTGAAACTAGATGTCTACCAAGGTGAATAGATTACTGACTGCCGCATGCGAATTGAGAAAATGTTGCGCTTGGCCAACCGACTTGAAACGCCTCATAACACGCGCTCTTACCCTCGTCGCTTCGTGGAATAGCTCCGCCCTATTATTGGCATCCTGAGATTCCGATAATGTTCAGTAGAAACTAATTGTCGCCCAAGATTAAAAAGATTACTGACCGACGAATGAATATTCAGAAATCACTGAGCCTGTCTAACTGACTTGAACTTTCGCACTCCCAGCTCCCGAACCCTTATTGCTTCACGCGCCTGCCCAGCCTGATTGTTTTCATACTACTTAGTACTGTGTATCGTTTCTGGATTTAGATCTCCAGCCGCATTGTCAACTTAACTTCTGGTGGTTAAAGAAATATCAAAGATTGTTGAATAATTAGACCATCACCAAATTCTGGGCGCAACTAACTTGCGTCCATGTCCTAAATGATTTCTCTCGCAGTAGTCGATAAGTACTGGCCTTAACTAAATCACGTTGATGACGAAAAAGATTGTTTATTAAACCATGATTAACCAAAAATCTTTGAGCGCGTTTCATCGACTTAAAGTTTCTCGTTTTCCTCTGTTATTGTCGTGTTTTCTGGTGTGATATTTCAGCTATATTATTCGCATATTGCTGTGTATTGTGTTTTATTTTGACACCAATTTCCCGTAATGCAGCCTTTCAACTGTGAAGCTTGTCAGTAACGATTACAATAGGTTTTCTCGGTTGAGTTTTGAAAAGATGTCTGAAGAACTTTAGTGCAGCCTTTTTATTACGGCTTTTTGAAACGAATACATCCAGTTCACAGCCATCTTGATCTGCCGGGTCGCGCAGACAGCTCTCCATAGTTGGATGGTTTGCCGTAGTTTTTCGAAAATGTGGGAGATAGCCCCTTTTTACCTCTGTGTAAACTTGAGCGGGGAAATAGAAGTGGAACAAACGCCGTTTTCTTGACCACGCTCACCGAAACATTCGCAATACGGCAACCGCTCTCTCGACTACGGCGGGCGCCTAAAAAACAGAGCAATTTACTAGCGAGACAAAAGTCAACGGCAGACCTTCTGTTTTAGCACAAACTTCGATTTTCCTTATGCGTCTTATTCTTTTCCAGATTCCGGACCGAATTGCTTGTTAAATTTTCCTCACGTAAAGCGATATCGCACAAAATATCAAAACATTCTTTACTTTCAGCTCTAGAATTCAGTTTCCTTTAACTTGATAGCGAGGCAACTATGAACAACGATCACCAGAAAATCTGGGAAACCTACACCCAATCTTGGAAAGCCAATACAGCATCGGAAAAAAGAGACCTGTATCGAGCGAGCCTATCAGAGCACTGTGTTTATACCGATCCGCTTACTCAAACAAAAGGGTGGCAGCAACTCGAAGAATACATGTTAGACTTTCATAAGCAAATTCCGGGTGGGCATTTCGAAACCTTCTACTTTTCGAACCATCATAATAAAAGTATGGCGAAATGGCATATGAAAGACGGCAACGGTGCGACCCTTAGCGAGGGAGTCAGCGTTGGGGCATATGACGAGGAAGGCCGGCTTATCTCAATGACTGGTTTCTACGAAACTTAACAGCAGACCTAAAACGAATTGTATTGAATGAATTATTTGATAGAAGTCCAGCGCGGCATTGACTATATCGAGTCTAACTTAGACTTTGATATAAGCTTGTCGCAAGTTTCTAAGTCGGCCAATCTCAGTCAATGGCATTTTCAACGTATCTTTAAAGCACTGACTAACGAAACCTTGAAAACGTATATTCGCTCGCGACGATTAGCTAATGCATTGGATAAATTACTAGACAAAAATCAGAAGATAATCGACATCGCCTTCAGTGCTGGCTACGAAAGCCAAGAAAGTTTTACCCGGGCATTCAAGAATACTTACGCATTAACACCAAATCAATACCGCAGTCTGGGCAATAGAAATCTATTCCTAAAAAAGCTAGAGTTTGATCAGAACTACTTAGAACACATTCATAACAACATCACCCTTGAGCCGATCATTTACCAACAAGCAGCTATGACGATGGTTGGTTTGAAAACTTGTTTTTACAGTGTGGATTCCGAAAAAAACAATATCGCCGAGAAACTACCACCGCTGTGGGAATCGTTTTCAAACACAGAATCAGACATACGCCATACAATTGCCGGGAACGCTTACGGCGTTATCCACCAAATTCAATCGGACTCAGCGCTGTTAGATTATTATGCAGCCTATGAAGTTAAACACGCCGAAAAACTTGCAAAAGGCATGGCATTGATTGAGATCCCCTCTTCCATGTACGCCAGATTTTCCCATCGCGGTTTAGCCACTGAACTAGACAATACGGTCAATTATATTTATGCAAGCTGGCTGCTCAGCTCGGGCAAAAAACATACGGGCGGTCCAGATTTAGAAATATACGGACCCGAATATAATCCTGATTCCGAAGAGTCAGTTATCGGATACGCAATCCCGATACAGTAATCTCACCGCGATTACCACTATTTGGCATACTGATTGGTGTGGCCTACTGACCTTCTAATAGCCTATTGAAAAAACGCTTGACCGCATTTGCATCCTTACGCTTCTGTACCAGACTATCAATTTCATCGCCGTCCGGGCCGATCGGGTCGCGCAGCTCGCCATAGATAATGTAAAACGCCATTGATCATGATAAACACTTCGTCTAGATACCATGTATCTCCTAATTGACCACGCTTCTTCCCGATTTGATTACAATAACTTTGATCGGATTTTTGACAGCAGTTTCTAATCGTCTCATCGCTAACGATAATGCCACGTGCGACCAAAAAACTCCTCGATATCTCGGAAGCTAAGAGCAAATCGATGGTAAAGCCAAACTGCATGGCTAATGACCTGAGTAGGATGGCGATAACCCGAATAAATATTTGTATTCTTAATCTACTGATTATCGCATGTTCATGAGTTGGCGCGTCAACTTGATAGTACCGCCAAACGGCAAAGCTGATGATATCTGGAGGGTGTGCCTAGCCGGGAATCGGTGACGTTTACAAATACTCATCTACAGATTCTAGCAGTTCTGCTTTTTAATTTGGCAGTAGCCATGTGCGCACTGATAATCAGCGGTCAATTAATAGCGCAAATAGAAAAAGCCAAATTATCGCCAGGCATTTTTACGACATAACATTGGTCACATATGAGGTTTAATTAAAACCTTTTCACCGGTTGCCTGCTTGGAATAGGATTTAATTTCATCTGCACTTAGTACATCGGCTAAGGAAATTTCCTTATTATAATGACTATCAAACGTAGTCGTCATTTCATTCGCCACACGTTGACGTAATGCCCCATACTTTTCCATGCCGATTTTGTCGATAAACGGGAATAACAACCATCCACCAAGACCCCAGGACATTCCAAATGCGCGATTTAGAATCGTCGCCGAACGATCTAGTCCACCGTAAATGTAAACTTGCTTGTAAACGGTAGAACCATAACGGCTATACTCTTTTGCCGTTTTATTCGAGGCAATCTCCATAGCAGATAAAATACTGCTGGCCAGCGCTCCGCCGCCGGTGGCGTCAAAAGCAATCGTCGCGCCGGTTGCCACTAAGGCATCAACAAGATCTTCTTTAAACGTCGGCTCGCTAGAATTACACACATAAACGGCGCCTAATGCCTTGAGCTGCGCTACTTGTTCCTTTTTCCGAACAATGTTGACCAATTGAATATCGTCAGCCAAACAAACTTTGACTAACATCTGCCCCAGATTGGAAGCGGCTGCGGTATGAACCAGGGCCGTGTGATTTTCCATTTTCATGGTTTCAACCATACCGAGAGCGGTCAGCGGATTAACAAACCAAGACGCTCCTTGTGCGGGAGTAGTCCCTTCCTTCATCACTAGACAGCTGGTCGCAGGTACGCATCGGTACTGAGAGTACATTGCACCTCCGGTCACACCGACTATTTTACCGATCATAGCTTCTGCTCCAGCCCCAGCAGCAACAACAACGCCAGCACCTTCATTTCCCGCAGGCATTGGCTGGTCAATTCTTGCGGCCAGTGCAGGCATTATTGCATCAGGTACATCCATGCTGACCACAGCATCAAACCCAGACCCGGTAATGGTCATCGTAGAAACATCAGCAGGCCCAATCAATAAACCCAGGTCCGAGGGGTTAATCGGTGTTGCTTCAACCCTAACTAACACTTCACCCTCTTTAGGTTGTGGCACTGCAGAGGACACTATTGAAAGCTCTAACTTACCAGCGCTAGTAATATTCGTTCGTAATTCTCTCGATATTTCTTCGCTCAACATATTTTCCCCGTTATCTGTAAATCTAACAGGGCCAAAAGTAACCCCCTGTTGATGTGTATTGTAGAATTTCTCTTAACAAGCGGTAACTTCATCACCGTCGCTATAATAGACCCAGCTATCAATGTTTATCGCTTAAGACTGATTATCTTTACCTAACCGCAGCTGTATAAACTCAGGAATTTTGCTAGCTGTAAATAATGCGCAGATGATAGCCGCAAGAGTATAAGAAGAACAAACGCCCCATTCAAGCACTAACATATTCTATGTGGCAGGAAAGTGGTAGCAGTTTATCGAGATGAAGAGCGTCGCCAGCTACGTAATTACCCTTGCCGTTTTCTTCGCTTGGTCGCGAGATTTCTAATATCGTCATCACGTCATATCCCGATAGTTATTTGTGTTGGGTAATTCGATATCGTTGGCTAAACCCTTAATGGTGAGGGTCTGCTTACTGATAACTATGTCCTCGTCATTTATCATATTTTCACCGAAACGATAGATCGGTGCATAGTTACCGGAATCTGCGTCTTCAAAATACTTTTGTGCCTTTGCTGTACTTTTTTTTCTCTTGTTTCGATAGTCTGCCATGGCTGGCTCACCGTGACGCTTTTCCATCATGGCCTCGGTACGCGATGGAGACAATACTACTGCCGATGCATTGTTACCGCCAAAGCCCTTCGAATTTAGTATCGCGACTTGCAATGATGCTGGATCGACGTGCTGATGCTCGGGGCCAATTTTCAGGCGATCTTGGTGGACGTCATCGGCGATTTTATCAATGGTATTAATACCCGGGAGAATACCGTACTTAAATGCGCCCAAGGCAACGGTTAACTGGTCGCCACTAGCTGGAGCAATGGTATGCCCTAAGTAAGCCTTAACTGCCAACACCGGCCAATTCTTTATATCAAAAGCCTGCGCGACCTGGTCAAATATTTGCGACTCTGTTGTGCGGTTTTGTGGGGTACTGGAACCGTGAGCAAGAATAAAACTATTTTCCTGCAGTGCTTTTTCACCGGCAACCGCAACCGTAGCCGCGGCGGCTTTCGCCATGGTGATATGATTGCCGGGCCCCGGTGCAGTGATCGATTTCTTGATACCGTCGGCGTCGACAAATACATCGGTTATCGATCCCAGACAAGGTGCTCCGAGCTCGAGTGCTAGCTCATCATCCATCAAGATAAAATACTGGCTCGACTCACCGATAGTAAATCCACAATTTTCTGCAAATGGGCGACTAGCTCTTCGATGATCAACATTTTCATCGCCATAGACTTTTCTCATATTTTCGTCGGTTGCCAGGGCGCCCATGGTACCAAATCCGTCCATTAATTCGGGACCGATTGGCGCCTCGCTGTTACCGACCATCGCCACTCGAATTTTCCCCGCTTGTAGGTCCGAAACAGCATGGCGCAAGTTAGACAAGAATGTCGCACAAGCCGCCACAGAACTACTTGCTATACCCACATTCGCCAACACATAGGCGTTGATAAAATCTGTGGGCATGGAATTAATCCCCATCGCCAATTGTTTAGTAGTAACCCGTTCACCTTGCATTCTCGCCTGGTGCATGCCGCCATAGCCATTGTAATCCATTTGTCCGAAGCCGCTACTTGAATAAACACCGACCTGATCTGGCTGAATGTGAGACATTACGGTCTCCCAATCGATACCCATTGAGCGCAGCGCATCAGTGGCACCAAATAGAGCCATTTGCAATCCTCGGGGCTGAAATCGAGAGTTATACAGACTACTTATATCGAATCCGCTGGGTAATTGTCCAGCAGCTTTAATTGGAAAATCTCGCACATTGTCGAGTTTTACATTGAGCTCTCCGTTAACCGTCACCAATATCTGTTTTTCGCCGTGAGGCTCGACCGTCCAATTGTCAGGCAGTATCGCTGGCATTTGTTTGTTAGCAATAAGAAATTGCATGGTTGAAATCTCGCTATTGTCGCGATCGTTAGCGCCGCCATCTGCAGGGGTTTCGGAAACAGCAAACAAACTGCCATTTGACTGCCATTGCAACGCATCGACATCAAAGTGACTTTTCTCAACCCTTCTAACCAAAGTGCCCGACAAGACCTTTTCACGGTAAATTGAGGCAACTTCCGTCATTGATATTTGCTTGTCGTCATCCGCTGCAGCCACATCGATATAGTTCTCACCAACAGCCACTACCAAGCCCATCATCACGGCCAAACCAGCGAGCGTTCTCGCCTGCTCCCGCTCGGGTAATTCATCGATTACCATTCGACGGAAGCTTTGAAAGTCTGACGTTCGTCCGGCGGCATTAACTCCACCCATACCGACAATAACCGGTAACCGCATAATTATTTCCCTGAATTAAAAGTTCCATAATACCTCAATTTAACACCTTATGTCCGGAGGATAAGCACCTCGCAATAAGTTTTCGACACCGGTAAAAAAACCGTATTCAAAAGGCTTCGATCAGTGGAGCTTTCAGTTCAGCGAGATCAATCGGTATTAAGACGGTTCAGCCAAACCGTCTTTTTGGAACCAACGTAATCCGGCCTTGATTCTAAGGCCACTACCCTACGCCATTCTGCAAACGCACCTGTCCTGTGATTTCGATGGCGCTCAGCTCGGATCAAATGCCTTCCAAAATTGAACAGGTTATAGACAGCTGCACGGGCACCCAAGAAACGCTACGCCTGCCTAACAGACTTGAGCTTTCGCATGCGTTGCTCCTTGGCCCTCGTCGCCTCATGAAATGGCTCGGCCCGATTATTTTAGTATTGCTTTGGGTGCTGTCAAGTTGTCCAAACTGGATG
>Ga0105350_10001417_pt1 | contig 15213 bp, 10 predicted proteins | sample EN1Hudsemesocosm_FD_83506 | JGI IMG/M metagenome (GOLD analysis project Ga0105350, IMG submission 83506) | Methane-oxidizing microbial communities from mesocosms in the Hudson Canyon - EN1E Hudson Canyon | ecosystem: Environmental > Aquatic > Marine > Cold seeps | place: Hudson Canyon... | reverse complement strand
TATTAAATGGTGTAGTGATGTTGTCGTTTATTCGTGAATTACGCGACAAAGGTGAAACAGTATTAATAGCCATTCAACAGGGAGCAAACCAACGCCTACGTCCAGTATTAATGACAGCACTAGTCGCGAGTTTAGGTTTTGTTCCAATGGCCATTAATACTGGCACTGGCGCTGAAGTACAACGACCACTTGCAACAGTGGTGATTGGCGGCATTATTTCATCAACATTATTGACCTTATTAGTGTTACCAGCACTTTATCGAATAGCGCATTATTTTAGTGATCGAAAAGCATCGTAGCTAAATATTTTCTTAGTGCATTATGCACTAGGAAAACTTATTCGATCTGTGGAGGGTATATTGGGCTATCGCTAAAATGTGCTTTTTTCATGAATAATCTCCTGCTGTTAAGCATATGAGAAAATTCCACTTTTGACTTCAATTATTTTTCGGGGAGATTACCCTTCCAGTTCAGTTAATAGAGCTGAGCCACGCCTCATTTTTACTTGCCAATCAGCAATGTCACCTTCTAGATTAGAAATTTTTCGATCTGTCATTTTAACCCAATAAATTCTTGCACGTTTAAGTGCTTCAGAGCGAATACGGGTTTTAAGCGTTCGCCTAATCTCGCGGCGATTTTTGGGGAATAGGTGAGCATCGACAATGGGAATAACATAACGGAAATAGTATATGCCATTATTTTTTTTACAAGGTATGTGGGGATTCGCATAGCAACTCTGTATTAGGTAAGTGTATTACCCGTGCTATGCTTGTCTTTTCATCTAAAAACAACTTAATGATTATTAAGGTATTTTTTATTAATATTGGTACCGAGGGTCGGAATCGAACCGACACTACCGAAGTAACCGGATTTTGAATCCGGCGCGTCTACCAGTTCCGCCACCCCGGCCAAATATCAAGAGCGTAATTATACTGCTTCATTCTAAGATAAGAAAGTCTTTATTTTAGAAGAAAACAGTACACTATAAATTGCTTTTAGAGTTTGAGACACATTCTAACTAAGTAGCGTCATTTCAGTTCTTTTATATGCTTTAAATATCAAGCTATGAACAAAATAAGCTTAAACCTTCCAACTAAATTAGAGTCCCATATAATCTACTAAAAAAATTCAAATTAAAAAATTCAAATTATTTACTATAACTTAGGCCTATATTTTCAAACTAACTGATAAAAGTGAACAATAGAAAGTTGTAAGCATGATTATTTTAGAAAACAATGATTAAATACCATCATTAATAGCGCCACTATTCAATAGGTTGTTCAGCATAGCACTAGGATCTTGACCAGGACTAATAACCATATTATCTAAGTCGATGGTCTGTACTACTACACCACCATTATTTTTAATCGATAACTGAAAATGTTGGCCGCCTCCAGACGAGTCACCAACAGCCAACCCATCAATTGTATGAGAACCATCTGATAGCAAGTCTGATAAATCTAATATATCCTTATCTTGTGTTGGGTTAAAATCTACAACAGTATCGCGGGTTGCCGATCCAGCTCCTACGTCAGCTTTTGTCCATAGGAAGGTATCAGCACCCTCTCCGCCTGTTAGAAAGTCATCACCAGCTCCGCCTATTATCGTGTCATCACCAGCTCCACCTATTATCGTGTCAGCACCAGATTTACCATAGATAGCCAAATCAGCGGTTTCACTAAGTGCATCTGTTCCATCAAATAACACTTTAACAGTTGTGTCTATGGTTGCAGCATCACCATTGCTTGATTCTGTAGCTGTAACAGATCCAGTTATTGTATTTATCTGATCGTCAGTTAATTTTGTATCAGAAGTAAAACTTAACGTTGTCTGTCCGCTAGGAATAGTTGTTTCAGTAACTTGTTGAGTAGGATCACTAGCCAAATAAACACCGTTAGGAAATACAATTTTAATTTGGCCCAATGTTTCATTACCATCTATATCATGTAAGTGTGCGTCTAATGACAAGGTATACTGGTATGGCACAAGATGCATTTCTACATTATCAAGCGCTATCCCATGGTTATCAATAGTCGTACCAATTTCCTTGAATGCCAAGGTATTAGTGCCATCACCACTACCACCAATAACGTTGAAGCTTTCAGTTTTCCAAGAAGCTGCACCGTGTTCATCACCATAAACCGTTGTAATTAGTTCACCATTCCAATAAACCTCCATTACTCCTGAATCTTTACCTGCCAGTAATAATGCAGCTTTATCTATATAGTCGAACGATATTTTATATTTCGTATCCTTAATGAGTCCTTCAACCGTTTGCTGAATTGCTGAATTACCTGGAGTTCCACCAAGATCCATAAAATGCTCGCCGTCAGTTGTTCCAACATTAAGATGAGCCTTAGCATGAGGTTCCATAGGTTCCACATTACCAGACACCAAATCCCAGCCAACAATAGAAGTCCTTTGTACTAATTCCTGTCCTGTTAAATTACCATCAGGTAATCCAGTGATTTCCTTGCCGTCTTTATCCGTACCATTAATATTTTCAAAACTCCCATTCACTATCAAATTAGTTTGATTAGAAGTTAAACTCAACATTAATGATGGTGTATCCGCAACAGCATTAACAGTAACATTAACTGTTGCTGTTGATGTGTCACTATTAGTAGCTGTGAACGTGTAGTTAAATGAGTCAGGACCAGAATAGTTTGCTGATGGTGTATAAGTAAAGGTACCATCATCATTAAGTACAACAGAACCATTTGTAGGGTCAGTATGGCCGGTGATACTTCCGCCCCCATTACCTATTGTATCATTTGCCAACACAGCGATAGTGATTGGCGTATCCTCGTTCGTTGTCTCCGTGTCATCAACTGTACTAGGCACATCATTAACTGTAACATTAACTGTTGCTGTTGATGTGTCGCCATTATTATCTGTGAATGTGTAGCTAAATGAGTAAGGACCAGGATAGTTTTCTGATGGTGTATAAGTAAAGGTACCATCATCATTAAGTACAACAGAACCATTTGTAGGGTCAGTATGGCTTGTGATGCTTCCGCCCCCTTTACCTATTCTATCATTTGCCAACACAGTGATAGTGATTGGCGTATCCTCGTTCGTTGTCGCCGTGTCATCAACCGTAATAGGCACATCATCAATTAGCACATTAACTGTTGCTGTTGATGTGTCACCATTATTATCTGTGAACGTGTAGTTAAATGAGTCAGGACCAGAATAGTTTTCTGATGGTGTATAAGTAAAGGTACCATCATCATTAAGTACAACAGAACCATTTGTAGGGTCAGTATGGCTTGTGATACTTCCGCCCCCTTTACCTATTCTATCATTTGCCAACACAGTGATAGTGGTTGGCGTATCTTGTTTCGTTGTCGCCGTATCATCAACCATAATAGGCACATCATCAATTAGCACATTAACTGTTGCTGTTGATGTGTCACCATTATTAGCTGTGAACGTGTAGCTAAATGAGTCAGGACCAGAATAGTTTTCTGATGGTGTATAAGTAAAGGTACCATCATCATTAAGTACAACAGAACCATTTGTAGGATCAGTATGGCTTGTGATACTTCCGCCCCCACTACCTATTCTATCATTTGCCAACACAGTGATAGTGATTGGCGTATCCTCGTTCGTTGTCGCCGTGTCATCAACCGTAATAAAAGCATCATTAAGAGTCTCCGCCTCTAGAACAACGCTGCCGCGAGCAGGCCCAGTTGTCTCAAAACCTGATTCAGGGGTAACAGTAGGTTGTTCATGAAGCACTTGTTCAGTAGAAGCTCCTTCATTTCCTACAGGCAGGCTGCCCGCATTCGCTGCAGTTGCTTCAGCTTCTTCTGTTGGGTCAGCACCGGCTACTATTGCATCTTGCAAGTCAGCAACATCTGCTATTGCATCTTGCAAGTCAGCAACATCTGCTATTGCATCTTGCAAGTCAGTAACATCTGACTCTTGACCTGGTTGCAGAGGATCAAAAGTTTCACTGTCTAGTACAGCTTGAGAGTTTTGAGGGAGAGCCATGGTACTGCCATCAATAAACTCAATTTCAACGGCACCTGTCGCACCTGTAGTGATAATTTGATCAGTAAAAACTTTAGCACCCACTTTTAATGGCTGAGGGGTGCCATCTGGAGTAATAAGCCCTACTTTACCGATAATTACTTTAATTTCACCAATTTCTGTTGCCATGTAAACTCCGATAATGCTGTAAAAACAAATTCTTAACCAATAAATTTAATTATATCTTAGTGAAAATACTATATTAATGCCACTGTACTTTAGTACTACTAAAGTATTTAAAATAAATGTAAAACTTAATAATCTGAGTCGCTATTTTTGCAATAGCTTGTTTTGAGCACCCAAACCCAAGTGAGCAGAGAAACTTAACGCGACTATTAATACCTTCGGCTCCCCAGACCTTCTTCGTTCATGTTCATTTGTATCTTGCTCTGCAGAGCAAAGCACAGCATCATTATAACCTCAAGCTGTAATGTTCTAATACAATCGATACTGCTACCTTAAATAAGTCACAGTGAAAGCGATTAGGCCATCACGCACAGATTATTATCCGAATGCAGGCAAGACACATCTAATTAATTCTGAACAGGCGAATAGCTATTGGGGGCTCATATTCCCTCTACCTGCACTGATCGAGCTTGAAGTTATCTCACTGCTGTAGGTGATTTAGCCACCAAAGAAAACGTTGGATGGGCCACGTCAAAAAGCCCAATACTGACTTAGCCAAAGCAGCGTTGAGCCATGCCATCCAAAGACAACAAGCAGATCCGACGCAAGGGATGCTTCATTCATACCAAGGTGTGCAATATTCTGCACAACTCTTTAAAGTTAGCTGAATAAATTGAAGATCACGCAGAGCATGCATCGCCGTGGCCATTGCTGGGACACTAGCGTAATGGAACGTTTTTTTTCAGAGGCTTCACATCAGTAAGGCTAAATCATTTAACCTTTATTCATCATCTTGCAGCAGTCAGCATCGTTGAGAGTTACATTTATTTTTATCACTACAGGCAACTAAATTCTTCACTTGTTTACATCACTCCTGTGCAAAAAATGGCAAAACTGAAACAAGCGGCTTATAGTTTCTTGGTTAATACTTGACCAGTACAATGACTCTATGACAACAGAAAGCTTGTTCTAACATTATTCTCTATTGCTCAGTTTCGCTCTCTAGTACAAAAATGCATAAGTACCTAATGGCGACTAATCGACATCGCTTCGCTATCCATGTCGATCAGCGTATGTGAAAATAATCTACTTTAAAAGGGATATTAATACTGTCATACAGTAATTGTTTAAGCTCTTCGCCTTCTCTTGACTTCCAGCTTCCGTATAACAACGAAACTCAGGTGCATTACCTGATGGACGTAAATGAACTATGTCTTGAGTATCAAATGTTATACGCAAACCATCAGTTTCATCAAAACTAATAGGGTTAGCACCGTCACTAAAGTGTAGTTTGATATTATTCAAACTTGCCTCTAAAGAACCCGTCACTAATTTAGCTATAAATTGCTTACTTAAATTGCTTGGAAAATTCTTAATCCTATCGCTAAAAGTATACCGTTGCGGTAATTCATTTAATAATTGCGATATTAAAAGTCCTTGTCGTTTAGCCAATAATATAATCGTTAACGGTACTATGGCGGCATCACGAGTTGGTAGAGCAGATAATAATCTTCCTTCTTGCTTTATGTCAGTCTGTTGTAAAAAACCACCATTAGCTTCATAGCCGATAACAGCTTTTTCAGATAAGCGAGCAGCTTCTTGCATTGCTTCTATTACATAAGGTGAGCCAATTTTTGTTCGAATAACATCGTTAAAAAAACATGCTTTCTCAACGAGAGTATTACTACTGACTGGCGTAATAACGATTTCAGCATCGAGGTACTGTGCACATAACACTCCCGCAATATCACCCCTCAACCATTTACCTGTCTCATCACTAATTAATGGTCGATCACCATCACCATCAGTAGATACAATACAATCAACGTTATAAATTGCACTCCACTGCTTGGCTAATTCAACATCTTCAACACGTATTGCTTCAGTATCAACAGCTATAAAGGTATCAGATCTTCCTAGTGATATAACCTCAGCACCTAATGCTTCAAAGATTTCCTTAAAACAATCTCTAGATACTGATGAATGCTCATAAAGTCCTATCTTAATCCCTTGTATGCATTGTTTGGGGAAAAATCTTATAAAACGTTGGATATAATGCGTTCTTGCACTTTTATCCATCTCTGGTAAATACTTCTTATGATGAAGTTGATCACAATCATTAAATAAATCGCTAGGGACGGTTACTTGTTGCAGCTTGACCCCTTCTTCATCCGCTTTTAATATTTCACCTAATGGGCTATTAAATTTAATGCCATTGCGATCATCAGGAATATGACTTCCCGTCACCATGATCGTTGGTATTTCTTGGTATAAACCATACAATGCAATTGCAGGTGATGGAATATTGCCATAATTGATTGGCTGAAACCCTAAACTTTTACATGCAGCCGCCACCGCATTCATTACCCTAGGTGTACTTGATCTTAAATCACCAGCGATGCCTACTTTTCCACTTTGAAAAAGTAGTTTATTCTCCGTCAAATACTGTAAAAAGGCAGCCACATAGGCGAAGCAAACTACATCAGTCATATCGGTAACAAGCCCACGCACACCACTTGTACCAAACTGCACGCCACTACTGTTCATCAATTTATTTATTTTTATTGTCATATCAATTAACTATTCTAATCACTACCAAATAGGTCTCGGGTATACACTTTATCTACCACATCATTAATTTCATCAACTAAGCGATTCGAAACAATGACATCACTGATATTTTTAAATTCTTGTAAATCCTTAATGACTCTTGAATTATAAAAAAGCGCTTCATCTAATACTGGCTCATAAACAACAACCTCAATACCTTTGGCTTTTATTCGCTTCATGATCCCTTGAATAGATGATGCCCTAAAATTATCAGAACCACTTTTCATGATTAGGCGATATATGCCCACAACCTTTGGCTGCATCTTGACAATCGATTCGGCAACATGGTCCTTTCGCGTCGTATTTGCATCAACAATAGCTGCGATAATACTATTAGGTACGTCTTGATAATTAGCTCGAAGTTGCTTGGTATCTTTAGGTAAGCAATAACCACCATAACCAAATGACGGGTTATTATAATGGTCACCAATTCGAGGGTCCAAACACACACCTTTAATAATTTCCTTGCTATTTAAGCCGTGGATTTCGGCATAGGTATCTAATTCATTAAAGTAGGCAACACGCATCGCTAAATAAGTATTAGAAAATAATTTAACTGCTTCAGCTTCAGTAGACTCAGTAAATAGAATCTCAATATCTTGTTTAATTGCCCCGTCCACTAATAAATCAGCAAACTGTTTAGCTCTAGGTGAATGCTCGCCGATAATAATTCGAGAGGGGTATAAATTATCATATAGGGCTTTACCCTCACGTAGAAACTCAGGTGAAAAAATAATATTATCACAGCCAAATTTCTGTTTAATTTCAGAGGTATAACCAACTGGAACTGTAGATTTAAGTACCATCACAGCATCAGGATTAATATTCATAACGTCTTTAATCACAGCTTCAACTGAGCTTGTATTGAAATAATTTGTTTTAGAATCATAATCTGTTGGTGTTGCTATAATGACAAAATCAGCACCAGTATATGCATCTTCCTTTTCAAGAGTTGCACGAAGATTAAGTGCTTTATTTGCTAAAAAATCTTCTATTTCAGTATCACTAATAGGTGATTTTTGTTCATTAATCAACGCAATTTTATCAGCCATAATATCTAATGCCACAACTTCATTATGCTGGGCAAGCAACACCGCATTTGAGAGTCCTACATAGCCCGTTCCTGCAATTGCAATCTTCATTTTTATACCTATTAAATTTTTAAAGTATACTTTTATTTAAGCTGATATGAGCCATCTTGAACATGATGGCACCAATCCTGATTATCTAAATACCACTGAACGGTTTTTCTTATTCCACTGTCAAACGTTTCTTGTGGTGTCCAATTCAATTCGTTCGCTATTTTCCTTGCATCTATAGCATAACGTACATCATGCCCCGCTCTATCTGTTACAAAGGTAATCAAGTCTTGGTAGTGATTAACTCCTTCCGGCTTATTCGGGGCTAATTCTTCTAATAGTTCACAAACAGTTTTCACAACTTCTATATTTTGCTTTTCATTATGACCACCAATATTGTAAGTTTCTGCAATTTCACCGGTAGTCGCCACTAATACTAAGGCTCTGGCATGATCTTCAACATACAGCCAATCTCTGATCTGATTACCCTTTCCGTACACAGGTAATGGCTTACCTTGCAGTGCATTTAAAATAACGAGTGGAATGAGTTTTTCTGGGAAATGAAACGGGCCATAGTTATTTGAGCAATTGGTGATAATAGTCGGCAAATTAAAAGTACGATTCCATGCTCGCACTAAATGGTCTGAGCTTGCTTTGGATGCCGAATAAGGTGAACTCGGTGCATAGGGCGTCGTTTCAGTAAATAAATCGTCTGTACCTTCAAGGTCGCCATAGACTTCGTCAGTGGAAATATGATGAAATCGGAACTGTTCTTTTTTAGCTAACTCTAAATTTGTCCAATAGCTTCTGGCTTGCTCAAGTAAGTTGTATGTACCCACAATATTCGTCTGTATGAAGTCACCAGGCCCATCAATTGAACGGTCAACATGAGACTCCGCTGCAAGATGCATAATAATGTCAGGTTGATATTGTAGAAGTACACGTGCTATTTCTTTAGCGTCACAGATATCGACTTGCTCAAAATGGTAACGAGTATTATCACTGATTGAGGTAAGCGACTCTAGGTTACCTGCGTAGGTAAGATTATCCACATTGATGACAGTGTATTCGGTGTCATGAATCAAATGTCTAATAACGGCTGAGCCGATAAAACCGGCCCCCCCTGTAACAAGTATTGTTTTCATTTTTGCAAATCCAGTAATGCGGTTAAGCATTGGTGCAAACTATCCTTCCAATAAGGAATAATGAGCTTATATCTGTCTTTAATTTTTGCTTTATTCAATACACTATAATGAGGCCGTTTTGCCGGTGTCGGATACTGTTTAGTCTCGATAGGATTTACACTACATTGTATATGAGCCGATTCAAAAATCGTTTTTGCAAAGTCATACCAACTGCATACACCTTCATTGCTAAAATGTACGATATTGGTGTCAAACTGAATTTGGTTAAAGTAGTCACTTTGAACAATGTCGAATATAGCTTTTGCTAAATCGTTGGCAAAAGTAGGTGTGCCGACTTGGTCGAAGATAACATTTAGGCTATCTCGCTCCCTTCCCAGTTTAAGCATAGTTTTAACAAAGTTATTACCGTATTCAGAATAGACCCAACTGGTGCGAATAATGACCGCATTAGTATTCAATACTTTTTGTATCGCGTGTTCGCCCGCTAACTTAGTTTTGCCATACACGCCTTGTGGCTCAACAATATCAGTCTCTCTATAAGGACGACACTGTTTACCATTAAATACATAGTCAGTAGAGATATGTATAAGCTTAGAGTTTTGTGTTGCTGCAATATCAGCTAGTTGCTTAACAGCGAAGTGATTAATTTGATTGGCAAGCTCTACTTCAGTTTCAGCTTTATCAACACCGGTGTGGGCTGCACAGTTGATAATGACATCAAATCTAGTTTGCTGAAAGTAACTATCAATACTCTCAACATCACTCAAATCAAGTTGCTGCCGACTAGCAAACACTATTTTATAATTTGGGTAGTCACGGGCAATTGCTTTAAGTGATTGGCCTAGCTGTCCCGTGCTGCCCGTAACTAAAAGTGTTTTACTGTTTGTCATAATAATTTTGCGTATAGTCAAAATATTCGGTTAATGCTCCCAATCCAGGTTGTTTGGTATCTTTATCCGACAATGACAATTGCTGCGTGTCTAACTGCCAATCAATATTAAGTGCTTTATCATCGAATGCGAGCCCACGATCACATTCAGGTGAGTAATAATTATCAACTTTATAAGCAAAGGTAGCTGTATCAGTTAGAACAACAAAGCCATGGGCAAAGCCTCTTGGGACAAACAGTTGTTTTTTATTGTCACCGGATAATTCAACGGCAACATATTGACCAAAGAAAGGGCTCCCCTGTCGAATATCCACAGTCACATCCAGTACCGCACCTTCAATTACACGCACGAGCTTACTTTGTGCGTGAGGTGCAAGTTGAAAATGAAGTCCTCGTAAAACACCCTTGCTCGATTTAGACTCATTATCTTGTACAAAATCAACCTTATAACCGAGTGCTTGTTCGAGTTTGTCATGCCTATAGGTTTCAATAAAATAACCACGCTGGTCACCATGCACTTTCGGTTCAATAACAACAACATCAGGAATTGACTGTGGAATAAACTGCATAATTAAACCCCTTCTTTTGCTCGTTTCAGTAAATATTGACCATATTGATTCTTGAGTAAAGGTTGGGCTAACGTTACCAATTGCTGTTTTGATATATAGCCTTGTTCAAAGGCAATTTCTTCAATACAGGCTACTTTTAACCCTTGACGCTTTTCAATCGTTTCAATAAATTGGGCTGCTTCAAGTAGGCTTTCATGTGTGCCGGTGTCTAACCAGGCAAATCCACGTCCCATTAGTTCAACTTTCAGACGCTGCTCAGATAGATAAGCTTGATTCACAGAAGTAATTTCAAGCTCACCCCGATGTGATGGTGTAATAGTTTTTGCTTTTTGAATCACATCGTTCGGATAAAAATACAAACCCGTAACCGCATAATTACTTTTTGGTTCTGTCGGTTTTTCTTCAATGCTAATCACATTCCCTGCACTATCAAATTCAGCCACACCATAGCGCTCAGGATCGGTCACATGATAGCCAAATACGGTGGCTTTTTTTGCCGTTTGAGCATTGGTGACCGCTGTCGCAAGTAAGGAGCTTAAATCATGACCATGATAGATATTATCTCCTAAGACTAAACACACATCATCATTGCCAATAAAGTCTTCACCAAGAATAAAGGCTTGAGCAAGACCATCTGGCGATGGCTGCACCACATATTCGAAAGACATACCGATCTCAGAGCCATCCCCTAATAAGCGTTGAAAGCTGGCTTGATCTTCAGGAGTGGTAATAATCAGCACATCCTTGATACCTGATAGCATTAAGACAGATAACGGATAGTAAACCATTGGTTTATCGTAGATAGGAACCAGCTGTTTAGAAACACCACGTGTGATCGGGTAAAGGCGGGTGCCACTGCCTCCAGCCAAAATTATTCCCTTCAAAAAAGACTCCTTTTAAGTATCTGATTCACCAATTTAGTAACGTAATGATAACCTTGCTGATTAAAAGTACTAAGTTCTATATTTTGGGATTAAAAAATATGTGAATATTAGACTATAAAACTAGTTGTTTATGCACGTTTTTATAGTGTTCACCTTGATAAATTCACTAAATATTTCAATATTAATCATACAGTTTTCAGCAATGCATCACTGCGACTAATAATTAATCCTGGTGTATATAATCGCCCCACAATTCCTGATGTGAACCATATTTACCAGGCTCAAAACAACATGTTATCCAAAGCATACCGGCAATCTCAGTAATCACAGATTTTGCCCCTGCACTTTTATCCCACCATGCCGATAAACTATACGCCACTGGTTTTGAGGCGTAAATACCAATATCGTCATTCGACTGAAAAGCCATTTTATAGAGTTTTTGTGTCCTCCTCGCATGCACGCCTTGCGAAAAGATATCTATACTAGGAGTTGATATATGATGTTTTTCAAACCACTTTCTAACAAACACAGCACTAAGAAATGTTCTATCTTGCGCCGAAGCAGGTGATGGAATAATTATCAGCTTTTGTTGTGCTAGACCTTGAGATACAAAAAATGCAGCTGACTTCTCCGCGTATGTTTTATACATCGGGTCTATCTGCCTTAAATCCGGCCCGCCAGTGGTAAATAACAGCTCATAATCACTCGTCTGAAATAATTCTAAAGCTTGTTTTAAGCTATATTCATCTTGCCAACCTTCAACAACCAAATAACGGGCATGGTTAGGTTGGGTAACTGCTAAATAGTTTGCTATGTTACGGGCACAAACTAAGGCTACTCCTACCATCAAGACCAGAATTACAATAACCAGCCACCACTTTGGTAGGTATACAGTATGTTTATTAAACATAAAGTGCTCCCATGACTTTAATAATGTTTCATAACGGAGCTTACTTATTTTATGTAAACTTGTTCCTTACTTTCATAGTGACAGTAATAATTCTGTTACTTTTTCAGCCGTAAATGTATCACCCTGCTTTTCAGCAAGAGACTTAGCTATATTGAAATAGTTCTCGGCCTCTATCTTATTACCCTGCTTTAGGTGAAGGGCACCAATATGATAGTTAAAGACGGCCACATCAGGTGATGACGATATGACACGTTCCAATGCAACTTGTGCTTTATCAAAATCACCCAGCAACACGTGAGTCCACCCATAAGTATCAAGGTAATATGGTTCTGTTGATGTTTTAAACCTTTCCACTAACATCATTGCTTTATTAAGGTTTTCAACCGAATTAAACTGGTCAACCAGCAAACTAGCTAGATTATTAATTGCTGGCTCAATACTAGAGTCTATTACCAAAATCTCTTCATATAACGTTTTTGCTTTATCAAACTCAGCAACACTTTGATAAACTGAAGCCAGCTGCATCCTTAAGAAGGTGCTATTTTTATTATTATCCAACCCTCTCTTATACTCAGATATCATTTGTCCTGTTTTATTCTGTACTTCATATATTGCTGATAAAGTGGCATACCCTACCTGCCATTTCGGTTCTATCGCAATTCCTTGTTCAGTGATCGCAATTGCTTTAGCCCAATTTTCATCTTGCAGATAGACATTTGATAACAGTGCGTAGCCGGCTAGCTGGCTTGGGTTACTTTCAACAAACTCACCTATGTAACTTATTAGCTCTTCTTTTTTACCTAGCTGCAGATAACTATTTGCTAAACTCTGCAATGCTCTTTCCGTATCAGGCTGCTTAGCTAAAGCAGCCTTATAGTCTGTAATTGCCGAATCAAACAACGACTTCGCCTCGAATACCTGCCCGCTTAGAAAATGTGTTTGTGCGGTATCACCCACCTCAACTCGAAGTAAATCAATGGTGGCTGTTGCGCTGTCCAAATCATTTTCAAAAAGTTGAATTTGGGCTAATGTCTGTAATAGCGGGGCTTTATCTGTCGTATTTTGCAATGCTTTAGTTAATACCACTTTAGTACTGTCAAAATCATTTACTCTCATCAGACTATCAACCACTGATAGTGCAGCTGTAACATTACCAGGATTAACGGCTAAGGCTTGACGGAAACTATCCTCCGCAAGCTCGGTAGAACCACTACTCATATACGATTGGGCCAATAAAATTAAGGCCGTTTCAGACTCAGGGTTATTTCTCAGCACCAGACGTAGGTGCGACACCGCTGTATCAATATCTTTATTCGCAATTTCAATTCGCGCTTTGAGTATTAACGCCCTTTCATGCTCCGGTGCCACCGTGAGAACTTCTTGTAACTGAGCTAAAGCTAACTCTAGCTTGCCTTGCTGAAAATCATAGTTAGCCAATGCAACTTGGGCATCTCGGCCATAATTCCCTTCAATATCCAAACTTTTAATTAGGTTTAGAGTTTCAATCGCATCGTCAATATCACCGTTACCTAGTTGTAAGCTCGCTTTATAAGATCGTAGTTGGTAATTTTTATCTTTATCTTGAGCTTGCTCAATATAACCATCCAGTGTGCTTATTGCTCGCTCAGGTTCTTTTTCTGATATAAACGATACTAGTAATAATTTAGAGTCTATGTCATCAGCATGAGCTGATACGTATGATTCCATTACGTTTTCAGCATCCGCGTATTTACCTTGAGTATAAAGTAGTCTTGCTAAAGACATTGACACCCAGTTCTGATCAGGAAACTGCGTCAATAAGCCTGGAAATACTTGTTCTAGGGCCGCATAATCTTTCTGACCATCTAGAATGGATAGTTTAACCGCTATTATTGGCACATAGTTAGGCTTAATTTTTAATGCCTCATCAATCACTAAAAGAGCTTGTTTAGGCTTATCTATTGCCTGAAGAATAATTACTTTAGCTGAGAAAGCGTCCATATTTTTTGAATCTAAAGATAAAACATACTCTACATCGTTCATTGCTGATTCAAATTTTTCTTGCTTCATTGCAACTGTTGCACGGAGCAGCCATGCCCTCAGATTAGATTTATCAGCCTCTATAGCTATATTGGCGTTTTCTAGAGCAATATCATCGTTACCCGATAATGAGTGTAGTTGTCCTAACTTAACAAGCGCCTTATAGTGCGTAGGTTGCAGCTGTACAACTGTTGTCAAATTAGCAAACATGGCTGTCCATTTCTGCTCTTTTTCATCCAGCAATGCAAGCTGATAGAAGGGTTCTGCTTGACGGGGATCAACTTGAATCGCATTTTTAAACTCTATTCTAGCTTTTGTAGCATCACCTTCTGCGAGTAATTCTTTACCACTTTCGACAAAGTTAGATGCGCTGTCAACAGCTGAACCACATCCGAGCAAGACTCCGAATAACAAGCCTGAGATAATCGTCTTATTTAATGTTTTCATGTTTATTCCCTAATCCAAAATATACTGTTTCAACTCAGGCTCCATATAAGCCATAAAACTTACTAAACGCTCGTCAGCGATATCAAGTGACTCATTCTCGGCCACATTAGTAATCACTCGTACCAAAGCTCCATCCGTTCTATTTTTAAATATAGCATCTATGAACAGATACCACTTATTAATGTACTCGTTTGCGATTGTTCGACCATGACCTTGGAACCAATAATACACTAACTGACGTTGACTGCCTTTTTTAATAATCACACGATTAACGGGATGATCACCGGCTGTAATTCGTGTTAAAGCACTGATCTCCCAGCCCCCTCCAGGTATACAGACTCTAGGGGAGTGAGGTGAAACACCTTTTCGTTGAGACTCATAATAAGCCACATAGAAATTTATTGGAGGTGAGAGTTTATCAGCGTAATTCACTAGTAAATAATCCGTCATACCAAGTTTATCGGTTGTAGCCTTATCGAGCTTGTCTTGCTCACCCT
>Ga0105350_10001411_pt1 | contig 15234 bp, 13 predicted proteins | sample EN1Hudsemesocosm_FD_83506 | JGI IMG/M metagenome (GOLD analysis project Ga0105350, IMG submission 83506) | Methane-oxidizing microbial communities from mesocosms in the Hudson Canyon - EN1E Hudson Canyon | ecosystem: Environmental > Aquatic > Marine > Cold seeps | place: Hudson Canyon... | reverse complement strand
CTGCTCGCACCCTCGCACTTGCAGTTAAATATACTTTATGTCTAGCATCAGGAAATACAACGGTTCCCATGTCTCGACCGTCAGTAACTAAGCCGGGTAACTGGCGAAAATCATGCTGTCGATTTAATAAGGCTGCTCGAACTAAGGGTAGTGCAGCGACCTTAGATGCCGCATTACCCGCTTGTTCACTGCGAATTAGGAGACTGACATCTTCACCTTCAAGAAGGACAGTCAAAGCATTATTGTCTAGTGAAAAAACTAAATCTAAATGTTCTGCCAGTTCTGCCAACTTAGTTTCATCAGCTAAATTTACATTATGTTTGATCGCTGCCTGAGCTAATACTCTATAGATCGCACCACTATCTAAATAGTGCCAACCTAGCTGTTTAGCCATAAGTTGCGCAATAGTTCCTTTGCCAGAACCACTAGGGCCATCGATCGTTAATACTGGAATATCAGCCATCTACTTCCTCCAACTCTAAGCCTGCTTTATTAGCCAAACTGACAAAATTTGGGAATGATGTTGCTACATTCGCACAATCATTGACTAAGATGGTCCCGCCTGCTTGAAGACCTGCAATAGCAAACGACATCGCGATACGGTGATCATCATGGCTTTCAACTTCACCACTGCCAATCACGCCACCATTAATTATAATACCGTCAGTCGTAGATTCGGCATCAATACCCAAGATTTGCAATCCGTCGGCCATCGCTTGTATACGATCACTTTCTTTAACTCTTAACTCTTCTGCACCCGTTAAAACAGTTTGGCCATCTGCACACGCTGCTGCTACAAATAAAGCAGGGAATTCATCAATCGCTAATGGCACTTGATCTTCAGGAATTTGAATTCCTTTTAATGGTGCATATTTAATACGGATATCAGCAACAGGTTCACCACCTGTTAGACCTTCATTCGATAAAGTAATATCGGCCCCCATCAAACGTAAAATATTGATGACCCCCACACGTGTTGGGTTAATACCGACATGGGTAAGGGTGATATCTGAACCTTCAGAAATAGCGGCTCCCACCATAAAGAAAGTTGCCGATGAAATATCTGCAGGCACATCGATATTGGTAGCCGTTAATTTGCCGCCACCTTGGAGAGAGACTGTATCCCCTTGTACATCAACTTTATAACCCATTCCTGACAGCATACGCTCAGTATGATCTCGTGTTGGAGCAGGTTCTGTAACCGTGGTTTTACCTTCTGCGTACATTCCCGCTAACAAAATACATGATTTCACCTGTGCACTTGCCATAGGTAAAGTATAAGTAATACCTTTGAGCTTATTACCTGCTTTGATCGTTAACGGTGGCTTTCCTTCGTTACTATCAATAACCGCACCCATTTGAGCTAAGGGATCCGTTACGCGGCGCATCGGACGGCCTGATAATGATTTGTCACCTGTCAGTGTGCTTGTAAAGTTTTGACCTGAAAGCAAGCCACTGAGTAATCGAATCGACGTACCAGAGTTACCTAGGTAAACATCATCTTCAGGTGCTTTAAGCCCATGCATACCCACACCATGAACAGTCACTTTGCCGTCTTTAGGCCCATCAATCTGCACGCCCATAGCGCGAAATGACGCTAATGTAGCAAGTGCATCATCTCCTTCTAAGAAGCCAGTCACCTCAGTCACGCCTTCTGCTAAAGAACCAAGCATAATCGAACGGTGTGAGATTGATTTATCACCAGGCACACGTATTTCACCTTGTAATTTTCCACCTGGCTGTACTACATAGTTCTTTTTTTGTTCACTGCTCACTGCTAATCAACTCCACTTTTAAGCTTGGGTTATTTAAATCGTGTATCACGAGCTTGTTTAGCTCGCTCAAATACTGTTTTTAATGTTTCACCATCTTGGTTTTTTATCGCATTTTCAAGCTCAGTTAAACCTTGCTGATATTGCTGTATTAAACCTAATATTGCATCACTATTGCTTAAACATATATCTCGCCACATCACGGCATCACTTGATGCAATCCGTGAAAAATCCTTAAAACCACCAGCGGCATAACGTAATACTTCATCACAATCATCACGCTCGGCCAACATACCAACCAAATTAAAGGCCAGTACATGAGGTAAGTGACTGGTTGCCGCTAACACAACATCATGATGTTTTACTTCCATATCAAATACTTCTGCACCTGTTTGCTGCCACATTTTACGAACAGTTTCTAAGGCATCAGTATTTGTTTCTACTACGGGTGTTAATACCACCCGATGGTCTTGATATAACGTTGCAAACGCAGCACTTGGACCACTCTTTTCTGTCCCTGCAATCGGATGTCCAGGCACAAACTGACTGAACTTATCACCCAATACTTCTCTGGCAATATCAACCAATTGACCTTTTGCACTACCGCCATCAGTGATAATGGCGTCATCGCTTATTGCTTCAGTAACTTCGGCTAAGACGCTAGCCATGGCCGCCATAGGTACAGCAAGAAATATCATATCTGCATCTTTAACAGCTTCAGCAATATTCGATGCAGCAATATCAATCACGCCGAGTTCTAACGCTTCTTCACGAACACTCTCCGTGCGCGAATAACCAATGACCTCACCGACCACGCCCGCCTTTTTCAACGCCAACGATAGTGAGCCTCCAATTAGGCCGACACCAATAACAGCAAGACGGTTAATCATAGACATTGTCCTAAAGCAGTTAAGAAACGTTGATTTTCATATTCTAAACCGATACTGACTCGGATATGTTTTGGTAAGCCATAATTGGTAACAGGTCGAACAATGACACCTAGGCGTAGTAAATCGGCAAAGACCTCTTCACCATTTCGTTTCACATCAACTGTAATAAAGTTACCTTTTGATGGAATATAAACTAAACCTAGTTGATCAAAACCTGCTGTTAATTGCCGCATGCCTGCATCATTTAACTGCTTGGTCTTAGCAAGATAATCATTATCGCTTAAGGCAACTGTTGCAGCGGCTAAAGCTATGCTATTCACATTAAAAGGCTGCCGAATACGATTTAATAAATCAGCTACTTCAGGATGAGATAGAGCATAACCCACTCTTAATCCTGCTAAACCATAAGCTTTAGAAAATGTTCTTGTAATAATCAAGTTTGAATATTTTTCTAATAAACGAAGACTATCAACATCTTGCTCACCATACTCAACGTAAGCTTCATCTAAGACCACTAAAGTTTGTTGTGGAACTTGAGCAATAAAGGCTTCTAACTCATCAGCAGGAAGATAAGTACCGGTTGGATTGTTTGGATTTGCAATAAAAATAAGTTTTGTTTGTTCACTAATCAGTGTGCTCATTGCTTGCAAATCATGACCATAATCACGTGCAGGCGCAATGATCGCTTTGGCACCTATAGCTTGTGTAACCAAAGGGTAAACAGCAAAGGCATATTGAGAAAAGAGTACCTCTTCATCAGGTGATACAAATGCTCGAGCTATCAACTCTAAAACATCATTTGAACCATTACCCAAGGTAATTTGATCAGTATTGAGCTCATATTTCTCGGCCAATACTGACTTTAATGTAAAGCCATTGCCATCAGGATAACGTGTGACTTCTTTGCTTGCTTTAGCAATAGCAGTTAATACTTTATCCGATGGGCCTAAAGGATTTTCATTCGAGGCTAGCTTGACGATATCCGTAATACCTAACTCACGCTCTAACTCTTCAATCGGTTTGCCCGGTACATAAGGCTGTAACTTAGTGACACAGTCTAAGGCTAAATCACAAAAACTCATGCTGACTCCTGACCCGTATCAGACTTCGGCTCAGCTCTGAAGCTATCAATGATTAATAATGCTGCACCGATGACTATCGCTGAATCAGCGATATTAAAAGCCGGCCAATGATAAGAGCCATAATAGACATCAAGAAAGTCAATAACATAACCAAAGTAGAGTCGGTCGATAACATTACCAATCGCACCACCTAAGATGAGACTAACTGACACTGCTTCTAGCTTAGTTTTAGCTAACTTATTCAACCAAATAAATAAGCCAACGCTAATCACCGTAGTGACGCAAACAAAAAACCATCGTTGCCAACCACCTGCTCCAGCTAAAAAGCTAAATGCAGCCCCCGTATTATGTGCCATTGTTAAGTTAAAATAAGGCACTATAGCTACAGTTTCATAAAGTGATAACCATGAAGTCATCAGCCATTTTGATAGTTGGTCTAAAACAATAACCAGACCTGATAACCATAAGTATTTCAACATGTGAGGCGCTTAACTCTAGACGTAAAGGCGCTGTTCGCCTTCCCCATCAACATTATCAATACAACGGTCACACAGTTCGGGATGTGTTTCATCTTTACCTACTTCAGGGGTTTGATGCCAGCAACGATCACAACGATCATGTTCTGAAGGGGTTAATACTAATGACAGGCCAGACACTGAAGTTTCAATTGCATCACTCGGTTGTTCACTTGCAGCTAATAGGCTAGCTCGTGATGTGATCAATACAAATTTCAGTTCATCACCCAATGTGCTTAAAGCTTCAAATAATTCAGCTTCAGCATAAAGTGATACTTCAGCTGTTAAACCACCTTTAATCTTGCCATCAGCACGCAATGTTTCAAGCTCTTTTGAAACGGCATCACGAACGGTGAATACCTGTTCCCAGAACGCGAGATCAAATTGTGAGTCATCCGCTAAAGGAGCAAGACCTTCATACCATGCGTTTAGCAATACGGACTCATTATGTTCACCGGGTAGATATTCCCATAATTCATCAGCTGTGAAGCTAAGAATTGGAGCCATCCATCGTGTTAATGCTTCAATAATATGATACATCGCAGTTTGACTTGAGCGACGAGCTACACTGTCACTTTGCATTGTGTACTGGCGATCTTTAGTGATATCTAAATATAGGCTACCCATTTCCTGTGCACAGAAATTATGGATCTTCTGATAAATCACATGGAAGTTATAACTATCATAAGCTTCTAAAATATCTTGCTGACATTGGTAAGCACGATCAACAGCCCAACGATCTAATGGCAATAAATCATCTATCGCAGCAAGATCAGTCGCGGGATTAAAATCAAACAAATTCGATAATAAATAACGTGATGTATTACGGATACGACGGTATGAGTCAGCTGTACGTTTTAAGATTTCATCCGACACACTCATTTCAGCACTGTAATCTGAAGAAGCAGCCCATAGGCGAATAATATCTGCACCTAAGTTATTAACTACTTTTTGCGGTGCAACCACATTACCAACAGATTTCGACATTTTCTTGCCGTCAGCATCAACCACAAAACCATGTGTTAATACTGATTTATACGGTGCTTTTCCTGTTGAGGCAATTGAAGTAATCAGTGAAGATTGGAACCAACCACGATGTTGATCACTGCCTTCTAAATACAAATCTGCAGGACGGTGAAGATAGTCACGACGCGCTAAAACACAGGCATGAGAAACACCAGAATCAAACCACACATCTAAGGTATCACTAACTTTATCGTAATCAACAGCATCATCACCTAACCAATCAGATGATTCTGATTCAAACCAGGCATCGATACCTTGCTGTTCAACTTTCAGAGCAACCTTCTCCATCAAGTCTTGCGTATTTGGATGTAGCTCACCTGTTTGTTGATGAACAAATAATGGGATTGGTACTCCCCAAGTACGTTGACGAGATACACACCAATCTGGGCGACCTTCGACCATACCTTCAATACGTTTTTGACCCCATTCAGGCATCCAGTTTGTTTCTGTAATGGCCTGCATGGCTGCATCACGTAAACCATTTTGGTCCATGCTAACAAACCATTGTGGTGTTGCACGGAAAATGATTGGGCTTTTATGGCGCCAGCAATGTGGGTAACTATGTTGAATATCAATATGTTTCAACAAAGCGCCTTTTTCAATCAATAACTCAATAACGGCTGGGTTTGCTTTAAATACTGACTGGCCTGCAAAAATCTCAGTGTCAGGCAAAAATACACCATTTGAGCCCACTGGATTATAGACTTCTAAGTCATACTTTAAACCCACGGTGAAATCGTCTTGACCATGACCTGGCGCAGTATGAACCGCACCCGTACCCGCTTCAGCAGTCACGTGATCACCTAAAATAATAGGCACTTGTTTGTCATAAAATGGATGCTGTAATAATAAACCTTCAACATCTTCACCTTTGCAACGTGCAATCACCTCACCTGAAAAGCCATAACGCTCTAATGCTGATTCATACAAGCCTTCAGCCAATAACAATCGTTCATCAGCCGTTTGAACAACCACATAATCATAAGCAGGGTTTAACGATACTGCTTGGTTAGCGGGGAGTGTCCAAGGTGTTGTTGTCCAGATGGGTACGCTGATTTTGCCTGAACCTGTTGAGTTAGTTGCAGCATCAAATGCAGCGTTATCAACCACAGAAAAACGCACATCAATCGCTGGAGATTTTTTATCTTCATATTCAACTTCAGCTTCAGCTAGAGCGCTGCCACAATCAACACACCAATGAACAGGTTTCACACCTTTGTGTAAATGACCTTGTTTAACAATCTCATTGAGTGTGCGGATAATGTCCGCTTCAAAGCTAAAATTCATTGTCAGGTAGGGATTATCCCACTCAGCCAATACACCTAAACGTTTAAAGTCTTCACGCTGACCATCAACTTGTTTTTGAGCATAAACACGACATGCTGCTCTAAACTCAGCCGCTGTTACTTTTTTACCTGGTTTACCAATTTTTTTCTCAACATTGAGTTCAATAGGTAAACCATGACAATCCCAACCCGGTACATAAGGCGTATCAAAACCACTTAATGTTTTTGATTTAAGGATAATATCTTTCAGGATTTTATTAACTGCGTGACCAATGTGAATATCACCATTGGCATAAGGAGGGCCATCATGCAGAATAAATTGTGGTCGACCTTGAGCGTTATCACGCATCTTTTGATAAAGATCATTTTCCTGCCAACGCTTTAAAATCAACGGTTCGCGGTTAGGCAAACCAGCCTTCATCGGGAATTTCGTTGCAGGCAGGTTTAGGGTATGTTTGTAATCAGCCACTCGATTGCTCTTCGTTCTTAGTCAGATAATCGGCTAATTATACGGTGTTTCCCCGTCTATAAATAGTCTGTAATGCGTTAATTACTTTGAATATTTGATGTTATTTAAGATCGATCATGTGTATTTTGAACTGCGGCTGCCAACTCTTGCTCAATGAGTTGATCTACAAGGAGCTCATCATTTGTCACAACACCAGCACTCGCATCACTATAAACCGCTAAATCAAATTTACCTTCACTTTTAGCAACGATAGTTGAGACCACTGCATCGCCTGATACATTTACTGCTGTTCTAATCATGTCCATTAAACGATCAACACCGAGGATCAGCCCAATGCCTTCAATTGGTAGTCCCACTTGTGCAAACACCATTGATAACATAATCAAGCCCACACCCGGAACACCCGCCGTCCCTATTGATGCTAAAACGGACATTAAAATAACCGTAACATATTCAGCCGTCCCTAATCCTGCACTGTATATATTGGCAATGAATACTGTTGCCACACCTTGCATAATCGCGGTGCCATCCATATTAATCGTTGCACCAAAAGGTACGGTGAATGATGCGACTGAGTTATTCACACCCATCCGTTCTGTTACCGCTCTTAAAGTAACAGGAATAGTCGCATTGGAGCTGGCTGTACTGAATGCAAATACTTGGGCACTTCTGATTTTTTTAAGAAACATCATCGGACTCAAACCTGAGAAGAACTTCAGCACCAACATAAGAGTTATAAATAAATGTATAAATAAGGCCCCAACCAAAACAAGTACATAGCCGACTAACTGACCTAATAGCTCAGTGCCTAAATTTGCCATTGATTTAGCGATGAGCACAAACACTGCATAAGGTGCTGCAGCCATCACAATATTCACCATTTTCATCATGATTTCGTTGGCAATTTCCGCGCTTTCAATAAAGTTGGTGGCTTTTTTACCCACCATTAACATACTGATACCCACTAATATTGAAAAGAAAATCAAAGGCAACATATCACCATTAGCCATAGCTCTAACTGGGTTTGAAGGAATAATGTTAATGAATACGTCTGTAAGTGGTGGCGCTTGTTTGGCTGTGAAACTGGCTGTACCTGCTAGGTTCATTCCCTCACCAATTCCCGCTGTTAAGGCTATTGTCATTGCAACAGTAATCGCAATCGCTGTTGTTAGCATATACAGTGCAAAAGATTTAGCACCCACCCGCCCTAAAGTATTCAGGTTGCCGATACCGCATACACCACAAATCAATGAAAAGAAGACTAAAGGTACAACAAGCATTTTCAATGCATTGATGAACATTTTACCGATAACGTGAAAAATACCCTCTACGATATAAGTATTAATAAAACTGCCGTCGACATTAAGTCCGGAAAGGTTAAAGAACAAGCCTATAACTATTCCTAGGCCCATACCAATAACAACCTTCAAGGTTAGACTCATCTTGTTATTTTCCATTATTTCGGCTTACCTTTTAGTCTTCAGGAGAATGTGTAGGCTTGACTATAGCCTTATTTTTACATGCGTGCAAAAGCTAAACTTAGATCAATATTAATCGTAATAATCTGTGTAAATAAGCTTTATTTTTCATATTATTACGCTAATTGACATATTTGCAGTAAAATAGGCAGATTAAATTATTAATCTGCAGATGAGAACATCCACTATGGCAGCAACTGGCAAAGTCATTATTCAAGGTATCACGCAATCTGGTGGTAAGTTCCGCCCTAGTGATTGGGCAGAACGCCTATGTGGCACGGTCGCTACATATGGTCCCGGTCGCCGCATTATCTTTCACCCGAACGTTAAATTAGCCAGCCTCGAAGGTGTGAAATGTGTGGTCATTGATGCTTCACTAGAAGATGACGATGAAATGTTATTTGAATTTCTAACAGACTTTGCTAATGAGAATAGTTTACAGATTTTACATACCGATACATTTCCACTAGAAGAATAGTTAAGTTTTTTCTCACAAGTAGATATAAAAAAGGCGGTCATTGACCGCCTTTTTTATTATTTAATACTTAAGCCTACGGTGCTAAACCACCTTCTTCAGCATCTGGCCAGTTTTGAATGTAGTTTTTCAATAATTTATTTTCAAATTTTGCTTTTTTAAGTAACTCTTCAACAATGTCTGTTATTGACAACATACCTTCCAGTTTGTCTTCAAAAACAACAGGCAAATGGCGAACATTATTATCAACCATCATACTCATGACTTCTTCTAAAGTATTATCTGGGTGACAAACAATGGGATCAGCTGTCATTGCATCATGTGCTGTCAATGGCGTCCACATTGCATGTTTTTCATGCAAAATACGTAACAAATCACGTTCAGATAAAATGCCGACTAATTTTCCATTGTCTGTTACAACTAATGAGCCGATATGATGTTTCATCATCAGTGAAACAGCTGAATCTAGTGAGTCTGTAGGCGCCAAACCTATAACTGGTTTACCTTTATTCTTAGTAATTGATCTTACTTTCATTATCACGCCCTCTTCTACTTATAATTAACTCTGTTCTGTATTTTGCTTGAGAACGCACACTAAATGCAAGTTTACTCACTACATAAATAGTCGAATACTTTCTATTCATCGAAAAATAGTGGTCGTAAAAAGTACTTAATTATCTTTATTTTCCAAAAGCGGTTTCTCAATTTATCATCATCTCTACACAATATGATGAGGTGTATTTAGTTTGGCATTCATTTAACTTTTCTTCTATTTAGTTATTGCTAATCCCATCTATTTCAGGTGTAATGGGTCTTGCAATGGAATTGTATTTTACATAAGAGGTTTTACATGGAAAAGTTAAACACAGCCCGCACCGTTATTGATCTCCCTAACAAACCCGAAATAGACCTTGTTTCTTTTAAAGATTACTTAGATAAGAATTCATTTCTACTTCAACAATGTGAAGATGAAGACGTCATGTTTCACATCTCATTTTTGACGATTTCACACGCGATTGAAAAAGCAATGTTATTCCTGAGGTGGGAACCTGACTTCAATCGTTTTGAAAAAATTTTTGAAGATTGTGATAGCTTGATATTTTCTTATCAGTCAGAGTGGTTGACTAAAAATGGTTATAACGATTGGCAAGAAGAATGTCTTAAAATAGCCGATGATTTATCGCCGACAATAACCGGCAGAAAAAGAATCAACAAAGCAGTAAAGATTTATATGGATAATAATTTCTTAATGGATATTATCCTATCAGAATTAAGACAAATCTTAGCACTTTCTGAACAGGAGCGACTATTCATCATTCAAGAAGGTATTCCCTTTTTAAAAAGAACCATTCGCTTATCGAATCTGAATCCTATTGAACTTAGCCTTTTTCAGAATAAACCTAAATTTTCACCTTCTTAAAATTAATAGAAGTCACAGGGGTAAATAATACCCCCTTCTATTATTAGACTAGATATGTTCGCGAGTCGCCTTAAATTCTATCTCAGGCCAACGTTCCATCGTTAAGTCTAAATTAACTCGTGTTGGTGCAATATAGGTCAAACCACCTGAGCCATCTAATGCAAGGTTCTGAGCAGCTTTCCTCTTAAACTCTTCTAACTTTTTCTCATCATCGCAATATACCCATCTGGCTGTATAAACTTGTACTGGTTCATAAATACAATCAACGTTATATTCACCTTTAAGGCGATGTACAACCACATCAAACTGCAAAACACCCACAGCACCTAATATCAGATCGTTGTTTTCAGTCGGTCTAAACAGTTGTGTTGCGCCCTCTTCACTTAGCTGTTGTAAACCTTTGAGCAAGGCTTTCATTTTAAGTGGATCTTTCAGGCGTACACGACGGAATAATTCTGGTGCGAAATACGGTATCCCTGTAAATTGAATATCTTCACCTTGGGTAAAGGTATCACCAATCTGGATCGTGCCATGGTTATGTAGACCAAGAATATCACCCGGCCATGCTTCTTCAGCTTGAGCTCGTTCTGCCGCCATAAAAGTCACGGCATTTGCAATCACCACATCTTTTCCTGTTCGTGCATGGCGTAGTTTCATGCCTTTTTTATATTGTCCTGAACAGACACGTAAGAAGGCGATGCGATCTCGATGTTTCGGGTCCATATTGGCTTGAATCTTAAACACAAAACCACTGAATGGCTCTTCTTTTGCCTCTACATGGCGTGTTTTAGTCTCACGGCCTTGCGGTGCCGGTGCAATTTCAACAAATGAATCCATTAATTCCGTAATACCGAAATTATTCATCGCACTACCAAAGAACACTGGAGATAACTCACCCGCGATGAAAGCATCATGATCATATTCGTGGCTAGCACCGCGAACAAGCTCAATTTCTTCACGAAGTTCTTCGGCCATGTCACCAAATAGTTCATCTAAACGAGGATTATCTAAGCCTTCAATAATCTCCCCAACTTGATCACTATGTGGTTCAAATAAGTGAACACTATCTTTTTCTAAATGAAAAATACCTTTGAAGCTTTTCCCCATACCAATAGGCCAAGTGATCGGCGCACAGCTGATACCTAGAACAGTTTCAACTTCATCCAAAATATCTATTGGATCACGACCTTCACGGTCCATTTTGTTGATAAACGTCAAGATAGGCGTGTCACGCAAGCGACAAACTTCCATTAATTTAATCGTACGTTGCTCAACACCTTTCGCAATATCAATCACCATTAAAGCCGAATCAACAGCTGTTAGCGTTCGATAAGTATCTTCAGAGAAATCAGCATGACCTGGTGTATCTAATAGGTTAACGACACGGTCATTATGTTCAAATTGCATCACTGATGAAGTAACAGAAATACCCCGTTCTTTTTCCATTTCCATCCAGTCAGATGTAGCATGGCGGTCTGTTTTACGTGATTTAACACTACCTGCAGTTTGAATTGAGCCACTAAATAATAGTAGCTTTTCTGTCACTGTGGTTTTACCCGCATCAGGATGCGAAATAATCGCGAATGTGCGACGTTTATTGATTTCTTCTAGTAAAGCGGCCATGTAGAGAGACGGTATATGATGGAAAACCGTTCATTTTACACGTCAAAAGCTTTGCTCGCTATTTATTCGCGCATCAAATGAATAGCATCAGCCAATAATGATACTGAAATTGTTTCACCAATTTTTAGGCCATTCCGCATGGCAACATGTTCTGGCAAGTCCATTTGCAGACTTCTACCATCCGTGTGTTCAACATTGAGTATTAATGTTGTGATGCCTCGCAAGCTAACCATCTCACTAATCGTACCTTCTAGCGGATTTTCATGTTCACCACGAGACTTCCTGACTCTTTGATGTAATAAAACTTTACTGGGTGATAGTGTCCAGTGAACCGGCTCATCAACCTTAAAGTGAGAAGTGTTAGCAACATCAATCAAATAGTCATACCACTTCAATCTCAATTTATTTTCATGCTCAACTAACTGGGCTGTAAATACATTTCTGGCGTCAACCTGTCTAGCAATCGCGACATTATTAGGTTGAAATAAAACGGCCTCAGGTGATCCTTGTTGCAAAGTGTTCCCTTGATGAATAACACAAAGACTATCCGCTAACATGGCGGCCTCATCTAAATCATGTGTCACCAAAATAACGGGCATATCCAGCTGCCTTCGGAGTGTATTCAACTCCATATATAATTTACGGCGTGTCACTTTATCAACAGCAGAAAAAGGTTCATCTAATAGCAAACCTTCCGGCTGTCTGGCTAAGGCTCTGGCAATAGCAACACGTTGCTGCTGGCCGCCAGAAAGTTGATGCGGATAACGTTGTTCTAAACCCGAGAGATTCACTTGTTCCAGTAGCCGGTGACCATGTTGATGATGCATTCCTTTATCAACATCAAGGGCAAGTTTTATATTTTCCATCACGGTTAAGTGTGGAAATAAGGCATAGTTTTGAAAAACCATGCCCACACGGCGTTGTTGCGGTGTTTTATTAATCTTTGCCTCACTATCGAACCATGTATTACCCTTACAGGAAACGAAGCCTTGTTGAGGAGCTTGTAAGCCAGCAATACAGCGTAATACCGTCGACTTTCCTGCTCCAGAAGGCCCCACTAAAGCTAGAACCTCACCTTTTTCACAATTGAGTTCAACATCAAGCGTTGTTGGTAGCGTTTGTTGTAAGTTCACCTCTAGCATTTAAAGTACCGCCACACGTGCTTGTTTTCGGTTTAAGGTGTAAACAAGCGTAATTGTCACTAAGGCTACAGCCAATAAAATAAGTGACATAGACTGTGCTTGCTGATGCTCAAAGGCCACAACACTATCGTAAATTGCAATCGATAAAGTGCGTGTTTCACCAGCAATATTTCCCCCGATCATTAATACAACACCAAACTCACCCAAGGTATGAGAGAAGCTTAAAACCATTGCAGTAATAATGCCCGGCCAGGCTAAAGGTAGTTCAATTTTGAAAAAAGTTTTCCACTTAGATAAGCCACTACACCATGCTGCCTCGCGGATTTCAGGAGCAATGCTCTCTAGTGAACGTAACATGGGCTGCACAGCAAACGGTAGACTATAAATAATTGAGGCAAACCATAATCCCACGAATGAAAAGGCCAGACTCTCCCCTGTTAGACTGACAAATAAGCCACCTAAAAAGCTATTATTATCCATACCCACTAATAGAAAGTAACCTAGTACTGTTGGAGGCAAAACCAAAGGTAAAGTAATAACAGCTTCGATAAAACCTCGCCCGACAAAATTAGATTTGGCTAAAAAATAAGCGATGGCTAGGCCTATTGGTAATAAGCTAAGACACGTTAATAAAGCTAAACTAATTGAGACTTGGAATGCTTGCCAATCCATTAGGAATTTTCCATTACTAAAAAGCCATGCTTAATAAATAGTTCATGGGCTGTGTCTGTTTGAATAAAACCTAAAAACTGCTGACTTGTTGCAGTGGCGTTTCGTAATAAAATTGCCTGCTGCTGTAGTTTTGCATCTAATTTAACAAATTGCCCTAGCGATGAAAACTTTGTCTGAATAATATATCCATAAGGCACAAACCCAGCATCAACGGATGTTGTTAAGGAAAATTGCATCACTTGTGATGCATTCTCTGCCATTAATAAATAAGGTTGAACTTGTTGCCACAACCCTACTTTTTCTAATGCAGACTGTGCAGCTTGACCGTAAGGTGCATGGCGAGGGTTGGCAATGGCTATTTTATTTAAAGATCCCTGCTCTAACGCCTGCTTAAGACCATTAAGCTGTTCATCTACATCTAACACTGACTTATTCGAAGCAAAAAAAGCAAGTTGAGCTTGGGCATAATTAACAGGATGAGCTTGTGTTAATTCTGCATCAATAAGACGTTGAATATAGTCAGGGTTTGCTGACAAGAACAATTCAAATGGCGCACCATGTTGAATTTGGGTTGTTAATGTTCCAGAGGCGGCATATGAGACTGATACCTGATGCCCTGTTTTATGCTCAAAGCTTGCGACAAGCTCCGGCAATACAAAACGTAAATTAGTTGCGGCTGCAATATGAATTTTATCAGCCTGAGCAGGAGTTAGAACACTGCACAACAACAAACAGATAAGAAAATATTTATAATAAATCATGTGCTATATTTTGACACAAAAAAGCCCCGATGAACGGGGCTTTTAAGTTTACTTTGATGAAGCTAAGTTTTATTGAAGATTAATCTTCTTTTGCTTCATCTTCGGCTACTGCTTTCATACTTAAACGAATACGACCTTGGCGGTCAACTTCAAGTACTTTAACTTGAATCACATCACCTTCTGATAATTTGTCGCTTACATTCTCAACACGTTCTTCAGAAATTTGTGAAATATGAACTAAGCCATCTTTACCAGGAAGAATGGTTACAAATGCACCGAAGTCCATTAACTTAGCAACACGACCTTCATAGATTTGACCCACTTCAACTTCAGCAGTGATTTGTTCGATACGTTTTAGAGCATCTTGTCCTGCATTGAAGTCAGATGAGAAGATTCTTACTGTACCGTCATCATCAATATCAATAACCGCACCCGTTTCTTCAGTTAAGGCACGGATAGTCGCACCACCTTTACCAATTACATCACGAATCTTATCTGAGTTGATTTTGATAGTAATGATACGTGGAGCAAATTCAGACATTTCTTCACGGTGTGATGAAAGGTTTGCATTCATTGTTTCAAGAATCGTTAAACGACCATCACGTGCTTGTGATAATGCTGTT
>Ga0105350_10001401_pt1 | contig 15302 bp, 11 predicted proteins | sample EN1Hudsemesocosm_FD_83506 | JGI IMG/M metagenome (GOLD analysis project Ga0105350, IMG submission 83506) | Methane-oxidizing microbial communities from mesocosms in the Hudson Canyon - EN1E Hudson Canyon | ecosystem: Environmental > Aquatic > Marine > Cold seeps | place: Hudson Canyon... | reverse complement strand
GTCCGCTTCGCCGGGATCTCCATCGGTGAACGCCGTAAGAAAGGGTTTGTCGAAGGTTCTTAAAGCTTTCCAGGCCTTGCGATTAGCTGGGACTTCAACGTTGTCGGGAAACAGGGGAATCAAGCTGGGAAATTGCCTGGCACCCTGCTTGTATTCTTCGGATGGAAATGGCGCCGCATAGGCTCGCTGCTCCTCGGCTGAGCAACTGTTTAGCCACAAGCTCATGATCGCACCAGGGTTGAAATCTTCCGAGGCATCGCAATGTTTAATCCAGTACATAAATGGCGGGCGCGGATCGGCGCCAGCTAATGCATTTTCGGCCTGATCAGCAAATCCACCGCGCTCCTCCAGGTCCTCTCGCATTGCTTCGTTCACTTCTACCGTGTTTAGCACTGGCGTATCGATAAGCAGTTGTTTGAGCTTTGTGGCCATCTCCTCAGGGATGTTTCTGGCGTCCGCCAGTCCCGTGTTAGTGACAACGACCCGGGCGAATCGATCCGGATCGGCTGCAACGATTCTTAGAGTAATGGGCCCGCCCCAGTCCTGACAAACGAGGGTGATATTTGTGAGCGACATGCGTCGAACAAAGTCATGCATCCATTTCACATGATTGGCGTGGGTATAGTCGCTTCGCTCGGAAGGCTTATCGGAGCGACCGAAGCCAACAATGTCTGGTGCGATGACTCTAAAGCCTGCCGCTGTAAGTGGTGGAATCATTTTCCGGTAGGAATAAGACCAAGTGGGTTGACCGTGAACACAAAGAATGACAGGCGCGTCTTTCGGTCCTTCGTCCACATAGTGCATGCGCAGCTGACCACCTTGAGCATCATCTATATCCTGATAGTTTGCTTGGTATGGGAATCCATCCAGGTTTTGAAATCTTTCATCGGATGTTTGCAATACTTTCATGGATGTCTAACCTCTTGAATAGAAAAATGCACAGGAACGTAGCGGTCAGTATCGATACGAGCGCAGCAACTGTCAATTCACAGATTAGTATCAAAAGATAACATCCCGTTATGGTTCTACCCGTCTTTATAAGCTCCTGCAATAGCCAAACCTAACGAACAACTTGAGCCGCGAAAGAAAATAACATACAACCCATTTGCAAATAACTTCGTCGGCCTCTTGATTCCTATTCTTTTCCTATTGCCAAACTTCGCGGTTATGGGCCCTGCCGATACCCCGGGTCAGTGTCATTTCGAGCAGTTCTTTCATGTTCGCTGACTCCAGCAATTGAATCAGCTCCTGGCTCACCGCTGCAGAGCTTGTGGCAACTTCATCCTGCAACCGTTTCAACAAGTAAAAACGAAAGGGCATCAAAACTGATGACATATGCTTACCTTCGATGTCGAAGGATGTCATACCCTCCAGCGCTATCTCAACGTTTGTTCCGCTATCGAGCTCTGCTTGAGAATCAATCCAGTTGTTGACCCCGTCACAAATCGCCTCGGTTTCCGGTACGAAATCAATGGCAAAGTGACGCAGTACCTCCAGCAGCGTTTCTGGTATTTCATCGTTGCTGAGAAAGTCTTCTTCAGGCGCATGACCAGCACTAAAGCCTGGATCGGCCCGGTTCATTCTTTCCACCCAGCGCAGCACATGAAGACCGTATTCATGCATCAGTGTTAACGGCTTGAGGTCGCGACTAAGGTGTCCATACATGGGACCCATCAGGCCGAAATCACCAATGCTCGGTTTGCCACCCAGGAGATAAGGATAAAGCTCGAAATGCGCGTCCAGCTTCTTCAATAACCCGAGATATAGGGACTCCACGAGCTCGACCCGATCTTGTGAAACACCGACGTTAATGCATGCCTGCTGCATCTTGTTGACACGACCAGCCAATGTAAACTCCGGTGCCGCATTCCTGGGGGTAATTTCTTTAAAATGATGTAGCACGAGGGACTCATTCTCTGGAAAATGCCAACGGTAGTGAAGTGCTGGACGTAATAAACCCTCTCCACCGATGGCATCAAAGAGCAGACTGATTGCCTTTTGTTTGGGGGTAGCAGGGGTGAAAGGTGAACCGAGTTCAGCCTCAAAATGATCGACAATAGCGACACTGTCGCGGATTATCTGACCATCGGATAACTCGATCGTGGGTATGCCTCTCCGGCTCCCAGCCTTCTTCAAAACCACATCTTCGTAGTGATCCGATACCGGTGCTACTTCGCGAAACGGTATTTGAGCCTTGATGAAATAACTGCGTACTTTGCCGGTATAAAGTGACACGGGCGACCCGTAAAGTATGACTGTCATGGTTATCCTCTACACGTAATACAAGAAATCATTACTAAATCGAATGACGTCATGATGAAAATTCCCAAACGTCTATTCCCATACTTCAAGGTTATGCGCCCTACCGATACCCCGAGTGAGCGTCATATCCAGTAGCTCTTCCATGTTCACTGACGCCAACAATTGAATCAACTCCTGCTTCATCGCCGCTGGACTTGTGGCAACTTCATCCTGCAACCGTTTCAACAGGTAAAAACGATAGGGCATCACCACGGATGACATACGCTTACCTTCGACGTCAAAGATTGCATCCCCACCCAGCGACCGTTCTACTTTTGTTCCGCTAACAAGTTCTGGCCGAGAATCAATCCATTCGTTAACAACGTCACAGGCGGCTTGGGTTTCAGGCACGAAATCAAGGGCGATATGACGCAATATTTCCAGCAGTGTTTCTGGTATCTCATCATTACAAAGGAAATCTTCTTCAGGCTCATGGGCTGGACTAAAGCCCGGGTCGGGCCTGTTCATTCTCTCTGCCCAACACAGCACATGAACGCCGTGTTCATGCATCAGCGTTAGTGGTTTGATATCGCGACTTAGATGGGCATACATTGGACCTATCAGGCCGAAGTCACCAATGCTCGGCTTGCCCCCCAGAAGATAAGGATGGCGTTCGAAATGCGCGTCCAGCTTTTTCAGTAATCTAAGATAAAGAGATTCCACAAACTCGATTCGGTCTTGTGTGACACCGAGCTTGGTGCAGGCCTGTTGCATCTGCTCAATTCGACCGGCTACTGTAAATTGAGGCGGTCCGTTTTTTGGCGTTATTTCTTCAAAGTGACTTAATACAAGAGGAAGGTTCTCCGGGAAGCGCCAACGGTAGTGAACCGCTGGACGTAACAAACCCTCTGCACCGATAACATCAAAAAGCAAACTAATTACCTTTTGTTTCGGCGTGTCTGGAATGAAAGGTGATCCGAGCTCAGCCTCAAAGTGAGTAATGATGGCCGCACTGTCGCGGATTACCTGACCATCGGACAATTCGACAGTGGGCATGCTCCTTCGCCCTCCGGCCTTCTCTAAAACCACATCCTCGTAGTGATCCGTCACCGGCGGTTCTTCGCGAAACGGTATTCCTGCCTTGATGAAATAACTGCGCACTTTTCCGCTGTAAAGCGACACCGGCGATCCGTAAAGCGTGGCTTTTACTGATTCTTTCATTGGTTTCCTCTTCAACGCCCCCCCGAAGTAACGACTCTGTAAAATGCCTGCACCACAAGGCTTCCAACACCGTTATAACGGTATAGATTAGGGGAATAACTTTGATCAACTAACCGATTATCTAAGTCTAAAAGGCCAATACAAAGGCCTGTACCTTTTAGCCCATTTAGACATCCGTCATTACAATCATTACAAGCAAAGATATCCCTATCGATCTACAGGAGCCATATAATACCAGTACTGTCGCTCTTCCCCAGAATCACGAATAGCAGCTCTTGCTTTCAACACAACGTCACCACCGAGTGTTTCATCATAGAACCAGTTAGTTCCTGCCCAAGCACTTGGAATATGGTCACTAAGCCCTAGTGCCGCAACTTCATAAAAACCTCTTATATCCTGCACTACCCGCGATGTAGCCCCACCGGGAATGCCAGCTTCTTTCCATGGCGTTCCTTCAGCCACGCTGATGAGTGTAGCAAGCGCTTCTTCAATTTCATCAACTGATATCACTCGCCCAGTAGCTGCTCGATTTCCATATTTGGCTATAGCCCTGTCATAAGCGGGCCGCAAACCGCGCACTTCATCCAAAGCTGGATGTAAGTCTTTATTAGTTCGTAGCGGCATCGGGCAGCTTAATGCCTCATTGTTTTCATCTGAAATTTTTTCAGCAAATTCTTCAAAAACCGGTTCTGTCGCGTTCAATAACGAAAACGCGTGTTCGAGGACGCGTGTTTGAAAGGCAGCGTCACCAGGTTTTCCAAGTGGTCTACCCAGCGGAAAATCACACCAAAGCCCTCTGGGGGGCGCAGCTTCCTCAATTTGTTTACGAACTGAACCCAATGCAACAGTGGCAAGCCCTGCTGCTTCAAAAACATGTGCTAGCGTACTCACGGTACGCGTGCATAATGGTCAGACCGGGGTGAGCAATACAACGTCTACGCCTGCATTCTTGAGTAATGCCGCACCTGCCGGCCCACTGTCCATGCGCACAGCACTCAAATCATATTGCGCGCCTGAATAAGATAAATGGACATCGGAAACCTCGCCTATGATTCCCTGCTTAGCGAGCTCATCCAGGCGGTCCAGTGGTATTATCGTATTGAAATCCACAGCAAACCCGACAGTATCAAAATTAGGACTCCACTGCCCTGTCTTATAATCCCGAAGTTCGTTTTTGAGCACCTTGAAACCGGTTTCAGTGGCGGCAAACGTTTCTTGATCTTCATGATGCAGTGACGCCGTGGAGACAACAGCAACAGTTGCCTCGGACAGTTTTGGCGGTGTGGTGAAGGCAACAGTATCAAAGCTTTCCGCTTCAAACCTCTCTCCCGATGCCTTTACATCTTTATCTGACATATTATTTTCCCTCTTATAAATAAATCTATTGTTACCTGGAAAACTACTTTTTAGTTGTCGAAATGGTGTTGATTCACTGTAACTAGTGCCAGTCCCTAAAGGGGCAATTTAGATTATGATGTTATTGCGTTTATTAGTTTCTCGGCAGACCCTAACCGATCACATCGGAATTTCACAAAACTGATCGGTTTCAACCAACATACTCACAGCGCGGTTTTTGTTTTCTCCAGCACACCAACTTGGCATAACCATGGTGTACAGGCCACTGCCTCCTGCTGTTAAAACAAGAATATCTTGTGGGTCTGCGAAGGTCTCATAGTCACCATCCGAGTATTTTTCACCGGGGAATGCAGGGCTTCGTTTTTCCAGCTCAGCAAGTGGTTTATGAGTGAGTTCCCACAATCTTTTTTGTATCATTTCGCGGCTCATATCAGCCTGTGACAAAACCTCAGCATGTTCTGGGTTTAGTACTACTACCGCTGCGCCACCGGTTATCACTGCATTATTGGTGGCAAAATTGGCCACCCCCGTTGCTATTTGAGCTAGTAGCTTTTCAGCATTATTGGGGTCGTCTACATTGCCGCTAAACATAACTGAATGCGGTGCCTCTGCACCTACAACTGTGACAACACTGTCTTCGGCGTTGAATCCACGACTGGTGTGCAGAGGCGGAAATGGCGAGCTTTCTTCATCTTCGCCGAGGCAATAAGTAAATTTTCCCGGGTGACCTAGTAAGGCCATATCTGACGATCCTGGATGAGCACCGCCAATATTAATCATCGTCAAACGCAGTGCACGGCCGATGCTGGCGTTGGCACGGTGCCCGGGCCCCAGTGCACCAAAACCACAAGCCACCGGACCACAGGTCATTCGTGCGGGGCCGTTAACAATAACAAGTGGAGCAGTACAGTGGGTGGTAGCTTGCATTTGCGTTAAATCAAAAGCAGGGTCTATTACAGCTTTAACAGCGGCTATGACCAAGGGCATAAAATCGGGAATACACCCTGCCATCACCGCCGCTATTGCCACTTTTTCTACTGTGGCTACACCCATGGCTGGTCCCATTTCCCCCAGTATTAAATCACCGTCCTGTAAGGTAGCGAGAACCATTCGTTCAACACGTTCTGGAGTTGGAACAACAACGGGTAATCCATCAGTACAACCCAGTTCATGTAATTGTTCTAAGGCAGAATACTCATCGGCAGCTTGCAAATCTTCTGTCATTTTTAGTTCGCTCCCGCTAACTGATCAACTATTTCGTCAACGACAGTTTTAGCTATTCTTTCCAAATTAACCTTTCCTGTACCTGCAACTGGGTGAGGCAATCGCACTCTGGGCGCACTTGGCATTCCCAAAGAATTGGCAACAAATTCTCCTTGAGGCCAAAAATCTTCGGTGACCAAGGCAACTGAAGGTAAGCCTGACTTAGCAATATTAATTCCGTCACGCACGGTGCCGGTTGTGCAGCTGCCTCAGTGCCCGTAAGCAGCTATAGCCACTTGGCATTGTGCTTTTATTTCATCGAGCATTGTTTGAGGTGCAGGTATTGAAGAGTTACCTTTATTCCAAAACTTAATCGTTAGGGCAGGATATTTATCCGATAATGCAGCGCCAACTGCATGGAGAAAATTATCTGAATCGGGGAAACCATTAGCTAGCAAACCCACCGTGGTTTTAGCCCCCTGCTGCGCGGTTAAATCGTGGCTTAAGTTATACTCGAGCACTGGGGTTGCGGCTTCACCCCTTGGGTCGCGAAATGTAATCATGTGCATATCTCCACATTGTTAATCTACTTTCATTTACGTGGAATTATACTATCGAGGATTCAAAGATCGGTCTATTAGCAATCAGTTAAGGATTGATAAGTAGGTATTATTGATATCCGCTGTCTAGTCACCTTATTACCCGTTTGTCCTGAGAATCAGATACATAAGACTCTAAGGTAAAATGAATAGCGGATGGAATAGAACTGACACGGACAATCAAGAAAGTGTGAAACTTATAAAGGTGGAGGTTATGCTAAAAATTGACGAGCAGTTTTAAACAAGTTGTGGCCGGGCGGCTTTACACTTGCTATAAATTAGTACGGAATAAGTACTTCCTGCCAACCAAATATCCCCAAAAGCAAGCACACCGGGATTCTTAAACTTCTACACATCATAGGGCTTGAACCGACAAATCTCTTCGGCATTGTACTATTGTTTTAAGTCGACTTGAGAAAACCGTAAACTGTGTTTACTCATAATGACTCCACAAGCGAAGCACCTTAATTGACTGCTCTTTCTCTAACACTTGGTAAACCAATCGATGTTGAATATTGATTCTACGAGAGTACGCGCCCAAAAGATCACCTACCAGTTTTTCATAGGGTGGCGGGGCTTGATATGGATTGCGTTGAATAATGCTCAGTAGTTCCTGAGCTTTATTTTTAAGTCCAGAAGAAGCAAGTTTTGGTAGTCATGGATACTGCTTGCTCAGGGCTGGCTATAAGCTTGTGGTTTTTAAAAAACACAATGTCAACAGATTCCCTAACATTAGTACACTAAGCCCTACAAAGGACCCGCTGTATGTTCCCCAGCGTAGCCACTTTTAGAGTTGTTTTATCGTTTCCAGCCTCAGAAATGTAGCCTCCACACCGGCGAATAATAAAATGGAAACCGACCGCCCTACACAGTGATGCGACACCGCCTCGATAACGGCAAAGCAATATAGCTGGACAAAAACAACATGACCACGGGTCAACGCAGTGGCGGGGCAAAATAGCCAAAAACTATCTAGCTTAATCCCCTACACGGCAGCTTAGGCAGCGAGTGCCACTACCAATGCCGCGCCAATAAAAGCGATTTTACGCCCTATTTTTTCCATTAACATTGCCGCCGGGACGGTAGCTGCCGCCGTGCCAACGATCAGCATTGCAAACGGGCAGGGTCGCTAGTTCGATACTGGGAGCCATGTGTGCGCCAACGATACCGCCTAACGGAACAACGACGGGAACGGCAGTGGTTTCCAGCGCCGATGCCGGGGTCATAATTATTAGTGTTTGTTGCATAATCTACTGTTCGCGCAAGTCGAGTTTTAAACAAAACGGGGACTTCAGTCACTGCCCTTTTCAAACCGAGTAGTCAAACTCCCAACGCCATCAATGGCAATTTTCAGTTCGGTATCCTGATCGATATTCACTAGCTCGACCGGAGAACCAGGAATTACCAAGCTACCTTTTTTTAACATCTCGCCCTTGTTTGTGAGAAATGTAACCAACCACCGCAAAGAAATAATGGGACCACCCATAATTTCTGAACTTGGTGCAGAGGTTATCAGAGTGTCGTCTTTATACACTGAAAACATCTCGTCCTTAAAGCCTAATGTCCTGGGATCAACTTTTTGATCTCCGACAATCAGTCCTGCATGAATCCCGCCTGAACAAATTAATTCTTGCACCGTTGGCGGCTCATTCCAAAAAATGTAATTATGGAGCTCAATACCAGGGCTTACATATTCAATTGAATCGATAAGCTCTTCATCAGACAGATCGACTCCCTCTAGGTCTTTTCCAATTTTCAGTACCATTTCCGGCTCTATCGCACAGTTTGCGAAATTGTCATAATCAAACTTTGCATTATCATCGTATATATAAGGCTGAAATAGCTTGCCACTAATTGGCTCACTGAGACCAAATTGCTTTCTGATGGCGCGACTGGTGCAACCAACTTTGAAACCAACGACACGCTCCCCTGCTTCAATTCTTTTTTTGGTCACCGAATCTTGCGCGGCATAAGCATCATCCATCGATAGATTACTTAGGGAAGGTTCGGCTCCAAGCCATTTCTTTTTGTAGAAAGCGTGGTAAAAGCCCGCTGCAATCACTTCAAGTGATTTCATAGTGTTTCCTACTTCACTTTTAAGCTATAAAAATCCGTTTAATCGTATAATGTTTGTCTATACAAATGAAGCTCTACTGTGAGATCAATAGATGTTCCTTTAAAAAATCACCCAGCCCACCGTAGGCACCATTAAATTCTCTGGACCCCGGCACCATTACATAGCCGCCATGGGGAATACCTTCAAATACATTGAGATCAGCCGTTGCGCCTGCCTCACGTAATTTACGATGAACACGCACAGTATCGCTAAGCAACATATCTCTTGTTCCAGAAACTAAGTACGTTGGAGGAAAATGACTAAAGTCACCGTAAAGGGGCGAAATTAGCGGGTTTGTAACATCGTGTCGACCGGCATACAAGCGCGCTGCGCCATCGAGAAAGCCGTCGTGTGTGCCCAGTACATTGTCGATACCTTCAAAAGTTTTAATGGTATCTCCGGTAGCCGCTAAGTCTGCCCAAGGAGTCCCCGCGAATAAAGCTCCAGGGAGCGGTGATTTCAGAGCTTTCAATCTATGCACTGCCGCTAGTGCTAAACCACCACCTGCGGAAGTTCCGCCAATAGCGATATTGTTGGCCGGCACAGATTTCAATAACTCGTTGTAAACAGCAATAACATCATTCATGCCTGCGGGAAAAGGGCCATCCAAGCTTAGCGTATAATCTATCGAAATTACTTTAATGTTGCCAGTTGAGGCAATGCCGGCCGCTTCGCGTGCAGCATTTACACCACCACCTAACAGATAGCCACCACCGTGTAGATGAACAAAAACACTATTATCAAATGCAGGATCAATCTTCGGCGGAGTGACTGTAAAAACTCCAACGCCAGATATTTCCCCGACTTCTATTTGCACACCGAAAGTCCGTTCCAGCTGTTTTTCTGAAATAGACATTCCTCCTTCCATGGCTGTAACAAATTGCCGCCACTCACTCTTATCTTTTGGCTGAGTACTTCGTCTTTCTTTCAAATTGGGAGCGCCCATTGCAGACATAGCTGCATGAACTTCTTTGCTGAGCCCACTGGACACAGAAATTGTCTTTTCTTCTACCACCCATTCGACAGCACAAAGACTGAGCGGTGAAATGGCTATGGCGGTAGCAGCGAAAATCGCTGCAAACTGTTTCATTTTAATCATCGTTTATACCCTTTTTTTGCATTGCTTATTCTGTAGCATGTGTTCTCCATTACGTGTTCTAAGTTACTCGACTGACGCTGCTGACGCACGTCGCTTAGCCCATGCTTTTTCAATCAACGTCATTTCCGACAAGCGCAAATTACTTTGGCTTCCTTTTTCGGGCCCTAGAACATAATAGGCTTCATTCTCCGGCGTGAATGCTTGCCAACCCTCAATAGCACCACTATTTGGGTTGCCTGTTTTAGCAAACCTTACCCAAGTATCGATAATGAAATCGGAAAAATCTCGATCCGCCTGGCTTGGCTGTGCGGTAAATAAAGTGAGATCACCGAAAACGTAAACTAGGTCGGCGCCATGAAAAGCACCGTATTTTTTACTGCCAGCAATTGTAGGAGCCCAATTAAATAAGTAGAGATAAGTGTTGCTACTAACTTTACTCATATCCCGAGCCCAGCGCCGCATGGGGTATGTAAAGGTGATATCGGTAAACAAGTCCTGCCATGACTGCATTACCCCAAGGCTATTGTTAACCGGATACAATGTGTCAATCTCTTCACCGGCTTCAGGCAACAACCCCATTTTGAATCGACTAAATCCTTCTTCGCCTTCCCCCAAAAACCCAGTAAAATGCTCCATGACAGCTGCGCCTTCGTCCTCGTTGGAACCAATCAGCGTTGGCACATCTGCCTGATCGCCCCGGGCATAGATAGTAGCAATGTCCTCCGGAAGCACTTCGCCGTCGATGATGGGTAGAAACTCATAGGTAGAAAAAGCTGGATTGGCCTGACTCACTGCTACAATATGCTCTGCAGGTAGGGCCCGTAGTGCGGCAAGTGACGTATCAGCGTTCTTACCGTCACTCCCAGTAACACTTTCTGCATCATTTTTTTCAGTCAAGGCTTTGGCAAACATTTTACCTATGGTTTCTCCCGATGACGCATAGGGCATATCTTTCACTCGATCAGTAAGGGGATGGAACGCGCCACCACTTTGTCCGATCAAACGATGGAATAGCCCTCGCGCCATAGGGCTAGCCTGCAGCACATTGACGCTGGTAGATCCTGCTGACTCTCCGAATATAGTGATATTGTCAGGATCACCACCAAACTGAGTAATATTCTCGCGAACCCATTTTAGCGCAGCGATCTGGTCTCTGAATCCTTGATTACCCGAAACACCCATTGGGTTTTCGGCACTTAATTCGGGGTGGGCAAAATAACCCAATCGCCCAAGGCGATAATTGAAGGTAACTACAACCACTCCTTTTTCGCTCAAGAATTCTCCCTCTTGCTCAGAACCCGCCCCACCGACTAAGCCGCCACCGTGAACCCAAAACATGACCGGTCTACGCTCATTGGTACTACTAGCGCGTGTCCAAACGTTAATCGTTAGGCAATCCTCACTCTGGTTAGGGCGCGGGATAATATAAAAACCGACTCCGAGAATAACCGGTTGATTACAGGCTGGGCCAGGGGAAGTCGCATCCTTTACTCCTTGCCAGGGAATAAGCGAAGACGGCGGTGCCCAGCGCAGCTTACCTAGCGGTGGAGCCGCGTAGGGAATTCCATGATATTGTTTAAGAGAATTCTCGTCGAAACTTGCAACCAAGCCTCGAACAATTCCGCCAGTCACAGCAATTTCATCTCCGACCCGCTGTTTTGTTGACAGTGATTTATTGTCTACAGCGCTGCCCGAATTAACTGCCGACGAATTCCGTTGCTCGGTATCGTTTGGCGTGCAAGCACTTGCCAGGATTATAACGAGGCCGAACCAAATCAAATTGTAAAACTTTTTGCCAGTAGTTTTTGAGGACATTCACTGAAACTCCGATGTTCGTTTATTAGGGAACCTTGCAGAAAAATATAATCAAGGTCATCGCGAAGGAGCGTATGCAATAACTGCGTAAATCTCTACCAGTATTGATCTATAATCACGCGGATTGCTTTCCCTTGTTCGCAACGAGCCTAACTGAAGCAATAAGCCGATTCCTGTGCCAGAGAGAAGCTCGGCACACTCAGACAGAGTGCCAATATTCCAACAGAAATGGTACTACGTAGGGTAAGAGAGTTTTTCATTTACCTGACCTCCATTGTTTGCGATTTTGCTAATTGTTATAGAGGATTCATCAATTTACCGACGACTTCTGGCTGCATAAAACTCCAATTTGTTCCCTGCGTCCATTAACAATAAAGTATCAACTGATAACAAGCAGTTATGTTTTTTACTGAAAGTGAATAAATCAATCCATTCGGTTGATTTAGAGTATCGACTTTTGAATTTTATTTTTCCAATCAAAAAAGATAATGCGGCACCAAAACCCCTCACCTATAGAGCACCGTATTTTCCCACGACCTGGACATTACTGAATTTTCCGAATGGAGTTTTTTGTCTGGTCTAAGTACAAGGCATCAGTTTCTTCACCACGGTACGGGCAGTTCCACCACAGCGCAATACCAACGACGGTTTAATGCGACGAGGAAAATTGCAAAAAACGACTGAGACAGATAACACAGTCTTATCAACTGATACTTAACTGTTAATAGACACAAGAGTGATTTTGCCGTTCCATAGTAGATCAAGAAGTTGGACACGGCTCGACTTCTTTTTATGAGCCGAGAGCAAAGATATCATAACGTGCCAACGGAATAGTAATCACTCCTATGAAACTCTTAAGGCGAGCTTCAATTTAGTTTATTCGAGCGAATACTGGGAAAAATATGATTTGTGGATGTTAGGCACTTAGCAAGAAATTAACGCCGTAGTTTTGTGCCGCTGCGAACGGCAAGCCGAACCAGATCACCTAGAGTCAGGCACACTATATACAAGAGACGGACTATCAATTTTCGAGGGAAGAAAATGTCAAAAATTTGGAGATGTTTATGAGTTTTGAAACTCTTGCAAGTTCGCGGAAAAGTATTCGCGGATATAAAGACAAACCGGTAGCTAGAAAGCTGATTGAAGAAATTGTGGCCACAGCCAAATATGCACCTTCGTCAATGAATACTCAACCCTGGCACTTACATGTTGTTACAGGTGACGTACTGAATAAAATCCGCAAGGGAAACACAAAAAACATGGTGGAAGGCGTTCCGCCGAAGCGCGATTTTCCAATGAAAGAAGCTTATGAAGGTGTGCATCGCCAGCGACAAGTAGATGTTGCCATTCAGTTGTTCGATGCGATGGACATTGCCCGAGACGATAAAGAAAAACGGATGGACTGGGTTATGCGCGGTTTCAGGCAGTTTGATGCACCGGTATCAATTGTGCTCACTTATGACAAATATTTAGAGCCCGCTGCCATCAGCCAATTTGACTTAGGTGCTATTTCTTATGGTATTTGTCTGGCGGCTTGGGAAAGAGGCCTGGGAACGGTGATTAACGGTCAGGGCATTATGCAGTCCGACGTCGTTCGCGAACACGCTAAGATCCCCGATGATCAGAACATTATGATTTGTATCGCAATGGGATACCCCGACGACAGCTTCTCGGCTAACGAAGTAAAGTCTGTGCGAGCAGATAACTTGGATTTTGTTACCTATCATGGCTTTTGAAGAACTAATTAGAATACTCATGGGCAAGGGAAAGTAAAATGACACATATATCACCACAACTACTCAAGAGTATAAAATTAGTAGTAGGGGAAACCGGCATCATTGAAGATAGCGCTCGAGGAGAGGGAGCTATTGTTCGTCCATCTTCTACAGAAGAAGTCTCCAGAGTGCTAAAACTCTGCAACGATGCTGAACAAACTGTTGTTCCTATGGGTGGTAATACAACAATGGTTCGAGGGACTCTTCGTGTAAGAGGAGAGATTGCCTTATCTCTTGAGCGTATGAACGCCATTGAAGAAATCGACACACAATCTCGCACCATGACTGTTCAAGCAGGGGCCATACTACAAACAGTACAGGAAACGGCAGAGAAAAGCGGGTTCTTGTATCCCGTTGATTTAGGTGGTCGAGGTTCTGCCACCATCGGTGGAAACATATCAACAAATGCTGGTGGAAATCGAGTTATTCGTTATGGAATGACAAGAGATCAGATTTTGGCTGTTGAAGTTGTCCTTGCTGACGGCACTGTCTTGCCTCCACAGGGAAAAGCCATAAAGAACAATACAGGCTATGACCTAAAACACTTATTCATTTCCGGCGAAGGTACACTTGGCATTGTCACCAAAGCCATCCTGCGGTTGCGAACACTTCCAAAAAGTCAATGTTGCGCATGGGTCTCCGTGCCCAATTTTAGCGCCTTGACTCAGTTTTTAAGTTTCATGGAAGGCGCATGCGAAGGCATGCTTTCGTCTTTTGAAGTAATGTGGGCAGATTATTATGAATTTATTACTGGAGATACAACACCCCACAAACCACCGGTGGCTTATGGCGAACCCTTTACAGTACTCGTTGAAGCACAGGGAATGCAGCCAGAAGAAAATCAAATTCGTTTTGAAGAAATTCTTAGCGAAGCTCTGGAAAGTGAACTTATCAGCGATGCAGTCATCGCGAAAAATGAGACCGAGCGATTGGCACTTTGGGCTATCAGAGATGATGTCATGCAGCAACAGCAATTTATGCCTATGTGGGCATTTGATATCGCGGTAGGCATCAACGACATGGAGGATTACATCAATACCCTTAAGTCAGAACTCTCGAAACTCTGGCCGGATTATACATGCTTCAGCTACGGACATCTTGGCGATGGCAATCTTCATCTAATGATTGCAGTTGGCGATGGCAGCGATGAGACACATCATTCTATAGAAGAAATAGTTTTCCGTGGCATACGAGATCGCAACGGCTCGGTCTCGGCAGAACACGGTATAGGCTTCGACAAAACCCAGTGGTTATCCTATACCCGTTCAGCAGACGAAATTTCATTAATGAAAAACATCAAGCAGGTTTTTGATCCAAAGGGGATACTCAATCCTGGGAAAATATTTGAGATTTAGCGCAGTGCAAGGCGTTACTCTAAGTGGAGTTATGATTGATTATTGTACATTCAATGATGTAGAGCAGCCCTACACAACGGTACTAGTGTTATTCACGCTACTTACCGCCCTGGCGCTACCTTGTTTTTATTATGCAGGAAGGCGTTTCAATCACGACCGTGATTTACTTTCAAAAAAACTGGCAGGTCAACGCTAATTAGTAACTGGAATCAATTGTGACTACTCAGTACATACACCACGGATCAATGTTTTCGTATTATTCAGCGAAGACCAGAGCCTACTTAAGCTACAAGAATATTCCCTTTGTAGAACAATATGACGGCTATGATTTTGCAAATCGAATAGAGCCAATCATCGGCAGGTGGATTATACCAGTAGTAGAAACACCAGATGGCAAGATCCTGCAGGATACCACAGCCATTATCGATGTGCTCGAAACGCGCTTTACTGATGTTCCGGTACTACCTAGTGATTCAATTCAGCTACTTCTTACTCGAATTGTCGAATTTATTATCGATGAGC
>Ga0105350_10001400_pt1 | contig 15304 bp, 17 predicted proteins | sample EN1Hudsemesocosm_FD_83506 | JGI IMG/M metagenome (GOLD analysis project Ga0105350, IMG submission 83506) | Methane-oxidizing microbial communities from mesocosms in the Hudson Canyon - EN1E Hudson Canyon | ecosystem: Environmental > Aquatic > Marine > Cold seeps | place: Hudson Canyon... | reverse complement strand
TACAAGTTATAGCCTTTCGGTAGCGAAGAAAGAGGACGAGCCTTCACATTACATTAATGTTAGCTTCAGCCGTCACGGAATCAGTACTGATTTCCATATCCCGGGTGATTTCTTTGCAAGTACAGAGTATCAACGTATTCTCGCATTTGCAGACAAGATTAATGATTTATTTGATGATACAGCGTATGTGCAACGTGGTGAACGTAGTGAAAGTATTACTAACTTTGCTCAAGCTGTCACTTGGTTGCTTGCTGAAGCGCGTCGCGGTCAAAATGTACAGCGTTATAAAGGGCTAGGTGAGATGAACCCAGAACAGTTGTGGGAAACAACAATGGATTCGTCTAAACGTCGTTTATTGCAAGTGAAGATTGAAGATGCCATTACTGCGGATGAAACATTTAATACTTTGATGGGTGATAATGTTGAGCCTCGCCGTGAATTTATTGAAAAACATGCCTTACAGGCAACTAATTTAGATATCTAAATTTAGAATAGGAATTTTTCCTAAAAACAAAGGTCATAATATTCAGTTATTATGGCCTTTATTTTTTTTAGGCGTTGATGAAAAGTTGGAGAGAAAGATGGAACATGATGTGGCGCGTTATAACCGAGTACAAATAATTCTACATTGGTTAATTGCAGCGATAATCTTTGGCATGATCGGCTTGGGTTTATTTATGATTGAGTTACCCAAACAGTCTGAATTGCCACCCGGTGAAGAAAGTGTGCGTGCATTTTATTTCTTATTGCATAAATCAATGGGGATCACGGTCGCTATGTTGATTGTATTGCGCGTAGTCTGGCGTTTAACGCATAAAGCACCTGCATTGCCAGATAGCATCTCAAAATGGCAGCAGAAGGCTGCAGGGGCTGTTCACGTGCTAATGTATGGCCTAATGATCGCTATGCCGCTATCGGGATATGCTCAATCTATGTTTAGCAAATATCATACGAAGTTTTGGGGTATAGAGTTGCCACGATTAGCTGAAGCAGATAATGAAATGCGTGAAATATTCTCACAAGTTCATGAATGCTTAGCTTTTGTACTGATTGCTTTGATTGTGATTCACCTTGCTGCCGTAATTAAACATCGTTTAGCAGGAAATGGTATTTCAGAAAGAATGTCTCTTAAGTAAGTGTTTGATTATAAAATAAAAAGCCCCGAAAGGTTCTACCTTTCGGGGCTTTTTTATGTGACTAGCTTACCGTTTTAGTGAAGCTTAATTTTAGGATGTACACTACGACGGAATAAGTGTGATAACGACAACATGCCCACACGGAACAAACCAAATAACGCAACTTGATGCATTTTGTATAAAGATAAATACATCATGCGAGCCATGAAGCCTTCAATCATTAAGCTACCCTTGCTTAAATTACCCATCATATTACCGACAGTGCTGTATTTACCTAGAGATACTAATGAACCATAGTCATGATAATGATATTCAGGAATCGATTTGTTAGCCATGCGGCGCGCAATAGACTTATAAGTTAAAGAAGCCATTTGATGAGCGGCTTGTGCACGTGGCGGTACATTCTGGTCTTCACCAACCCATTTGCAAGCACAACAATCGCCAATAGCGTAGATGTCATCATCAAGCGTTGTTTGCAGTGTTTGTTGAACAACCAATTGATTCATCCAATTGGTTTCTAAACCTGCGATGTCTTTTAAGAAGTCAGGTGCTTTAATGCCCGCAGCCCAGACCTTGATGGCTGCAGAAATAGATTTACCACTTTCAGTTTTAATGGCATCTTCTGTGATCTCAACAACACGTTCATTTGTGAATAAGCTGACACCTAATTTACCCAACTCTTTTTCAGTGGCTGTAGACAGATTCTCAGGTAATCCTGGTAATACACGAGGAGCCGCTTCAATGATGCTAATTTTAACATCGGCAGGTTTGACCTCATCTAAGCCATAGGCTGTAAGTAGGTGTGATACTTCATGTAATTGTGCACTGAGCTCAACACCTGTTGCACCCGCACCAACAATAGCAATATCCAGTTGACCTTCATCCAGCGGTTTACCTTGTGCGTGAGCACGTAAATAAGCTTCAAGAAGTTGAGACTGGAATGTTTCAGCTTGTGTGGTGGTATCTAAAAATAAACAGTTTTGTTCAACACCTTTAATACCAAAGTCATGACTGACACTACCTACTGAGATAACTAAATAATCATAGTCAAAGTCGCGACGAGGGATGATTTCTTCACCTTTTGCATTAAAAGTAGGCGCAACACTGATTTTTTTATTGCTGCGATCGAGGTCATCCATTCGACCTAAGCGAAAGCGGAATCCACTACACATTGCTTGGCCAAGATATTCAATTTCATCTTCATGAGAATCAAGTGTGCCCGCAGCAACTTCATGTAATAGCGGTTTCCAGATATGAGTATGGGTACTATCAACCAAGGTGACTTCCGCCTTACCTTTTTTACCTAACTTACGACCTAATTTTGTTACAAGTTCAAGGCCACCTGCCCCGCCCCCGACAACAACGATTTTAGGAATTGTTTGTGCTACATCAGCCATTGTTTTGACCCCAAAAGTCTTGAAATTTATAAGGTAATTCTAACGTATAAAGTGAGATGAAAACGATCTTATTTTTTACTATAAACAAAGACTCTGGCAAAATTGACCAATTACGATGCAAATTAAGGTTTATACAGATGCAATCACCTCCAGAAAAACCACGTTTAGCATGGGCTGTGACAGGATCAGGTCATTATCTGGAAGAATGTTTGGATATTATTCGTGACCTTGATGGTGTTGACTTGTTTTATAGTCGTGCAGGCGAAGAAGTTATCCGTATGTATGGCCATGATCCTAAGACAGTCAATGGTGATGACCGTACCTATCACGACCGTGCTGCAAGTTCACCGCCAGTAGGATTGTTCTACCGGGGTGATTATCATACTCTGGTCGTCGCACCTGCTACATCCAACACGGTTGCTAAAATGGTCTTGGGTTTATCAGATACCTTGGTGACCAATGTCTATGCACAAGCAGGAAAGTGCCGCATACCGCGCATTATTCTAGCGTGTGACACTGAGCCGGAAATGGACACCCCCGCTCCAGATAGAATTGTAAAAGTGTGGCCACGAGAAGTTGACTTAGCACATACCCATAAACTACGTTCATTTGAAGCAACTACTGTTGTTGAAAATCCAGAGAAATTATTAGCAGCGATAAAACTTCGTTTGGGCGAACTTGAATCTAATGGCTGAAAAGATACTCTTTCTGACTGGTAAGCTAGCAGAGCCTAGCTTACATAAAGTGCTTAAAAGCATGCCCGAACTGCCTTTTGAATATGAGGTTCATCAGTTGGGTTTGAGTGTTGCTGCATTGATGACAGATAAGATGATTGCTCGTCGTATCAAGCCTGAAGATATTGCTGAATATGATCAGATTATTGTACCGGGACGTTGCCGAGGTGATTTAGATTCATTAAGCGAGAAATTGGGTGTAGAGGTGGTTAGAGGCCCCGAAGAGGTTAAGGATCTACCTTTATTTTTTGGTCATGAGCGAAAACAAGCTGATTTAAGCCGTTATGACGTGAATATCTTCGCTGAAATAGTTGATGCACCAGAGCGAGATGTTGAAGGTATTATCGAACGTGCACGCTATTATCGTGATTGTGGTGCTAACGTGATCGATATTGGCTGTTTGCCGGAAGAAAAGTTTCCTCACATGGAAGATGCTATTGCAGCACTTCACGAAGAAGGTTTTAAAGTGAGCGTGGACTCTTTGTATATTGAAGATTTACGAAGAGCTGGTAAAGCGGGTGCAGACTATTTACTCAGCTTGACGGAAAAAACATATCACTTAGCCGAAGAAGTTGATTCGGTGCCTATCTTGGTGCCAGCAGAAATGGGCTCTTTAGCTTCATTAGAGCGAGCAATGGAGTTGATGGATAAGATCAATCGACCTTGGATTGCTGATCCTATACTCGATCCCATTCATTTTGGCCTGACAGATTCAATTGTTCGTTATCATGAGTTACGTCGAAAATACCCCGATGCACCAATTATGATGGGGGTTGGTAATCTGACGGAGCTGACTGATGCTGATACTAGTGGGGTTAATGCGCTTTTATTTGGCATCATTTCCGAGCTAAATATCACCAATGTGTTGGCAACGGAAGTCAGTCCACACGCACGAAATGCAATACAAGAAGCCAATGTGGCAAGAAGAATGATGTTTTCAGCTCGTGAAGACAGTACTTTACCGCGTGATATTTCGAGTGACTTACTTGTTACACATGATCGTCGGCCCTTCCCTGATAATGCCGAGGATATTACCGAACTTGCCAGTAATATTAAAGATCCAAACTACCGGATTAAAGTCGCCGAACAAGGCATCTATATGTTTAATCGTGATGGTCTAATGCAAGATGTTGACCCTTTTGCATTTTATCCTCAGCTAGATTTGAAAGAAGATACTGGTCATGCTTTTTATCTTGGTGCCGAACTCGCTAGGGCACAAATCGCCTGGCAATTGGGTAAACGATATAGCCAAGATGAAGAGTTAGAATGGGGCTGTGCGGTGAAGAAAGATGAGCAAGATCTCACAGAGCAAAAAGAAGAAGGTACAACTATGACGACAGGAAAAAAATGTGGCACAGCTTGAAAGTAAAATCCATGAAGTCATTGTTACTACGTTGTCTGAAGATGGGCGATCCCATTCTGCCCCAATGGGTATATCCGAAGTAAATGGTCACTTTCTTATTCAGCCTTTTAAGCCATCTGCGACTTATGAAAACTTAAAACGTCATCGACAATGCACCATTAACTATACCGATGATGTACGTGTTTTTGCGGGCTCTTTAACGGGGCGTCGAGATTGGACTACCCTTCCCTGTCAACAAATTGAAGGTCAGTATTTGGAGCAAGCTTTGGCACATACTGAACTTGAAATTGTTTCTTTTGATGATGATGACCCGCGAGCATGTTTTAAAGGGGCGATTATTTGTGAGCAAACACATGCACCCTTTCGTGGTTTTAATCGTGCCCAAAGTGCTGTGATTGATGCGGCTATCTTAGTCAGCCGTTTAAATATGCTATCAGTAGAAAAGATTCAGCAAGAAGTGGCTTACTTAACCATCGCGATTGAAAAAACAGCTGGCCCAAGAGAGTTAGAAGCATGGGGCTGGTTAATGACAAAAATTAAAGATGCTGGGATCAACTTAGATAATGACTAAATGGTTAGCAAGCGTCCAGTCTCTTGAGGAGGCTCAGGTATTACTGCCTGCCCTACCTGACATTCTAGACATGAAAGATCCATCAAAGGGCGCGTTAGGAGCCTTAAATGTCGAAATAGTGGCAGAGATAGTGGAGATGATAAATGGTCGTTGCCAGACAAGTGCAACGATTGGTGATTTGCCAATGAATGCCAGTATTATCAAACAAGCGATGCTTGATATGGCAAGTTCTGGTGTCGATTATGTGAAAATCGGTTTATTCCCAGCTCCAGGTTTAATAAACTGCATCCGTGATCTGGAAGATACTGTTAAAACCTTAAAAGTGCCTGTCATTGCAGTTATCTTTGCCGATAAGCCACCTGAAGATGATGTTATTTCAGTTTTGAATGACAGTGGCTTTAAGGGCGTTATGGTAGATACTGCGATTAAAAATGGCCAGCACTTGCTCAATCACTGGAGTGAATTAGCCTTAGCATCATTTGTCAGGGCCGCACATCAATATAAGATGCTTTGTGGTTTAGCTGGGGCATTAAGAATAGAAGATATCGAGCTATTGCAGCCCTTAGATGCAGATTATTTAGGTTTTCGTAGTGCACTATGCAATCAGCAAAAACGGACATCAAGATTACAGTTAAGTTTAGCTGAACAAGTCCAATATGAAATTAAAGAGTGTAGCCTTATTTATTAATCATTAGGCAAGGACTCAAATTCTTTTTTCTTGCTGTCAAACCAGTCTTTCATTGCATCTGGTTTTTGCATCAGTTTTTGTATTTCACTGATTGCTTTAAGATGTGCTCCATCTTGTTGCTGAAACATTTGCATACCATGCATTTTGCTCATTTCAGCGATCTCTTCAAAAGAGTTTGCGTGAAATTCTTTATCGCATGCTCCGCCGAGCTGCTTGCAAGTCATTGTTTTCATAAATCACCTCTGAAAATATTGCTTAGCGAATGTTGATGCTCGCTCAATAGTGCTTATAGATTATTAGTCTTGCTCATCTAAAACACGAAACAGAATTTCACGAATAGATTGAGGTTCAAAAGGTTTATCAACAATAGCTGACACACCTGCTTGCTGAACATTGCCTAACCTTGATTCATCATGTTCACTTGTCACCATCAGTATTGGCACATAAGTATTGCCCATTTCACTACGAACAAAATTGGTGAGCTGCTGACCATCCATTTCAGGCATATTGAGGTCAGTTACAATCAAGTCAAACTCTGATCCACTTAGAATTTGTGCAGCCTCAAGACCATTATTTGCAGTTTCAATTTGTTGAATTCCTAAGCTTGTCAGTACCCGTTTGATGTGGTTTCTGGCTGTGGAACTATCATCGACAACGAGGACGTTCAATTCCTGAATATCGTAGTTTTCTAGCTCCATTTCTTCCGGATCAATGTAGTCAACAGTAGTCCGTAAAGCACGACGAAGATCTTCGTGGATAAAGGGTTTGGGTAGAATGGCGACGACCCCTGCCTGACGAATAGGTTCTAGTGCTTTCATGCTGGTTTCACTTGAGACCAGCATGAAGTTGATATCTTTCAGTGATTCACTGTCGCGGATAGTGCCAAGCAAGTCGGTTGCTGTCATATCAGGTAAATACATGGCACTGATAATTAAGTCAGGTGGGTACTGGGCGATCAGTTCAAGCGATTCTTTTCCCGTGGCAACCCCATCAATATTAGCAACACCCTCTTTTTTTAGATGTGACAATATAATTTTTCGCTGTGTTGATGACGGCTCAATTAATAAAATTGAAAGTTCAGACATATTCATTGAGGGCATAATTGTTTCCAGATATTTTTATTTAGTGAGGCGAACTAAACTGGCTTCCACGCTATTTCTAGTCGCTTGATCAATAAGGTGTTCAATAATCACCAAGGCGAAGTCCATGGCCGTCCCCGGCCCGCGAGATGTCAAAATATTTCCGTCTATTACTACTGCTTCATCACTGATTTCAATGTTAGGCCAATTTTCAGCTGTTAGAACACCAGGATAGCAACTTACTTTTTTATCGTTAAGTAAGCCCATATTAGCTAATACCAGAGGGGCAGCACAGAGTGCGGCAATCGACTTGCCTGATTGGTATAAGCGTTTAATAAGTGCATGGATGTGAATGTCTTCATCCAAGTGTGTCGTGCCAGGCATACCTCCTGGCAATATCACCATGTCAAAGTCATCGTAGATGATATTTTCAAGCGTCGTGTCAGCCATTAGGCGAACACCACGGCTTGCGGTGATAAGTGTGTTTTCCGTTAAGCTGGCAGTAATGACTGTCACCTCCGCACGGCGGAGCAAGTCAATTAAGGTGACGGCTTCCAGCTCTTCACATCCTTCAGCAAGTGGAATCAGTACGGTTGGCATCTGTGACTACTTATCTCTAGGGTTTAAAATGTTGATGCCTTTCAGTAAATTTAAGGCTTCTGATAAGGGGTAATCTTTGACAGCGAGGGGCGTATTATCATCTTCTTTTGTTTTATTAGCCTTATCAGCAGAGTCAGTTTTATCAGCAGAATCAGGTTTTTCAGAATCACCATCACCATTCTCAAGGTGGCCTGATAAATCTTGCTCACGGAGTAAACTTAAGCCTTTATCTGTTGCTGAAATTTTAACGGCCTCAATTTTAATGTCAGGCACAATACCTTCAGCTTGGATTGAGCGGCCTGAAGGAGTGAAGTAGCGTGCAGTGGTCATTTTAACCGCAGTATCATTTGTTAATGGCATTACGGTTTGTACCGAACCTTTACCAAAAGTCTTGGTGCCAACAATGATGGCACGACTATGATCTTGCAAGGCGCCAGCAACAATTTCTGATGCTGAAGCTGAGCCACCATTTACAAGCACAATCAATGGTGCGCCTTTTAGTAAATCATCTGGTTTTGCATTGAATTTCTGATTTGAATCTTTTATTCGACCTTCGGTATAGACGATGAGGCCTTTTGTTATGAAGGCATCAGAAACATCAATTGCAGCGTTAAGTAAGCCGCCAGGATTATTTCGTAAATCAAGTACTAAGCCATTCAGTGCACCATCATTTTCAATTTTCAGAGCACTAATCGCTTCTTTTAGGCTTGCTCCTGTGCGTGATGCAAAAGTACTAATTCTGATATAACCATAGCCAGGTTCGAGCATTCTTTGCTTAACGCTTTTAACTTTGATAATGGCGCGAATAAGTTCGATTTTAAGCGGTTTATCTTCGCCTTCTCGAATGATTGTAAGTAAGAGCTTACTATCGGGTTTTCCCCTCATTATATCTACAGCTTCACTTAAGCTTAAACCTTTAACAGGTGTGTCATCAAGGCGGATAATTAAATCGCCAGCTAAGACGCCTGCACGTGCGGCAGGTGTGTCATCAATGGGTGATACCACTTTAACAAAGCCATCTTCCATGGTGACTTCAATACCGAGTCCGCCAAATTCGCCCGAGGTACCTTCGCGGAGTTCTTTGAAATCTGATAGGTCAAGATAGGTTGAGTGTGGGTCAAGACCCGATAACATGCCGCGAATAGCATTTTGAAGTAGTTCTTTATCTTCTACTGATTCAACATAATTATTTTTGATGCGACCAAAGATTTCAGAGAAAGTACGCAGCTCATCTAAAGGAATATCTGGTTTAGCATTGGGTTTGTCTGCAAACACCATCTGTCCAAATACCAGTGTCGCCCCTAAGGTTGCACCAGCTACAATTAATCCAAAATCACGTTTAAAAAAACTCATATTCTTTCCTAGTTAGAGACCAAGAACTGTCATGCTCTCTGTTGTATTAACTTTTTTTGCTCAACCATTTTAGCGGGTTAGTTGGGCTTCCTTTATGTCGAATCTCAAAATATAAACCAGCATGTTGGCGGATGCCTTTGTCACCACTTTGTGCGATGAGATCGCCTGTAGTAACGGTGTCGCCTACTCGTTTTAGCAGCGTTTCATTATTACCATATAGTGTCATATATTGATCACCGTGATCGATAATAACGAGTAAACCAAAGCCTCTCAACCAGTCTGCAAAAACGATTTGTCCCGGAGCAGATGCCACAATATCATTGCCAGCAGGCGCTGATATTAAAATCCCTTGCCATGTGAGTTTACCAAGATTTCGTGAGCTACCATAGCGTGCAAGTATTTTTCCTTTGATCGGCCAAGTAAGTGAGCCTGCCTTTTTGGCAAAAGATGATGGTGTAGCTGCCGTATTAATTGGGTTATTTGTAGTGGGCTTGTTAAGAGAGTTTAACAGTGAGTGCAAAGACCTTTCTTGCTCATGTAAAAAGGCCAAGCGTGAATCTTGATCGGTAATTTTGGCCTCTAATAATGTTAATGTGGCTTGTCGTTGTTGTGTTTGCGTATTGAGGGCTAGCTGCTTTTGTTTTTGTTGCTGATAGAGTGTTTGCTGCTTTTTTTGGGCAGCAAATAAAGTCTTTTGATCTTCACTTAGGTTTTCAAGTGTTTTGCTAATGTTAATTAATTGTTGTTGTCTGGCTTGATGAAAATAATGGAAGTAGCTTGTGCTGCGCGAGAGTGTCGCAGGATCATGCTGGTTCAGTAGTACTTTCAGGAAACTGGGTTGTCCATGAATGTAAGCAGTACGGACTTGATTATTAAGTGCGCTGAGTTGTTCGCCATGAGATGAATGCTGCACCTTTAATTGAAGTTCAAGCCGGCGTAACTCGACGTTTTGCTGTTTTATTTTTTGTTTAAGATCAAATAGATTTTTATTTAGATTAGAAACAGCACGACTTTGTTGTTTCAGCTGAGTGAATAATTCAGTCTTTGATGCTTTATTTTTTGTGACATCCAAGCTTAATGATTGAATTTCAGATTTTACATCTTGTAACTGCTGTTTCGAATCATCATTAGCAAAGGCACTAGTAGAGTGTGCGAGTAATAAAAGGGTGAGAGATAAGCGAAAAACCACGACTTTTAGATAGGCCTATTTGAGTGATACAAGTAGATGTTTGCTCATTTCAGAGGGGATAGGCAAATCCATTAGCGACAACATGGTCGGTGCTATGTCTGCAAGTGTTCCCTGTTCGATACAGTCCGCTTCACGACCGGCAAAAATTAATGGAACAGGATTACTGGTATGGGCGGTATGTGCTTGTCCTGTCTTCTCATCTAGCATCAGCTCAGCATTACCATGATCAGCAGTCACAATCATTTCACCACCAGATTCTTTAAGTGCAGACCAAATTCGTCCTAAGCAATTATCTAAGGCTTCAACTGCTTTAATTGCGGCATCATAATTGCCAGAATGCCCCACCATATCGGCATTGGCAAAATTACAAATAATGACATCATATTTATTACTGTGAATGGCTTTAACGAATTGGTCGGCAACTTCAGGTGCATTCATTGCAGGCTGTTGATCGTATGTGGTGACATTTGGAGAAGGGATTAAAATACGATCCTCGCCTTCAAAAGGTTTGTCTCGGCCACCATTAAAGAAAAAGGTTACATGGGCGTATTTTTCTGTTTCAGCAATACGTAATTGGCGCAGGCCTAGCGATGCAATATAAGCGCCTAAGACGTTATTTAACTTTTCTGATGGGAAAGCAACAGGAGAAGTAAATTCTTTTTTGTATTCTGTCAGTGTTACAAATTCTGAGAGTTCAATATGGCGAGCTCGCTCAAAATGATCGAAGTCTGGTTCGATAAAGCTTTTGGTCAGCTCTCGTGCCCGATCAGATCTAAAGTTCATAAAGACAATAGCATCGCCCTCTTCGACTTTTATCGTCTGCTCGCCAATGGCTGTTGCTTTGACAAATTCATCCGTCTCTTCTCGCTCGTAAGCCATTTCGAGTGCTGTTTTAGCATCTTCAGCTTGAAACTCCCCTTCCCCTTCAGCGATGAGTTGGTGGGCTTTAGCAACTCGATTCCAACGCTGATCACGGTCAAGGGCATAAAAACGACCAATTAGAGAGGCAATCTGTCCACCACCAATTTGTTGAAACTTGTCTTCCAATGCTTGGATTGAAGCAAGAGCACTTTTAGGCGGGGTATCTCGACCATCAAGAAAAGCATGAACATAGACCTTTTTAATGCCACGTTTAACTGCTAATTCAACCATGGCCTGGATATGTTCTTCGTGACTATGCACTCCACCTGGCGATAATAAACCTAAGATATGTACTGCTTTGTCACGATCTAATGCTTTATCTACAGCATCTGTTAATGTGCGGTTTGTAAAAAATGACCCTGTACGGATTGCACGGCTGACACGCGTAAATTCTTGATAAACAACACGACCAGCACCCATATTGAGGTGGCCTACTTCCGAGTTACCCATTTGGTTTCCTGGTAGTCCGACACCTGCGCCAGATGCGCTAACTAAGGTGTGAGGATAGTCTTGCCAGAGGTGATCCCAGACAGGTGTTTTTGCCGCATAAATAGCGTTGGATTTTGGATCTTCACTGTAACCCCAGCCATCTAAAATAATTAGAGCAAGCGGGCGGTGAGGGTGGCTCATGGAATCATCCTTCTATCTTGGAGCGTCATTATAAGCAACTAGAAAATACACTATATTGATGTCCATTCTATTTAAAACATGCAAATCATGGAAAATGCCGTGTATTATATGGGCTTTTGTGACTAATTGCAGTCATGTAACTATTTTGGTGAACTTTGTGGCCGAAGCTGAAAATAATCAACTGATTTCTCATGATGAAGATATTGAGCGTGCAGCATTTGCGTTAAAAGCAATGTCGCACCCTCTTAGATTGAAGATTTTGTGTGCGGTAGGTGAGCAAGAGCTTGCTGTTCAGGATATTGTCGACTGTGTGGGAACAACACAAAGTAATGTGTCGCAACATTTGGCTAAATTAAGAGACAAAGAGATCCTTGCTTCTCGGCGCGATGCAAATCGTATTTTCTACAGAGTAAAAGATGAGCGCACATTGCGTTTAATAGAAATGATGCGCGATGTATTTTGTTCTAGCGTAATATAATAAGGTTAAATATGGAAAATGTAGGTGAATTTGTTGTTAATCATTGGATTTTAGTCTCGGCTTTTGTTGTGCTGGCTTATCTTGTGATGTCTGACTCCTTAAATCGAAAGATATCAGGAATTATTCCCGTTGGAACGGCTCAGGCTATTCAGATTGTAAATCAACAAAAAGGACTGTTCCTAGATATTAGGGAGTCATCAGAGTTTGCTAAAGAACATATTGCTGACTCTGTTAGCTTGCCATTAGCTAAGTTGGCGGAAGACTCTTCATTAAAAGACCCTTCACAACCGATCATTTTAATTTGTGCCAGTGGTCAGCGTTCACGTGCTGCGGCAAAACAATTACATGGCAAAGGTTATTCTGCCGTGTATGTATTAAGTGGCGGCTTAAATACTTGGAAAGAAGCCAAGTTGCCCCTATTTAATTAAAGATATTGAGAATTTAATGGCTAAAGTTGAGATCTATTCATCTGCAATATGCCCTTATTGTGTGATGGCTAAACAATTATTGGATCGTAAAGGCGTTGAGTATAACGAGATCCGTGTTGATTTAGATCCAAGTAAACGTCAAGAAATGATGAAAAAAAGTCGGCAACGAACAGTGCCGCAAATATTTATAAATAATGAGGCCATTGGTGGTTACACCGATTTAGTGGCTATTAATCAATCTAAACGACTGGATAGCCTGTTGGCTCAGTCTTAATAATTATTTTTAGGAAGTATCATGGCAGAAGAAAACGCATCAACAGAAGAGCAACAAGCACGATTTGTTATCCAAAAGATTTATACAAAAGATATCTCTTTTGAAACACCTAATTCACCAGAAATTTTCCGTGATGAATGGAAGCCAGAATTAGATTTACAATTGGGTAACGAATATTCTCGTGTTGATGAAGATAATCATGAAATCACACTGACAGTTACTGTTACAGCAAAAGTGGAAGGTAAAGTAGCATTTTTGGTTGAAGTGAAACAAGCAGGTATCTTCTCTTTAACTGGTTATAGTGACCAAGAAATGGGTCCGTTAGTAGGTAGTTACTGCCCTAACACATTATTCCCATTTGCACGTGAAGTGGTTTCAGATGTTGTATTGAAAGGTGGTTTCCCACAATTAGTACTTGCACCTGTTAACTTCGATGCTTTGTACATGAATCAAATTGAAAAAGCGCAGCAACAAGCTGCAGCTGCAAAAGAAACAACACACTAAGTGTCGTTGACTCATCTTGTCAGATAAAAACGCACAATTGTTTCCCACACTCGTCATTGGTGCGGGTGCATGGGGAACGGCTTTAGCCATCGCCATTGCTAGAAATGGCAATGAGGTTTTATTGTGGGGACGAGATGAGAAGCATGTGGCCGCTATGCAAGAATCGCATAGTAACGAACGTTATTTGCCAGGCTTGAACTTTCCAGATAGTTTGGAAGTTGTAGTAGATCTAGCGCAGGCATTATCACGTGCTAAGCACGTGTTGATTTCAGTGCCCAGCATTGCATTTAGTGGCATGTTGCAACAAATAAAGCCATTAATATCGGTGGGCACACCTGTGAGTTGGGCGACAAAAGGGCTAACCCCTGAAACGGGACGTTTTTTATATGAAACAGCCGCGGATGTTTTAGGTGATTCACATGCCTTAGCTGTTATTTCAGGCCCTTCTTTTGCTGCTGAAGTGGCAAAAGACTTGCCAACGGCAGTGACAGCCGCTTCATTAGATGATTCATTTAATCAAGCGCTTGCACTTGCGATGCATAGTCCTACATTGCGTGTCTATACGACAAATGATGTATTAGGCGTGCAGATTGGTGGTACGGTTAAAAATGTATTGGCCATTAGTGCCGGTATTGCTGATGGTCTTGGTTATGGTGCTAATGCGAGAGCAGCACTTATTACGCGTGGAATGGCTGAAATATTACGTTTGTCGGCAAGTTTGGGGGCACAAACAGAAACAATGTTTGGCTTGGCGGGCATAGGTGATTTGATACTGACCTGTACCGACAACCAAAGTCGAAACCGTCAACTCGGGCTGGCAATTGGTCGAGGTTTGACAGTCGAGCAAGCTGTTGCAGAAGTGGGTAAAACCGTTGAAGGAATGCATGCTGCACGAGAAGTGTTAATGCGAGCCCAGCAAGCAGGTATTGAAATGCCTATTGTTGAACAAGTTTGTAAAATTTTATTTGAAGGTTATGACCCTCGACAGTCAGTACAAGAATTGCTTTGTAGGGAACAAAAGGCTGAAGCCGGAAGTCCTACGCCAACAGCAGATAATTAGAGAGGAAAAGGTATGCGAAAGATTGTTAAATTAAGCGGCGTTATTGCTATCAGCATGGTGTTAGCAGGTGGTTTGACGGCCTGTGGTGGCGGTGGAATGTTTACTCGCGACAAGCCTAAGACAGAGGCTGAGATCATGTTAGGGCAAGAAGGTCGTACATTGTGGGAATCAGGCCTACAGTATGCCAAAATTGTAGCGCGTGATGATTCCAGTGTTGTTAATGAACACCCAGCAGCGATAAGTGCAGATGAACTTCGTACCGTTTTGAGCTCGTTATATATCACACAAAAAAGCCTCATCTCTAAAAACAAAGAAGCACCGTTATTCTCTGCGGCTGAGTTAAGCATTCTTAGCACCGCTATTGCTAATGGGCTTTCTCAAGCTGGGACTAATGAAGATATTAATTTTGTCAGTATCGGAACACATAAAGGCTTGATAGCGAAGGAGCGAAAAACAAATTCGGGGCGTTTATTCATAAGCGGTGGCCGCTTAAACATCGTTTTCGGTCTTGTTCATGAACTCTACAGAGAAAAAGATCTTGCTACCGGCCAAGAAATCGATCGACGAATCCACCCATTAGTACCCGGCACGCGACTATCTGAAGCGAGAATGCCGGTAAGAATTGCGCTTGATTCTGGGCAATCTTTATATCTTGATCCTGAAACAGGTAAAGAGCGAGCGGATTGGTTAGTGATTGATATCGCAACCGTTTTAGCGGCAGCTAAAGAGCGTAAATCAGGTGATACAGGCTCTGTAACCCCTGAATTATTAGAAGATATTGCACGTAGTAAACAAAGTGCGGGTAATTTGCGTCAAGATGTTGGTGGCATTAAAGAAATGCTATTTGAAATGAGCGATGAAATTGAACGCTTAAAACAGCAAATTGAAGAATTAAAAGC
>Ga0105350_10001392_pt1 | contig 15318 bp, 8 predicted proteins | sample EN1Hudsemesocosm_FD_83506 | JGI IMG/M metagenome (GOLD analysis project Ga0105350, IMG submission 83506) | Methane-oxidizing microbial communities from mesocosms in the Hudson Canyon - EN1E Hudson Canyon | ecosystem: Environmental > Aquatic > Marine > Cold seeps | place: Hudson Canyon... | reverse complement strand
TTTTAACTTGTCAATACAAGGTGGCGGTCTATCTAACTCTCAATGAATCACCGTAATATTTCTTAATGATGCCTTCTACTTGTCCGGACCTAAATAACTCGGAAAGCGCTTTTCTGAATGATTCTTTTTTATCGATAATGGGCGATTTTTTTGAAAGGGCAAAATATAGATTCATATCTTTATCGATTCGATAGGGTGATTTATCTATGAGGTTTTCATATCTATTTTTTTCCATCTCAATATCGTGTATAACTTCTAGGCCCAAAAGAGTATCGATTCGTCCAGATAAAAGCATCCTGAAAAGTTGATATGAGGTGCTGACTTCGATTTTGTTCAATTGTCTATCGGTATCGAATGGCTCAAAATATTTCATACCAATGATCTTCCCAATAGTCAGGGTCCTTAGATCACTGTACTTTCGTATCTTTAAAGTTTGACTCCGTTGCATATAGAACACCAGAGCCGTCTCAATGGTTAGGGGTGGATCTAAATAGTGTATATAGGATTCTCGGTCCTCACGCTTAAAAACGCCCGACAATATGTCAACTGACCCTGCTTTCATGTCGAGAAGACATCGTGCGCGTGGACATGGATAATAGCGTACGTCAAACCCCAGTTTTTCTGCAAGGAGTTGAACAATTTCAACACTAGTCCCGCTATATCGCTCGTTATCAATTATCATTGCTTTGGGAAAATGCGTAATACCGTACGTGATTGTCGGTCTTTCGTTGGTTGCACTCATCACAGGCATAGATGCAAGCATTAAGAATAGATAAAGTGAAACCAAAAACTTAGGGTTCAATGACTTATTTATTCTGCCTCTTTTTATTTTCAATTCCATGTACTTAGAATAGACGGCTATACCGGAATTGGAAGTTAAAGGGTGCTGTCATATAACGCAATTCGGTTCAATCGAGCAGAGACTGTCAAGTTGCCGAGGATTTTCCCCAGTATCTGGTAATCCAACCATTACAGTACTGCGCTGGTATGATGCACAAGAGTCGAGTATATCTTCCAAAAGGTAAGCAATAGCACCTCTCAGTGTACACGCAGTTAATCTGGAAAACTCTCGATCAGTGATACTTGCAGGGAGCATTCGAGGGGAGCCGGCGGGGGGTTGAAGGTCTCGAAGACGACCTGAATCACCTCACGACCGATTGACTAAAATTCATTATTCAAAGACCAAATTACCGGCAGTCATTTGGTCTTCCCAAGGGATTTCTTTCTCGTAGACGCAAAAAAGCCCCATAAATCCATGATCTACAGGGCTTTCTCGATAAATATGGCTCCTGATGTTGGGGGCGAACCAACGACCCATTGATTAACAGTAAGTTTGTCTACGTTTTGCGTTTGAGTAAATCCAAGAAAACCTAATACTCTTATCCTGCAAGTGGCTGACTCTTTCACTATAGATCCTCGGGCTGACTGAACAACCGCAAGAAGCCACTAGGATTCGTGAATGTGGCATGCGAATATCAGTCCGGGTCGCGTAGACCGGGTCGCGTCGACACTTCGGAGTTCATATCTTCCCGGCAGACTCAGCGATTCGTGACTGCCCATGCAGCAGCGCGGAATCCGTTTGATCTGAGTCGGCATTTAGTTTCGGTGGAGTATTATCGAAACCTTTGGGCAGGTGCGTTTATTGAATGAAGTTATGCGGGAGCGCCAACATAGGGACGGATTTACTGAAGTCTCTAGAAAATTTTTCCAGTACCAGTCAGTTGTTGATAGCGCAAAGTTATGTTGGCAGCACTCTACAAAGCTCAGTTTCTTACCCCTATTGCATCCGGACTTACGATTTCGCATCTCACAGGATAAGCATCAATGTAGATTGAGGGAAAATAAAACTTGTCAAAATCAATGTAAACGTTTACATTCGTTTCCGTCCAGTAGTATTATTAAGTCCAATTAGAGATCGGGATAGAATTTTTGGCGTTTTTTGGCTTACTAATGTCGATGAGAATGAGAGATAGAATGAACAAATTGAGTCAATTGAAAAGTATGACAGAGGTAGTTGCTGATACGGGTGATATTAGTGCTATCGCTATCTACCAACCTCAAGACGCTACCACCAATCCGTCGCTTCTTCTAAAAATGGCTGAGATGCCCGAGTACCAATCGTTAGTAGAACAGTGCATTGCCAATACTGAGCTGGGGCAGAACCCGACCCAGCAACAATTAGATGACTTAATGGATAACTTACTGGTTGCTCTCGCCAAAGAAATTATCTCCATAGTACCGGGCAGAGTGTCGCTGGAAGTCGATGCGCGCTTATCATTTGATATCGAAGCAACTATCTCTAGAGCGAGAAAATTGATTACCCTGTTAAGGCAGAAAGGGGTTAGCTCAGATCGTGTTTTAATAAAAATTGCCTCCACCTGGGAGGGTATTCAAGCGGCTCGTCAATTAGAAACGGAAGGGATTTTATGTAATCTGACGTTGTTGTTTGGTTTTTCTCAAGCTGCGGCCTGTGCCGACGCCGGTGTTTACTTGATCTCTCCTTTTGTTGGCAGAATTTTGGATTGGCACAAAGCCGCCTCTGGGAAAACAGACTATAGGCCTGAAGAAGATCCGGGTGTGTTATCCGTCAAACAGATTTATGAGTATTACAAACAGCATGACTACAGAACGGTAGTGATGGGCGCCAGCTTTAGAAATCTGAGCGAAATTGAGCAGTTGGCTGGTTGTGATCGATTAACAATTAGCCCAGCCTTACTGAAGGAACTGGCAGCCGACACGGGTGAATTAAAACAACAATTAAGAGCCGACGATCGCTTTATTGCGCAGCCTCTTTTGATTGAAAACGAAGCACAGTTTCGGTGGTCGATGAATCAGGATGTTATGGCAACCGAAAAATTATCGGAAGGCATACGTAACTTTGCCGCGGATCAGGTCAAGCTAGAACGCTTGTTAGTCACCCTGTCTTGCCGAGAGGTAAGCTACGCGTGAAGACTGTAATGGGCGTGGATCTGGGCACGCAAAGTATCAAGGTCATTGTCTATAATCCGGAGACCAAAGTCGTTGAAGATAGCGCATCTTTTCCATTTGAATTGATTGCACGGGAAGACGGTAGTCGCGAACAATTGGCGGAATGGTGGCTTGAGGGTTTTCGTTTTTGTTTGCAGCAATTCTCCGTGCGGTTGAAATCTACAGTGGTAGCAATCGGTGTATCTGGTCAGCAACATGGTTTTGTGCCTGTTGATCAGAATGGCAAAGTGTTAGCACCGGTAAAACTGTGGTGTGACACTGCCACAACCGCAGAGTGCGATTCAATTATGCAGGCCGCGGGTGGGGAGCAGCGTTGTATTGAGCTGGGTGGTAATAGCATTGCCGCGGGCTTTACTGCCTCAAAAATCCTATGGCTTAAAAACAACAAACCCGATGCTTATGCGGTGATGACGTCGGTTATGTTACCTCACGACTATTTGAACTTTTTCTTAACCGGTAACCGTATTATGGAGTGCGGCGATGCTTCCGGCACGGGTTTGTTGGATGTACGCAGTCGTAGCTGGAGTACAGAACTGATCGAAGCACTGGATCCTCAACGCAATCTATTAGGCTGTTTCCCAAGGTTAATCGCTGCGAATCAGTCCTGCGGAACGCTGATACCCGCTGTTGCTGTGGAATTGGGTCTAAACAGTAATGTCATTGTGGCTGCCGGTGGCGGCGATAATATGATGGCAGCAATTGGTACCGGCAATGTGGACGATGGCATGCTAACAGCTAGTTTGGGCACCTCGGGTACGTTGTTTGGCTACTCCAGTAAACCAGTGGTCGACGCTGATGGCGAACTGGCTTCGTTTTGCTCCTCTACCGGTGGATGGTTGCCCTTGCTTTGTACGATGAACTGTACCGTGGCCACCGAGCAGTTAAGAGACTTGTTTGTTCTGGATGTCGCGGCGATTGATGAGATGGCCGCTTCGATTTCAGTAGGAGCCGATGGTGTTCTAACCCTGCCTTTTTATAACGGTGAAAGAACGCCATCCTTACCAAATGGTAAAGCCGTTATCTTTGGTTTGGACATGAGTAATACCACTCAAGCGCACCTATTGCGTTCTGCGATGGAGGCCGCTGTCTTTGGTTTGAAAACAGGGCTTCAGGCTTTTCAACGCAATGGGATGCATTTCTCTGAAGTGACACTAACGGGTGGGGGCAGTAGAAGTGCTTTATGGCGACAAATTTTTTCCGATGTGTTTAACCTTCCCGTTACGGTGTTAAAAGAAACTGAAAATGCCGCCTTTGGTGCTGCCATTCAGTCACTCTGGTGTTATCAGGCAATACAGGACGACACTCAACCATCGCTGATCGATATCGTCAGTCATCATTTGAGCATTGACACGGAACGAAGCTGTAACCCCGACGAAAAGAATGTGGCGTTATATGAGTCACTCTATCGGGACTACTGCGCTTTACTCGATACATTATCGCCTCTTTACAAACAATAAAGAGCTTCGAAGATAACCTATATACGAAAGAACAGAAAAACAGAAAAACAGAAAAAGAGGGTAAATCATGAGTAACATATTTATTGGTGACAAAGAATACTTTCCCGGCATAGGGGCCATTCCTTTTGAGGGAGTGGACTCAGATAATCCGCTGGCTTACAAATTTTATGACGCCAATAAAAGGATTGGCGACAAAACGATGGCTGAGCATTTGCGGTTTGCGGTGTGTTACTGGCATACATTTTGTGCCCAGGGGAGTGATCCTTTTGGCACCGATACGCAGATTTTTGCCTGGAATGATGCGGCTGATGAAATGAGTGCGGCTCGCCAAAAAATGGATGCGGCATTTGAATTGTTCACCAAGCTTGGTGTGCCGTATTACTGCTTTCACGATCGCGATATCGCACCTGTTGGTAAGAGTGTGGCAGAGTCGGAAGCTAACTTGCAGGAAGTTATTGGCTGGGCGAAGCAACGACAGCAAGAAACTGGAATGAAGCTTTTATGGGGAACGGCCAACGTATTTACGGATCCCCGTTATATGAATGGCGCGTCAACTAATCCAAATTTTGATGTAGTGACTCATGCCGCAGCCCAAGTAAAAGCGGCCATTGATGCTACGATTGAACTCGGTGGTGAAAACTATGTATTTTGGGGTGGGCGTGAAGGCTATTTTTCACTACTAAATAGTAATACACAGTTAGAACTGGAAAACATGGCGCGTTTTCTTCAGGCAGCTAGAGATTACGCTCGTAAGCGGGGCTTTAAGGGGACGTTCTTAATTGAGCCGAAGCCGATGGAACCCACCAAACATCAGTACGACTTTGATGCGCAAACCGTCATAGGTTTCTTGCGTCATCACGATTTGGCAGGGGACTTCAAATTGAATATTGAAGCTAATCACGCAACTTTGGCGGGTCACACTTTTGCCCACGAATTACAAATGTGTACTGATGCCGGTTTGCTCGGAAGCGTTGACGCAAACAGGGGCGACCCGCAGAATGGTTGGGATACAGATCAATTTCCAACCGATATTTATGATGCTGTTCAAGGTATGATGGTTATTCTTGGGGATGGTGGCCTAACTTCAGGTGGACTTAACTTTGATGCAAAGGTGCGCCGTGAATCGGTCGATATGGAAGATATCTTTGCCGGCCATATTGGCGGGATGGATACCTTTGCTCGAGGCCTGGAGATAGCGCACAATATTCTTAACAGTAGCAGCTACCAAGCAAATAAAGTGAAGCGTTATGAAAGCTTTGCCAGTGGCGATGGCGCCGCATTTAGTGCCGGTAATCTTTCGCTAGAGAAAATGCGTGACATTGCCGCCAGCAAAGGCGAGCCTGTTTCCATCAGTGGCAAACAAGAACAGTATGAAAACCTGATCAACCAATATATGTTTAAATAGAAAGTCTTTCCTAACGGATTAATCTTATGGCATATTTCTATTGACTGCAGGAACAATTTTAGACGCTATGAATGACTGCCTGAAAAAGGCGGTCATTGAACCGTTAACATTAACTGTTATGTGTGGCAACTGGACCAGTAGAGCGGCGCACAACTAACTTATGTGGAACGATTTCCGGTTCAGTACCGATATCTCTGCCTTCAATGGCTTTGTATAAACGATTCATCGTGCGCTCGCCTATTTCTTCGGCGGGTTGCGCAATGGTAGTCAGCGGCGGGTCGAGAATTTCGGCATAGCGAATATCATCGAAACCCACTACCGAAATATCTTCTGGTATTCTTAGCTTGGCAGATTTTATTTCGTGTAACGTACCCATCGCCATCTCGTCATTGGCGCAGAAAATTGCTGTTGGACGTTGTGAATGGTTCAGTAATTTTCTAGTCGCTTTGCGAGCGCCTGCAAGCGTTAAGCCGCCTTCAACGACCCAGCTATCGACTACCGGTAATTTTGCAGCCTTCATTGCTCGTCGATAACCGCGTTCGCGATCGAGGGTTAGAGTCGAGGAATGTGAGCCGTAAATAAACCCGATATCTCGGTGGCCGAGATTGATCAGGTAATCGGTTACTTCTTTCGCCGCTGAGATGTTGTCTATACGCACACTGGGGAAGTGACTTAATTCCGGTGAAACACTTTCACAGCTGAGGACAATAGGTTGTTGCTGGTTACCCTCGGGACGTTCTAGTGGTGCAGTAAACGGGCAAACACTCGCCAATAGGATTATCCCATCAGCCTGTTTAGAGAAAATCATATTACTGTATTCATCAGCTGTGAGCGTATTAAATTGAGTTTCACGGATAAACACCGTGAGGTGCATGTCTTCTGCTACCTGCATGATGCCTTTCATAACACCTTCAAAAAACGGGTCACCAATAGAAGGTAGGACCACAAAAACAATGCCTGTTTTCCCTCGCCTGAAGTTCCGGGCGAGGGTATTTGGGGCATAACCGGTATCGCTGATCGCCACTTGTACTTTCTCCCGCGTTGAACCTTTAACCTGATCCGGGTTATTGATAAAACGCGATACCGTGGCAATAGAAACACCCGCAATTCTTGCTACGTCTTTGATGGAAACCATAAAGCTGTAAGTCCTGATTAGTCATATGTAAACGATAAGCAGTTTGCATGCTACTCCTCTGTTATCAAAATACAAATAAAAACAGATAGTTAAGTCAAAAACGAAGGGATTAGTCATTGTCGACTCACCCTAGAAGGTCACTATAAAGGCTTATAGAGCGCTAATGGATGAAATCGATTACATCAATTAGATAACTTCCTATCGTATTTGTTAAAACGACTTAAGGTGAACGTGCTCGAGAAACATTGCTCAACACCGCGGGGCGGAGCATGGGCATGACCACCATTTACAATCAAATTTTCTAGTTTTTTCCACGTAGAAGCTGAAAAAGACCCTATTTGGCTGAGGAGTTTCCTTTTGTCTGTCATTGAATAAGCCCGCGAAATCGGTTTACTGTGGAGAGAGGAGAATAATGTTAATTCCGTTTAGTTATTAAAAATGACCTCTAAATGCAAGATTCATCTGCTAAATTGCTCAAATATTTGTTTTTACTATTGTAAACGTTTACATTTTGGGATTATTATGTGATTCAGTAATTTGGACGGGTTCGTAATCGCAGTTTAATGCGACTTCGTATCATAAAATAAGATCGATAATAAGTCGGAGTTCATCATGATAGTGAAAAAGCCATTGGCATTGGCAGTCGCCTTGTCAACTATTAGCTTTACCCATGTCGCATTTGCGCAGGACGATGCTAGTAAATCAGCGTCAGCGGCTTCCAATGCCGCTGTTTCTCAACAAGAGTCGATCGAAGAGATAGTCATCACCGGTATTCGCGGTTCTTTGTTGAGTGCCATGGATATTAAACGATCTGAAGATGGCGTAGTCGATTCGATCTCTGCAGAAGACATTGGAAAGTTTGCCGATGCGAACCTTGCCGAATCGCTACAGCGAATCACAGGGGTCTCTATTGATCGCGCCAGCGGTGAGGGTAATCAGATAACGGTTCGTGGTCTCGGACCAAACTTCAATATGGTGACGCTAAATGGCCGTCAAATGCCCACGGCTTCTTCTCCGGAACAAGAAAGCATCTCTTCTGCTACCCAGAGCCGTGCGTTTAACTTCGCGCAGATCGCCTCTGAATCTGTGTCTGGGGTCGACGTGTATAAAACTGCTCGTGCTAACCTAACGCCGGGTGGTATGGGCGCTACCGTTAACATTAAAACGGCGCGACCTTTTGATTTTCAGGAGACAAAAATAATCACCAATATTTCAGCGGTTCACGATTCGTCAGTGGAACAAGGCGATGACTTTACCCCAGACGTTAGTGGGCTGTTCTCGACGGTGCTGGCAGATGGAAAAATAGGACTATTAGCGAATATTTCGTACTCCGAGCGCCACTTTAGCGAACCTTCTAGCCACACCGACGGCTGGTTGCGAGATGATCCAGGTTCGGCTAGTTATGACGATTGGTGTGCTAATTACGACTGCACTAATGTGCCTTACGTCTACCGTTCTGTCAGTAATATCGGCGAAATTCAGCACAATGAACGAACCCGTATAAATGGTCAGCTAGTAGCGCAATTTGCTCCAAATGATAACATTGAAATCACGATGGATTATGTATATTCAGATTTTGAAAACGATCAGGAGCGATACATGACAGGTTTGTTTGGGGTGGTAGATGGGAATACAGTGACCAACGTCGCATTGGATAACAATTACAGTGTTCTCCATGCTACACGCGCCGGTCATGCTGCAGACATTCTTGCCTATCAAAACGAATTGAATATTGAAAATGAGTCGTTTGGGTTAAACCTCAAATGGCAGGTGAATGACAGATTGATGATCACCTTTGACGCCCATGACTCAGAAGCAAAGAGTCAGCCCAACGGTGAGTTGAATGACCGTAACTACATTATTCAGGGGCCAGCAGGAAGTATTTTCGATCTTAGCTATGGCGGCGGCGGTGTCAGTATTGCTGTCGATGATTCGGCAGCGTTTCGAGGTAGCTGTCAATTCGGTATCAACGATCCCGGCGGTTTCGATTTCGTCGGTGAACCCGGGGCGGATACATTTGGCTGCCAAAATATTCCAGGTGTTGACGGGTTTCAGGATCCGGACGGTTATTCCGGATTGGGAAGTGTTTTCCGCACTATCGCAATCGATAATTCGGTGAAACAATATCAGTTTGACGCCGTGTGGGATTTTGATAGTGTCGAAGTGAGTGTGGGTGCAGCATGGACCGAATACGAGGTTGAGACGCTGGCGACGAGCACAGGTTTTCAGTTTCAAGGCCTGTATCCTTGTGCAGAGTGCGATGTACACATTTCTGACCCCGTCAGCACTGGCGCCCCCAGCGGTTTCAAGACCACAAATGAAGTGGATTTGGACGGTTTTCTCAACGCGCGACGTGATGCATTTCTTGGTCAAGACTTTGCTAATTTAGGCTTCGCCCAGGGCGTTGTGCCTGCCGGGGGCAACTGGCCGAACCCGGACCAGTTGCTTATTGATTCGTTTCCTCCGACTTTCTTTGGCGCATCTGAAGAATCACAGGCTTTTTATGTCAGTCTGAGCAATGATTTCGAAGTAGCTGGAATGCCCGCGCGCATTTCCGCCGGTGTGCGATATGAGTCAACCGATGTTGAAGGGTCGGCATTTCAGAACTTTCCGACAGCATTGATGATAACGTCTCCGACAGAAGGACAAATAGTCCCCGGGCCTGCGCAAACCTTCTTCAGTGTTAAAGGTGATTATTCAGTATTCCTACCGGCTCTGGACTTCCGCATTGAGCCTATGGAAGACCATGTCGCTCGGATTTCCTATGGTAAGAGCATTGCTCGTCCCGACCTAAATGGATTGCGCCCCACGACAACGGTAAGTGATTTCCGTCCTGGCACTGCAACGGCAGCTTCCGGCAATCCCGATCTCAACCCTTACTTGTCAGACAACTTCGACCTATCTTACGAGTGGTACTACAACGAAGGGTCGTATGTATCAGTTGCTTATTTCTTCAAACGAATTGATGACTACATCGGCACAGACGTTGAAACAGATTTTCTACTCGATGCAAGCGGCAATCCACTGCGAAACCCTGAAGCGCGTTTTGATGGAAGCATGATTCCGAGCGTCGCAGTCGTAAGCCAACCGACTGACCCGGTAGCCGAGTTTTCGGTAACGCGACTGGTCAATGGTGACGAGCGCGAAGTGGATGGGTTTGAGTTAGCGGTTCAGCATATCTTCGGAGATTCCGGCTTTGGCATGCAGGCAAACTACACCATTGTTGACAGTGATGCAGAATTCGACAACAACATATTCAACAGTCAGTCCATACTGATTGGCCTCAGCGATTCATGGAATCTGATTGGATTTTACGAAAAGGACGCATTGTCAGTTCGTGTTGCGGCCAATTGGCGCGATGATTTCCTCTATGCAACCAGTCAACTTAGAGCCACTAATGAGCCAGTTTATTTTGACGAATACTTACAGATTGATCTGAGTGCATCGTGGAATCTTACGAGAACGCTTACGGTGAATTTTGAAGTACTTAATCTAACCGGAGAAGATCAGGTTCAAACAGGCCGCTACGGAAACCAATTCCTGTTTGAAAACGATCAGAGCCCAAGATATACCCTTGGATTGCGGGCTGAATTTTAAAGCGCCTATACACAGCAGCGAGTTTGTATTCGTCAATGGAGGCCGCAGCCTGTGCTGTGGCCTTTTCGGTTTATTGATAATGGAGAATGCCGGCGTCTTATGATCGGCTGCATTTTCTCTTCAAAGACTCACCGTTTCCTTCCACCTTGATTATGAATTTTGTTGGATTGATGTGGGTGTAACGATGTTGAAATTGTCCTTCTCCATCAACTGATCTGTCCATTGAATTTTTCCTTTGTTTAATTGCGATAATAATTATGAAAATGCAAGATGATCGAAATTTATCCTCGTTCAAAAGTACCTTTGTATTTGGCACCGCAACGGCTGCTTTTCAAATCGAAGGAGCAGCGAATGAAGATGGTAGGGTAGACAGTATCTGGGATAGGTTTTGCGCCGAGCCGAATAACATTGTGAATGGTGATGATGGTTTAGTTGCCTGTGATCACTACCATCTATGGGAAAAAGATCTGCAAAAACTGAAAGATCTTGGTGTCGACGCCTATCGTTTTTCCATGGCATGGACGAGGATAATTACGTCGACAGAAAAGGAAATTAGTCAGACTGGCCTAGACTTTTACCAACAGATTATCGACCGCTTACATTTTTACCAGATAAAACCTTTTGTGACCTTGTACCATTGGGATTTGCCTCAGTATTTACAAGAGCAGGGGGGCTGGCTGAATCGCGATACCGCGTATCAGTTTGCCAAATACGCCGACGTGGTGAGTAGCCATTTTGGCAATCAAATACATACCTATACGACTTTTAATGAGCCGTGGTGTAGTGCAATGTTGGGTTATTTGCACGGGATCCACGCACCCGGTATTAAGGATAGAAAACAGGCGTTGCAAGTGGCGCATATCATTCTATTGGCTCATGGCCTTGCGATGCCCTTGCTCCGCAGAAACGCGCCTATGGCGCAACACGGCATTGTGCTGAACATGGGGCCGTATGATGCGGCGAGTTTATCGGAGCAAGACCAGTTGGCGGCGGAGCTTGCCGAATCGGAAAATAACGATTGGTTTATCCAGCCGCTGTTAGAGGGCCGTTACCCGGCACTTATTCAGGAAATATACCCTGATGAGCTACCTGATATTGAAAGCGGCGATATGGACATCATTAGTGCGCCTAACGATTATTTGGGCATTAATTACTACACCCGACAAGTCATTTGTCACAATCCCAGTAATGTGACATTTACTTACGACTCAGTAACTCCCGAGGAAGCAGAAGTGACAGCGATGGGATGGGAGGTTTACCCAGCTGGCTTAACGCAACTGTTAGTCAACCTAAATAAGCGGTATGAGATGCCGCCCGTCTACATCACAGAGAATGGTATGGCTAGTGACGATGACTATGATGAAGTGTTGGTTAACGATAACCAGCGGGTCAAATACTTGCGAGAACATCTTTATGCTGTCGCCGATGCTATCGAAGCGGGGGTAGATGTTCGAGGTTACTTCGCCTGGAGTTTACTTGATAACTTTGAGTGGTCGGAAGGCTACAGTAAACGCTTTGGCTTATATTACGTGGACTATGTTACTCAGGAACGCGTGCCCAAACTTAGCGCTCACTTTTACAAAGACTTTATCCGGCGTGCCAGATCAAGATAGGAGATTTAAAATAAAGAGTATTTGAAGCCGAGCGCATTTATCGCAGAAAGTACTTATTGACAAGGCGATAGAAGGGCAAAAGTTTATTCGTTTTTATATTGCCGTAATATTCCATCCGGTGATAAATACCGAAACTAATAACCGGCACTCGTTCAGCGACTATTTAGTCGACGTACACTCATGGATGCTGAAGAAACAGCTGAAAATAAAAGTTAAATAGTAACCAGAGGATATTTTATGTCGGCGGTCGGGCAGGCAGGGCAAACACTCAGTATCAAAGAAAAAGTCGCCTATGGTTTGGGTGATACTGCCAGTAACTTGGTATTTCAGGTGATGGTCAACTATATGCTGATTTTCTATACCGATGTGTTTGGTATAACGGCGGCCGCAGCTGGTACCCTGATGCTAGTAGTCAGACTTTTTGATGCCGTAACCGACCCCGTAATGGGAGGCATCGCAGATCGTACCGATACGCGTTGGGGGCGCTACCGTCCTTACCTGATTTTCACCTCAATACCCTACGCCTTATTGGCCGTCGCTGCCTTTATTACGCCGGATTTTTCTGACTCTGGAAAATTGATTTATGCTTATATTACCTATGCTCTGCTCACGCTGGCTTACACCGCCGTTAATATACCGTATTCGGCATTAGGTGGTGTTATTACCGCGAACATAAAAGAGCGTGCGTCAGTACAATCCATTCGCTTTGCCTGTGCTATGGTGGGCGGCGTATTAGTGACTGCATTTATGATGGAGCTGGTAGAGTGGTTTGGCCAAGGCGATATGCAGTTGGGTTATAGCTGGGCGATGGGAATGTATGCTTTGTTGGCTTTAGTCTGTTTTCTACTGTGTTTTGTTGGCACAAAAGAGCGGGTAGTGGCGCCGCCCAATGAACGCAAAACCACAGTCGCTGAAGACTTAAAAAGCTTGTTTAAAAATGACCAGTTTATGTTGGTAGCATGTATTGCTTTGGTCATGCTCGCTTTGGTAGCCATGCGTGGCGCTGTCACGCCTTATTATGTAGACTATTTTTTAGGCCGCAAAGATCTTACCAGTCAATTTTTGACCACAGGAATGTTGTCCGCTTTAGCGGGAGCTTTATGTACCAATATTGTTTCTGCCAAAATAAATAAAGTGAGTCTGTTTAAGTTTGCCGCTTTGATTTCGGTGATAGCCCATTTGGGTCTGTTTTTCGTGGGCAAAAATCAGTTAGTACTGGCTTTTGGTATTTTCGCTATAGCGAACTTCTTTCATATGGTCTTGGTACCCGTTATGTTTTCGATGGTTGCGGATACTTCCGACTATGGGCAGTTGAAGTTTGGGAAAAATGTCATGGCAATGGCCTACTCGGCACACTTGCTAGCCATTAAATTGGGCCTGGCGATAGGTGCTGCGACGACGGGCTGGATATTGGGAGGGTTTGGGTATGTTGCCAAACAAGTTCAAACTGAAACTGCTCTGAACGGGATATTATTATGCTTTGCTTTAATTCCGGCATTTATCGGACTAATGATGTGGGCGTTAATGCGACTCTATAAACTAGACGACGGTGCCATGAGTGATATTCACCAACAGCTTGCGAGCCAAAGATCCATGGCTGCGTCCGAATAGCAGCCAACAACAATGAGTGTAGGCATGAACCAGACGATACAAAATCCTATTTTAAAAGGTTTTAACCCGGACCCTTCATTGGTAAGAGTCGGCGATGATTACTATATCGCGACATCGACGTTTGAATGGTATCCAGGGGTACAGATCCACCATTCAAAAGATTTAGTCAATTGGCGCTTATTGACCAGACCGTTGAACCGACCTAGCCTGCTAGATATGAGGGGTGAACCGGATTCCTGTGGTGTTTGGGCACCCTGTTTGAGCTATGAGGATGGGTTGTTCTGGCTGGTCTATACGGACGTGAAACGATTTGATGGGAATTTTAAAGACACACATAATTTTCTGACTACCTGTGAATCCATTGATGGTGAATGGTCTGATCCGGTTTATCTTAATAGTAGCGGATTTGATCCGTCGTTATTTCATGAGGACAATGGTAAAAAATGGATGTTGAACATGGTGTGGGATCACCGTTCTGATCGCACATTTTTTGGTGGTACTTATCTGCAGGAGTATTGCGTTGCAGAAAAGAAACTGGTTGGTCCGGTTAAAAATATTTTCCCTGGGTCCGAGCTGGGTTTTACTGAAGGGCCGCATCTTTATCAACTCAATGGTTATTACTATTTACTAACCGCGGAAGGTGGAACCGGTTATGACCATGCCATGACAATGGCTCGCTCAAAAAACATTGAAGGTCCTTATGAGGTCGACCCGATAACGCATTTTGTTAGCGCTAAAGATTCGCCGAGTTCTCTGTTACAGCGCAGTGGCCACGGCGATTGGGTTGAAACCCAAACGGGCGAATGTTATGCCGTGCATTTATGTAGTCGTCCCATCAGTGATAAATTAAAGCGTAGCCCCTTGGGGCGTGAATCGGCGATTGAAAAAGTCGCGTGGTCTGAGGACGGGTGGCTGCGTATGAGTAGTGGCGGAAATACGCCTGAAGAGCAGGTGGCCGCTCCCAATTTACCTTTGCATCCATGGCCGGCGCAGCCCACTGACCATGACTTTGAATCTCCAGACTTGCCTGAGGAATTTCAGTGGCTGCGATCACCTTTTCCAAAGCAATTATTTAGCCTGACTGAGCGCTCGGGATACTTACGCCTGTTCGGTCGCGAGTCTTTAGGCAGTTGGAATGCATCGGCTTTGGTTGCAAGGCGCCAGCAGTCATTTTGTTTTACCGCAGTTACGTGTGTTGATTACGAGCCCAACAACTTTCAGCAAATGGCGGGTTTGGTGAGTTATTACAATAGCCACAAGTTTCACTATTGTTATATCTCCCATGATGAAAAAATCGGAAAGCATATTGCTGTGATGAGTTGTTTGGGTGATCAAACCCAAGTCGCCGATTTTCCGTTGCAGCATGCGCTGATTCCAGTGCCGAGTAATCAGCCGATTTATCTTCGCGCGCTGGTGGACTATGAAACATTGAGGTTTGAGTGGTCTATCGATAATCAGCAGTGGTATAACGTGCCCGTTGAGCTTGATCAAAGTCTGATTTGTGATGAAACA
>Ga0105350_10001390_pt1 | contig 15332 bp, 10 predicted proteins | sample EN1Hudsemesocosm_FD_83506 | JGI IMG/M metagenome (GOLD analysis project Ga0105350, IMG submission 83506) | Methane-oxidizing microbial communities from mesocosms in the Hudson Canyon - EN1E Hudson Canyon | ecosystem: Environmental > Aquatic > Marine > Cold seeps | place: Hudson Canyon... | reverse complement strand
CTTGGTGTTAAGAAAACAAGAAAATCTTTAACTTATGCAGCACAAGATATTAATGCAGCAGAACTAAATACTGTAAAGCAGACAAACCCTATGAATAGTTTATCTGGTAAAGTTGCTGGATTAAACGTTACTAGAAGTGCATCTGGAACAGGTGGATCTGTTAAAGTTGTATTAAGAGGTAATTCTTCTATTGGAAACAACCAACCTCTATATGTTATAGATGGTATTCCATTACAAAATCCAAGCGCATCTCAACCTGGAGATACATTTGGAGATGTAAATGGAGGAAATAAAGATGGTGGTGATGCTTTATCTTTAATAAACCCAGACGATATTGAAAGCCTTTCTGTATTAAAAGGAGCTTCTGCATCTGCTCTTTATGGAAGTGCAGGTTTAAATGGTGTAATACTTATTACCACTAAAAAAGGTAAAAGCGGTAGCTTTAAAGTAAACTTTAATACTAATTTAACTGTTGATACTGCGGCTTATTACATGGATTTTAATGACAAAGCAGAAGGTAATGTAGATAGTTTTTTTAGCAGTGGAGTTACTAACATAAACTCTATAACAGTTTCTGGAGGTAATGAAAAAGCTCAAACTTATTTTTCATATGGAAATACGAATTCTGATGGAATTATACCTACAAACACACTAAAGCAACACACATTTAATATTAGAGAAACAGCTCAATTATTTAATGATAAATTAAAATTAAATGCTAGTGTAATGGGATCTACACAAAGTATTAAAAACAGACCTATTTCTGGTTTGTATTTTAATCCATTAGTTGGAGTGTATGGTTTTGAATCTGATACTGAAAGCTTATCTGATTATCAAAATTTTGAAGAATTAGATGCGAATAGAAACATCATGTCTCAAAGATGGTTTAGAGAGACTTCTGATATTGAACAAAATCCGTATTGGATTTTAAATAGAAATGAATCTCAAGACAAAAACAGTAAACTTGTAGCTTCTTTAAACTTAAGCTACCAAGTTAATGATTGGTTAACACTTCAAACTCGTGGAACTTATGATAGGTCTCAGTTAGACTACGAAAGAAAAATTCATGCAACTACAAATGCTACATTAGCGCCTGCTAATGGTAGATACATGGTTAATCAGTATGACTACACACAATACTATGCAGATTTTATAGCTACGGTAAATAAAGATTTATCTGAGAAAGTAAACTTAAATGCTATTGTTGGAACAAGTACAACAAGAAGTACTGCTGAGACGTTTATAGCTGATTCTGGAACTAATGGAGGTTTACAGTTTGCAAATGTATTTGCATTTCAAAACTTTAATGCAAGTCCACAAGTAAACTTCTCTCAACAATCTTTTGAATCTAGAGGAAACTCAATATTTATGAGTGCAACCTTTGGTTTTTCAGATAAAATATTTGTAGATGTAACTGCAAGAAACGACTGGACTTCTACAATTCCAGAACCTAATAACTCTTTCTTTTACCCATCTATTGGTGTAACAGGTGTTCTAAACGAATTGTTTGACTTGGGCGAAAAAGTATCTTTTGCTAAAGTAAGAGCATCATATGCTGAAGTTGGTAATGGATTTGGACCTGATCAAATAAGTCCAAACAGAGCAATTATATTTGGTCAAGGCGTTAGCCCAACAGACCCTATTAGACCATTCCCTGGAACAACTCCAAAGCCAGAAAGACAACGTTCTTTTGAAATTGGTACAGAATGGAAGTTTAACAACAACAGATATGGATTTGATATTGGATACTACAGAACAAGTACTGTGAATCAGTATTTTGCAGTACCGGTTTCAAATACTGTTGTTCCCTCTGGTGTTGCAGGCTTAAATGCTGGTGATATTGTAAATAGTGGAGTTGAAGTTACAGCGTTTGCGATTCCTGTTCAAAATGATGATTTCGAATGGAGAACAAATGTTAATTTTGCGACCAACAAAAACGAAATTTTATCAATTTCAGGTGAAGATTTAGATGGATTAATTTCTCCAGAATTTTTCGTTATATCTCCAAAGGGAGTAAATACATTTGGTTCTTATTTAGTTGAAGGTGGTTCTTTTGGAGACATCTACGCACAAGTTGTAAAACGAGATGCTAATGGAACTCCTATAGTTGATGGTGATGCTGTAATACAGGATGATGAAAATCTTATAGATGGTCTTACAAAAGTAGGAAATGCAAATCCAGATTTCACATTAGGATGGAGTAACTCTTTCAAATACAAGAATTTTTCACTAAATTTGATGGTAGACGGAAAATTTGGAGGAGAAACAGTAAGTATGACTGAAGCTATTGTAGAAGGGTTTAGTAATAACTCAGCAAGAGAAACAGCAAATGGAAACGTTAGTGTTGTAGATTTAGCAGGAAATGCATCTACACTTACAGCTCAAGAATACTACGGTAAAGTAGGAGGTAGAAATGGCTTTACTGGAGAGTATGTATACAGCGCAACCAATGTAAGGTTGGCAGAATTAGCAGTAGGTTATACGTTTAATCTAAATGACAATTCTTTCTTTAAAAACATAAAAGCATCTCTAGTAGGAAACAATTTATTTTTCTTTTACAAAGATGCACCCCACGATCCAAACGTATCGTTAAGTACAGGAAATGCACTTCAAGGAGTTGATGTACTAGGTTTACCTTCAACAAGAAGTTTAGGTTTAAATATTAATTTAACATTCTAAAATAGACACAATGAAAAATAAAAAAATATTATTTACATGTATGATAGCCATAGGATTAATGGGTTTCTCATGTAGTAGTGATTTAGAGCAGTACAATGTAAACGATAAAAATATCTCAGAAGAACAATTAGAGGTAGATTTTCAACAAGTTGGTTCTAAATATAAACCAATTTTTGAAAGCATTTACCAATATTTTCCAGCTTGGTCTTACCAGTTACAGCAGAACTTAAATGCTGATGTGTATTCTGGTTACATGACAAACCCAAGACCTTTTGGTGCAGGGGCTAACAATACTACTTATGCATTAGTTAGTGGTTGGAACGGATTTATTTGGTCTGTACCTTATTCTAATGTAATGAATAATGTAAAGTCAATTACTGATTTAACAGGAGATGAATTCCCAACATTAAATGCAGTTGCTTTAATCTTAAAAGTATCAGCAATGCATAGAGTTGCTGATGTCTTTGGACCAATTGTATATACTAATTTTGGAGATTTAGACAATGCAGGAGTTTATGACTCTCAACAGGAAGCTTACAATGCATTCTTTGCAGATTTAGATACAGCTGTAGCTGCTTTATCAGCAAATCTTGATAGCCAAAGGTTTGGTGCTTTCGATTTGTCTTATGGTGGAGATTATACGAAATGGGTACGAATGGCAAATTCTCTTCGTTTACGTTTAGCAATAAGAATTTCTAAAATAGATCCTGCAAAAGCAAAAGCAGAAGGTGAAAAAGCCTTAGCTCAAGCTCAAGGAGTTATGATGGCAAATGACGATGGATTTAATGTGAATAGTGCATTAGATCACCCATTATCTGTTATTGATAATTCTTGGGGAGACATTCGTATGAATGCTTCTATGGAGTCTATTTTATCAGGATACGGTGATGCAAGAATTAGTTCTTACTTTACAGAGTCTGAAGCTTATCCAGGAGAATACAAAGGAATCCGTAATGGATTAAAGTTAGAGGGAAGTTATGCAGATGAATTGGCTCAAAAAGCAGCCTATGTTGGATTTTCAGGATTTAACGCAAATGTTAAAACTCCAAAAGTTCAATTAATGACTACTGCTGAGGTATATTTCTTAAGATCAGAAGCTGCTTTAAGGGGTTGGTCTGGTGCAGGTGATGCTCAAGGAAATTATGAAACAGGAATTATGATGTCTTTTAACCAGAATGGTGCAAGTGGAGCTGCTGATTATATTGCAGACAACACTTCTACTCCTGCAGATTATGTAGATCCTGTAAACTCTGATAATGATATCGCTGCTTTAAGTAGTGCAACTGTAGCTTGGGACAATGCTGCTGATAACGAAACTAAATTAGAAAAAATTATTACTCAGAAGTGGATTGCAATGTTTCCAGAAGGACAAGAAGCTTGGAGTGAATTTAGAAGAACAGGATATCCTAAAATTTTCCCTGTAGGAAGTAACCAAAGTGGAGGTACGATTGATACAGATGTTCAGATCAGAAGAATTCCTTTTGTAGATAGTGAAAAATCTACAAACGCAGCTGGCGTTGAAGGTGCTATTTCAAAGCTTGGAGGTCCAGACAACGGAGGTACAAGATTATGGTGGGACACAGGATTACCAAATTTTTAAAGAATATGTGATTATTTTGAATATTTGATTAATTAATTCAACCGAAAATGTTTTATACATTTTCGGTTGTTTTTTGTATGCAATTTTCTGTTTTTTGTCGAATAAATTTAGACAAAGGATTAAACTAACCTACTTTTATTTTGAATATCGAAACTATTTAAAATAAAAAAATATATGCTTCATCAGAAAAAAACTTCATACCAGCCTGTAGGTAAATTTGAAGATACACGATTTGAGAAAATTCATAATGTAACATACAAATCATCAATTGAAGCCTCTATTTTAGTTGCTCAAGAGATTGCTAGTTTAATTAAAGAAAAGCAGCAAGAAAATAAACATTGCATTTTAGGATTAGCTACAGGATCATCTCCTATAAGAGTATATGAAGAGCTTGTTAGAATGCATAAAGAAGAAGGGTTAAGCTTCGAAAATGTTATTACTTTTAATTTAGACGAATACTTTCCTATGGATAAAAATAACATTCAAAGTTATTTTTATTTTATGCATGAACATCTTTTTAATCATGTAAATATTATACCCGAAAATATTAATATTCCTGATGGAACCATATCAATAGATAACCTATACCAATATTGTATCGATTATGAAATGAAAATTAAAGCCCTTGGAGGCTTAGATTTTCAGCTTTTAGGAATTGGAAGAACAGGTCATATTGGATTTAATGAACCTGGATCTCATCTTAATTCTGGCACAAGAATAATAACGTTAAACAACATCACTAGAGTTGATGCTGCACCTTCATTTTTTGGAATTGAAAATGTTCCTAGAAAGGCAATTACTATGGGAATTGGTTCCGTAAGAGATGCAAAAAGAATTGTGCTTTTAGCTTGGGGTGCAAATAAAAATACTATTATAAAAGAGGCCATAGAAGGACAAATAAGTTCTATGGTTCCTGCAACATATTTACAACAACACAACAACACAACATTTATTTTAGATGAAGAAGCTTCCTCTGAACTAACGCGTGTAAAAACACCTTGGCTGGTAAAATCTTGTGTATGGGATAATACTTTAAAATTAAAAGCAGTTACTTGGTTAAGTGCGCTATTAAGCAAACCAATCTTAAAATTAACAGATAAAGATTATAATGATAATGGAATGTCTGGACTGTTAACAGAAGAGGGAACTGCGTATGATTTAAATATTAAAATGTTTAATACATTGCAAAGTACAATTACAGGTTGGCCTGGAGGAAAACCTTTTGCGGATGACTCAAATAGACCAGAAAGAGCAACTCCAAGTAAAAAGAGAGTTATTATTTTTAGTCCACATCCAGATGATGATGTAATTTCTATGGGTGGTACATTTGATCGATTAGTGCAGCAAGGTCATGAAGTTCACATCGCATATCAAACATCTGGTAATATTGCTGTTTCAGATGAAGAGGCTTTTAAGTTTGCAGAAGTTTCTAAGGGTTTAAGTTCTGATTCAAAGGAATTAAATGATATCATTGAATTTATCAAAAATAAAAAAGGGAATCATGTTACAGATTCTTTAGCAGTTAGAAAGCTAAAAGGATCAATTCGTAAAAGTGAATCACTTGCTGCAACTAGATACTTTGATTTACCAGATGAAAATGTACACTTTCTAAACCTTCCATTTTATGAAACAGGAACTATAAAAAAAGGAAGGCTCTCTAAAGATGATGTAGACATTATGAAAAGTGTTATAGATGCTGTAAAACCTCATCAAATATACGCTGCTGGAGATTTAGCAGATCCGCATGGAACTCATAAGGTTTGTTTGGATGCACTTTTTATTGCTTTAGAAGAAATGAAATCTGAAAAAGAATACATGAAAGATTGTTGGGTATGGTTGTATAGAGGTGCTTGGCATGAATGGGATTCTCATGAAATTGAAATGGCAGTTCCTATGAGCCCTGATCAAGTACTAAGAAAAAGACATGCAATTTTTTATCATCAATCTCAAAAAGATGGCGTTATGTTTCAAGGAGATGATTCTAGAGAATTTTGGGTTAGAGTTGAAGATAGAAATAGGTTAACTGCAAAAAGATACAACGATTTAGGACTGTCTGAATATGCTGCAATAGAAGCATTTAAGAGGTACTATTTTTAATAATGAAAAAAATACTTGTTTGTTTACTTGTGATCTATAGTTTTTCAAATTGTAATCATCAAACACCCTGTTCAATTTCAAATAATAAAATTGAAGGAACTTGGAAAATGGTGTATGCTGAAATTATTGAAAACGATTCTATAAAAACAAAAGATTTATCAAATACAACTTTTATAAAAATCATTAATAAAAATCATTTTTCTTTTTTTAATCAAGAAAATTCTGGGAATAAAAATTTTTACAGTGGTGCCGGTTCTTATATTTTAAAAGGCAATGAGTATACCGAAATGCTAAATTTCACAAATATAGAGGCACTAAAAAAACATGAGTTCTCATTTAACATTGTCACCAAAGGAGATACCTTAATTCAATCAGGAATTGAAAAAGTTAAAGCAGCAGGAATTAACAGAACCATTATAGAAAAATATATAAAACTTAAACAATGAAGAAAATCATTTTAGTACTACTTGTTGGTATATTTCATCAATTTTTATTTTCTCAAGAAACGCTTAAGGAAAAATATAATTTAATGCCTTGGCCGCAGAATATTAGTGAGAATAATACTGCTTTTAAGATAAATGAAACGTTAACAGTCTCTATTTCTGGAGAAGATTCTAAAAAGAGAGTTACAAATGCTTCTGTTCAATTTTTGAGAAGACTTGCAAATAGAACTGGTGTTTTTATAAATACTGGTTTCCCTGTAAAAGACAAAAAAGCATCAATAGAGATTCGTTTCGATGCTGTTTCAAATTTAACTATATCGAGTAACGAAGCATATTCTTTAGAAGTAAAAGAAAATAATATTTTAATTAATGCTACAACAGATGTTGGAGCATTAAGAGGTTTAGAAACACTTTTACAATTAGTGAATTTTAATAAAGAAGGGTATTATTTTGAAGGAGTTATTATTAATGATGCTCCTAGATTTGTATGGAGAGGTTTAATGATAGATGCTGCGCGTCACTTTCAACCAATTTCAGTATTAAAAAGAAATTTGGATGCAATGGCATCTGTAAAATTAAATGTTTTTCATTGGCATTTAACAGATGATCAGGGTTTTAGAGTTGAGTCTAAAGCCTTCCCAAGTCTACATAAACTTGCTTCCGATGGATTGTTTTATACACAAGATCAGGTAAGAGAAGTTGTAGCCTATGCATCAAATTTAGGGATTCGAGTAATTCCTGAATTTGATGTTCCTGGTCATGCATCAGCAATTTTAACTGCCTATCCTGAATTAGGTAGTAAAGATGGTTACGAATATAACATTGAACGTTTTGCGGGTGTTTTTGATCCAACTTTAAACCCATCTAAAGAAGTTACATATCTTTTTTTAGAAACGTTATTTAGAGAAATTACACCTTTATTTCCTGATGAATACTTTCATATTGGTGGTGATGAAAATGAAGGAAAACATTGGGATGAAAACCAAGAAATTCAGGTTTTTAAAAAGAAACATAACTTAAAAACCAATCACGATTTACAAACGTATTTTAATATCAAACTAGAAAAAATCTTAAAAGAATTCGGTAAAAAATTAATGGGTTGGGATGAAATTTTAACACCTTCTACACCAACTTCTGCTGTAATTCATTCTTGGAGAGGAAAACAAGAAGGTTTGAAACAAAGTACACTCATAGAAGCGGCTAAGAAAGGATATCAAACGGTGCTTTCTAATGGTTATTATATAGACAGATTGTTATCGGTAACACATCATTATTCTGTAGATCCAATAGGAGATGCTATTTTAACAAAAGAAGAACGCGAAAAAATTTTAGGAGCTGAAGCAACTATGTGGAGTGAATTGGTAACACCACAGACAATAGATTCTAGAATTTGGCCAAGAACAGCAGCAATCGCAGAACGTTTTTGGTCTGCTAAAAACGTAACTGATATCGATAATATGCGAAAGAGATTGCAAGTTGTTAATTTTCAATTAGAAGAATTGGGCATTACTCATATTAAAAATAGAGATGTTATTTTAAGAAATATTAGCAATCATCAAAATATAGAAGCATTAAAAGCATTGTCTAAAATTTACGAACCCCTAAAAATATACTCCAGAAATAAAGGTGGAACAGAATACAAAACATTCTCTCCTTTTACCCTTTTTGCAGATGCTTGTGCTGCAGATGCAGAAGATGCTGTTTCTTTTAATAACAACGTTTTATTGTTCTTGAAAAATAAGAACGATAATGACTTAGATCAAATAAAAAAGCATTTGAAAAGTTGGGCTAATAATTACTCAAAATTTAAAGAAATTAAACCAAACCCTATTACTAAATCTTTAGAGCCATTGTCTAAAAACATATCGCATATTTCAAAATTACTCCATACATCACTTGTAAATAAAAAAATTACAGAAAAAGAGCTGACAATACTGAGAAATATTACGAAGCAACTTAAAGAACCTTGCCAGGATGTAGAGTTGGCAATTCTAAATTCATTAAACGAATTAATACGTTTCTGTGAAACGAGTTTTTTAATGAATACAAATATTAAATAATGAATACAAATGTAGAAGTCACTTTTAAGAATCCATATTATGAATTAAATAAAAAAGCTCGTTTTACTTCTTCAACCAAGTATGATACGTTTATTAATTGGGTAAGTGGTGAGTTTGATTTGTATTTACAAGACGAAAAATCTAATGGATTGTCTATTTTTTTCCCTGAAGGAAATTTTCATATTAAAAACGAAATTGAAAACGGTACTATTATTGCCGATATTAATTTGGAAAGTAAACTCTTAGAAAAAGGACACTTCGTTTTTGAAAAAATTATGTCTGTCTACACTCTTTTAGTAAAAAAATAAAGGCCTCTTTTAATCATAGAAATTATTAGAGAAAATCATATATTACAATGGTAAAGAACTTGAAACGAAACCGCTACTTTTTATTGGTTTTATTGCTTAGCAAGTTAGAAAAATTACAAAACAAATAGTAAAATAAGGTTTAAAAACCGCTAGTTTTGTAAAAAGTCCTTCAGGGTATTTAATGAACTGAATCACAAAGACAAATTAAAATTATTGAAATGAAATGTAGCGCAAAAAGCAATATAATTTTTAAACTCTTTTTATTCATTTTAATTTTTTCTTGCTCAAAAGAAGAAAAAACAACCAACACACTTTTTACACAAGTAAACAACGCCAACACCAACATTCTTTTTAAAAATAATGTAAAGGAAAATCTATATTTTAATTTTCTGAATTATGGCTATATATACAATGGTGGCGGGGTTGCTGTTGGTGATATTAATAATGACGGTTTGGAAGATATTTACTTTACTTCCAATCAAGAGTCAAATAAACTGTATGTAAATAAAGGGGATTTTGAGTTTAAAGATATTACAGTAAAAGCTAATGTTTCTGATGAAATTGGTTGGACAACAGGGGTAACAATGGTTGATATTAATAACGATGGTTGGCTAGATATTTATGTCTGTAAATCAGGGTCTTTAAACAGTCATCAAAATAGAAAAAACAAACTTTTTATCAATCAGAAAAATAATACATTCAAAGAAAGTGCTTCTGAATACGGTATAGACCACTATGGTTTTTCTACACAAGCCTACTTTTTTGACTTTGATAATGATGAAGATTTAGATCTCTATTTAGTAAATCACAGACAAGATTTCAGGAACAATATAAATATAGATCCTAAAATTCAATTAACTAAAGAAGATTATAATTCAGATCAATTGTTTAGAAATGATGGAAATAAATTTACAAACATTACTCAGAATGCAGGAATATCAAACAAAGCTTGGGGTTTAAGTGCTTCAATCGGTGATTTTAATAACGATAATTTGCTAGATGTTTTTGTAGCAAATGATTATTTAGAACCTGATTTTTTATATATAAATCAAGGAGATGGAACTTTTAAAGACGAAGCATTACGTTATTTTAATCATATTTCTTCGAATAGTATGGGGTCTGATTTTGCAGATTTAAATAACGATTTACAACCCGATTTGGTTGTTTTAGATATGATGGCAGAAGACCATATTCGCGGAAAAGAAAATATGGCATCAATGAGTATTTCAAATTTTAATCAATTGGTAAATATGGGGTATCATTATCAATACATGTCTAATATGTTACAGCTAAATAACGGAAATGGAACCTTTTCTGAAATTGGGCAACTCGCAGGCATTGCAAAAACAGATTGGAGTTGGGCACCATTAATTGCAGATTTTGATAATGATGGTTTTAATGATTTATTTATAACTAATGGAATTCAACACGATTTATCAAATCAAGATTTTAGAAATCAAATGAAGAACAACATTAGAAATCGTAAAAAAGTTTCTTTAGAGCAAGCCATAAAGATGATGCCTTCTAATAAGCTAAGTAATTATATTTTTAAAAATAACCAAAACTTAACATTTAAGAACACCTCTAAAGACTGGGGTTTAGATGCAGAAATAAACTCTAATGGTGCTGTATATGCAGATTTAGATAATGATGGCGATTTAGACTTAATTGTAAATAACCAGGCAGAAGAAGCTTCAATTTATAAAAACAATTCTAATAAAAACTTTGTTGATATAACTTTAAAAGGCTCTTCTAAAAACTCCTTTGGAATTGGTGTAAGCATCACTGTTTTTTCTGAAGAATTACATCAATCTAAACAACATTTTGTAAGCAGAGGGTTTCAATCTTCAGTGAGTAATAAGCTTCATTTTGGATTGGGAAATAAAACAACAATTGATAGTATTTTAGTGGATTGGAAAAATGGTAAATCTGAAAAAATAACAGATTCGAAAATTAATTCTACAATAAAAATTAACTACGAGAATGCTAGTAAAAACATCTTGGTAAATAGTACGAAACCTACCTTATTTGAAAATATAAATCCATCTGACATTGGAATTAATTATCAACAAATAGAAAATGATTTTGATGACTTTAAAATCCAATTATTACTGCCTCAAAAACAATCAGAGAAAAGTGCTTCACTGGCAGTTGGTGATGTTAATAATGACGGATTGGAAGACTTTTTTGTTGGAAATTCTAAAAATGAAAAAGCGGCGCTATACATTCAAACAAAGGACGGAAAATTTAAGGAAACAAACACCCGTTTATTTTCTTCAGAAAAAGAATATGAAGATACTGATGCTAAATTTATAGATATTGATGGCGACAATGATTTAGATTTATATGTAACTTCTGGTGGTTATGAAGTTGAAGAAAATAATAAGTTATTACAAGATAGATTATACTTAAACAATGGTAAAGGAAGTTTTAAAAAATCTTTTTTAGAAGTTCCTTTAATTAATTCTAAAGGAATTGCTTTTGCTGATTTTGACAAAGACGGAGATCTAGATGTTTTTATTGGAAGTAACGTAAAGTATGGTCAATACCCAATATCAGACAAACCCTATTTTTTAGAAAATAAGAACGGGAAATATGAAAATACGATTGATGATAGGTTTGACAGTGTATCTAATCTAAAGATGATTAATGATGCCGTTTTTTCAGACTTTGATGATGACGGTGATCAAGATTTAATTGTTGTCGGAGAATGGATGCCTGTAGTTCTATATGAAAATAAAAACAATACATTTTATCAAATAAAAATTGATGGAGTTCACAATATTAATGGATGGTATCAAACAATAACTGCAACGGATATAGATAAAGACGGAAACATCGATTATATACTAGGTAATTGGGGAGATAACAATAAGTTTCATCCAACAAAACAAAAACCTTTGCACATCTACGCAGATTATTTTGATGATAACAAAAGTTTTGATATTGCTTTGAGTAAAGTTTCAAAAACCGGAGATTTAGTACCCGTTCGTGGTAAAGAATGTTCGTCTCAGCAAACACCTTTTTTAAATCAAAAGGTAAAAACATTTAAAGAGTTTGCAACATCTACAATGCCGGAAATTTATGGGTCAGATAAATTAGAAAATGCATACCATTATGTTGCTCATAACTTTGCATCTATCATTTTAAAGAATACGGGAAATGGACGGTTTTTAGTTGAAAAGCTGTCAGGTGAAGCACAGTTTTCACCAACCTTAGGTTTGGAGGTTGCAGATATAAATAACGACGGTTACTTAGATATTTTTGGTGTAGGGAATGTGTATGATTCCGAAGTAGAAACCATTAAATATGATGCATCCAAAGGGTATATTTTGTTAGGAAGTAAAGAAGGGAAATTTAAATTTCTTAATGATAAAAGTTACCTCACAAACAAAGAAACAAAAGTGATTAAAAAGATTATAATTGATGGCTTTTTGCATTTTATTTTGCTCCAAAAAAACGACAAACTAACAATTTTAAAAGCTAAAAAAGTTAAAGTATAAAACCATATAAATATCACTTCTTTGGGCAATTATCAAAGAAGTGATATTTAATATTTTAATGTTATTTCGCTCCCAACATCAAGATTTCATTACAAACAATTTCAGTAATATATCTTTTTTCTCCTTCTTTGGTTTCATAAGTTCTTGAGGTTAGTTTTCCTTCAAGGGCAACTTCATTCCCTTTTTCTAGATATTTTGCTATAATATCTGCTGTTTTGTTCCAGGCAACAATATTGTGCCATTGTGTATCTGTAACTTTTTCTCCTTGTGCATTTTTATAGTTTTCATTCGTTGCAATAGAAAATTTTGCTACTTTTTTACCACTTTCTAACGTGATGATTTCTGGGTTGTTTCCCAAATTCCCAATTAACTGTACTTTGTTTCTTAACGTACTCATAAGATAAGGTTTTAAATTAATATGTTTTTTTGTCAATTTGTTTTGACACTGCAAAGTTGCGACTAAGAAGAAGTTGTATTCGGTTACAAAACAATTACTTTCGGTTGTAATTACTTGTAGTCGTTTGTAATTGGATGTTTTTAATTATATTTGAGAGATGGAAACTAAAAAGTGTTTAGAATGTGAAGAAGCTTTAAAAGGAAGAATAGACAAGAAATTCTGTTCTGACTATTGTAGAAATTCCCACAATAATAAAGTGAATAAAGACAGTAAAAACCTCATCAGAAATATTAATAATCGTCTTCGAAAAAATCATAAAATTTTATCAGAATTAAATAAACTAGGAAAAACAAAGGTGACCAGAACTAAGTTATATGACAAAGGGTTTGACTTTCATTTTTTTACATCAATCTACAAAACAAAAACAGGAAATACTTATTTTTATGTTTATAATGAAGGTTATTTAGCCCTAGAAAATGAAACTTTTCTGTTGATTAAAAAAGATTAGTATGTAATAAGCTAGTCAGAAAAAATAGAATCACAGTTGCAAAATTTTTCTATTGATGTTGAGAAAGACACCCCCATGGTATAAATAGTTCTTGGTAAAAAAATCCATAGATATATAACTGCTTTTTTATCTAGTAGTTTTTAAAAACATATAACAACGACCACAAATTGACAAAAAAATTAGGATATGACAGCTAAATTAGAAAATGATATTTTAAATGTTTATACCGATAAAAATATTTTAATTGGTGGCATTATAACAAAATCGAATTTCAAAAAAGCTGAAATCAATATCGGTGAAAGTAAATTCGAACTTTCTCGCAGTAAATGGAATACCGAGATTTCAGAAAAAAATAAAGTTGTGTATCATTTAAAAATGAATTCTTTTTCTGGGAATACAAAAATTTTAGAAACCGGAAATAAAATAACAGGAGTATTTGGATTAAAATGGGGAACAAAAATGATAAACAAAGAAAATAATACTCTTTTGAAAATCAAAAACGAAAATCAATTTATAAATACAAATAAATATGAAATTGAAATATCTAATGATAAAGTATCTGATTTAGAAATATTAATAAGTTTATATGGACACTTGTATGGGGCTAATAGGAAACTAAAAGCTGTTATAAATGCAGTAATTTCAGTTGGTATAATATCGAGTGGTATAATGAATTAGTCAATACTTTATACAAAGTGTCTAGAATTAAGTACTGACTTTATAACTTAGAATAGGCAACTTATATTATACAAATACTGTGGGAAGAAGTACCAAATAGCAAGGGATAATTGCTATTGCTGTAAAATAAAGAAATATAAACAACATGTTTAACTTTGACAAACTTGAGGTTTAAAATATAATTATTTCCATGTATTTCCCTTTAAAGCAATTGCTGCTTTTAATACATCTTTTTGACTTAATTGCCCTATTAGTTTTCCATTTTCCACAACAGGAAATCTTCTTCTATGGGAACTTATAAATTTAAATGCCGCATCAAAAATATTCATATTCTTATCTATGGTATCAACATCTTTTACCATATACTTCCCAACAGTGTTATTGGTATCAGCAGGCATGTTATAATACTTACTTTCTGAAATATGTTTAATACAGTCCGTTTCAGAAATAATACCAATTAGTTCATTTTTATCATTTACAACAGGTCCCCCAGAAATTTTATAGGTAATTAATTCATTAATTACATGGTCTAAAGAATCATCTGCTTTAAAAGTAATTAACTTCGTTGTCATATAATCTGCAACTAAAATTTGTTCATTTTGTTTATTTTGTGAGGTATCTCTTTTTCCTTGAAAGTTTATAATTCCCATAATAATACGTTTTAGTTCTCTTTAAAGTTATAGAATTATCCCCTATTAAAAAAATTTATATTGCTATTTTAAAAAATAGTACATTTATTAAAATTACTTTTAGTGATGAAAAAAATATCTTCTCTGCTATCTATACTTCTAATAATAGCAACCATTTATTGGAGTTTTACTGATATGATTCCATCAAAAAATACTGTAGATTCAAATTTTTCTTTAGAAAATGCATTGCATCATCTTAAAAACATCACCCAAGAAGCACATTATGTTGGTTCTGATGGGCATTCAAAGGTTCAGAATTATATTGTTGATGAGCTCATAAAACTAGGCTTAGAGCCAGAGATTCAAACCCAAACAGCTATTAATAATAAGTGGTTTGCTGCAACAACAACAGAAAATATAATTGCCCGTG
>Ga0105350_10001386_pt1 | contig 15351 bp, 11 predicted proteins | sample EN1Hudsemesocosm_FD_83506 | JGI IMG/M metagenome (GOLD analysis project Ga0105350, IMG submission 83506) | Methane-oxidizing microbial communities from mesocosms in the Hudson Canyon - EN1E Hudson Canyon | ecosystem: Environmental > Aquatic > Marine > Cold seeps | place: Hudson Canyon... | reverse complement strand
GATTGGTGAGTTAGAGGATATTTTAGAAATCCTCAAATAAACATTGAAAAGTCGCTTAGTTGCTTTATACTTAGCCGGCTTGATGACTGGTTTAGCTATGCTCAATCAGTCATTCATGTTTAAGAAGTTCAAATTGTCGGGACGTAGCGCAGTTTGGTAGCGCACCACACTGGGGGTGTGGGGGTCGCAGGTTCAAATCCTGTCGTCCCGACCAATTGAATCAAAGGTTTACATGGAAATGTAAGCCTTTTTTTATGCCTGAAATTCACTGTGGCTAACAACCTGGCTAAAAACAGGCTTTGGGTAGGGTGGTTTAATTTGGCTTAAAATTTATCGGCAATGGTTGCCTGTTTCGTATTGCCAACAATAATTTGATAGACCTGGTTTAAAAGTTCAACATTAACCAACATTAGGTTTTATATAGTGATGGTGTCTTATAGGTTTTTTGAATGTAGCGAATAATTGCACGTATAGCACCTGCAATAAGTAAAAGTGTCATAAGAACCTAGAGCCCTCCCTTAGCATAATTGCCATGCTAGTCGACATTGCTTAGGGTTCCACGTCTAACACACTCGAATACTTTATCACTCCCAATGGCTGCTCCGTATGAGCTGACCCGATGATTTACCATGATTAATGAGTTGAATCTAAGTTTTCATTAAAGCCTCCTCTTTTTCATTCGTGGACAAAAAAATTGCATGTAGGAAACTATATAACACTTGACCATGAATCAAGTAGAGTTACCGTTAAAAATACGATTTTATTATTTAGTAGTGGAGAGGATCCGCTAAAAATATTAGTTTAGAGGTATTCAACGTTATGCGTGCGTTAGCTTCACAGGGCACAAGTTTTGGGTTACTGGGCAAATATGATGATACTAACGTTAGTTCAGTACCCTAAACAAAAAACAGGTAACAATTGTTTACATTCAGGTTTTAATAAGTGAGGGTAGAGTAGGTGTTATTTGCTATTCAAGCTGACCGCACAAGCTCATGTTGAACAAACTCTTATTCTCGATAAGCGAGACCAAATTAGTTTTACTGATCAATATTTAACTATTAATACATTTACTACGCAAAATTCTAACTAATGAGCAATCCATTAAAACTTTCTTTTTCTGCACAAATCTTTTTAGCACTCTGTGTCGGTGTGTTTACCGGGCTATTTTTTGGTGAGCAAGTCGCTTGGTTACAGTCTGTGGGCACGATATTTATTAAGCTCTTACAGGTAGCTGTCATTCCCTATATTATCTTATCGTTAGTGCTAGGTTTAGGGTCACTAAGCTATCAACAAGCAAAAGAAATAGCTAAAAAATTTACTATTATGTTGTTTTGTTTCTGGGCCTTTAGCTTACTCACTATCTTTTTGATGGCGCTGGCTTTTCCTGTTTGGGAAAGTAGTGAGTTTTTTAGCGCAGCACAAATCATCCCGCCTCCAGCAATCAATTATTATGATTTATATATTCCGTCTAATCCGTTCAAGTCCCTATCGGATAGTATGGTGCCGGCGATTGTTGTTTTTAGTTTGCTATCAGGTGGAGCTTTAATTGGGGTTGAGAATAAACAGGTACTACTTGAGCCTATTTCTATTTTAATTGAGGCACTTAATAAAATAACTAAAATTATTGTGCGTTACTTACCGATTGGAATTTTTGCTATTTCTGCAGCATCTGCTGGTACGATACAGCCCGAAGATTTTGAGAAATTAGAGGTTTATTTTATTGTTTATATCGGTACTGCATTGATACTCTCTTTTTGGGTTATTCCTTTTTTTATCAGTGCGGTAACGCCTTTTAAATATGCTGATATTATCCACGAATGCCGAGATGTTTTAATGACGGCTTTTGCATCAGGAAATTTATTTATATTGATTCCAGTGATAACGGAGGCCTGTAATTCAATTTTTGAAAAACATCAGTTGCGGACGGCAGAGACAGATAAATATAATGAGATTATTGTACCGATCTTTTTTAATTTCCCTGCATTAGGCCGGTTGTTAGTATTAAATTTCATTCTATTTGCTGCATGGTTTACTAATACAGACTTAGCGATAGCTCAACAGGCATTACTTGCTTTTAATGGCATATTTAGTTTGTTTGCTAGTGTTCATATCAGTATTCCTTTTTTATTGGCGTATTTACATTTACCAAGTGATCTGTATCAGTTGTTTTTATCGGGTGATGTGTTAACGGCTCGATTTTCTACTTTAGCTTCTGCTATTTATCTGATTGGATTTACCTTATCAACGAGTGCCTATTTATCAGGTTTAGTTGAATTTAAAATTAAAAAAATACTCTTATATGTACTTTCATGTGTAGTGGTTATAGGCGCTGTTATTGTGGCTAGCCAAACTCTATTTAGCGTACTACTAGACAAGAATAAAGATTTGAGTGCGACACTTAAGTATATGCAAGTTGACTGGGATGCGCCTAAGCGTATTTCTTATTCTTTAGTTGCTAGTAATAAAAGTGATAATGCTACACCTGAAAGTATTGTTAAACGAGGTAAACTGCGTATTGGTTATGAACCTGGTAGGGTGCCGTTTACATTTAACAATGTGAAACATGACTTAGTTGGTTTTGATATAGAAATGATGAACCATTTATCGACATCAATGGGCGTAAAATTAGAATTTATCCCCTTTTCGTCGGCCACTAACCTTTACCAGTCATTAGATGATTATCAAATTGATATTGTTATTTCTGGGGTAAGAATTAGTAATGAATATTTGGCGAAAGTGCTGTATACCCAGCCCACTATGAATTTAACTACTGCTTTGATCGTGAAAGATTACCGTAAAAAAGAATTTTCAGATTATTCAGACGTAGCGGCTAATACAGATCTAGAGCTTGCAATGACAGGGCACTATCCACGTGTAAACTATATTCAGCAAAATTTTCCAAATATCAATATTACTAAGCTTAGAACTGCAAAGGCATTTTTTGAGGGCAAACAGCATAACTACGATGGCTTTATTACCAGTATTGAAGAAGGGATGACTTTAGTTATGCTGTATCCAGAGTATTCAGTAAGTTATGATGCATCGAGAATAAATCGCTTTCCAGTAGGGTATGCAGTGAATAAGAATAATTTAAAATTACAGGCGATGTTAAATAGTTGGCTGGATATTCAAAAGTCAACTGGGCGTATTGAAGAGTTATACGATTATTGGATTCAGGGTAAAGGCGCTGTAACAAAAGAGCCAAGGTGGTCAATTTTAAATAATGTCTTGAACGCCGAGTAAGTTTGGCGAGGTTTATTGGTCATATAATACCCCAACAATTTCCGGCACAAAATTCAGTTCCCTTATTCCATTAGCCGTAAAATAACCTAAAAGATGATAGGAGGGTTTGCCTGATGGAAGCGGTGTGAGTTGAGAGGTTCATGTATCGTTTTGCGAGAGGCTGAGGGGGAAGTTACCACGGCCTACTCACCAACGGAGCTTAGCGAAGTGATGGTTTTGTCCGCAGTAGGCGACAGGAGTCCCAAGTATTTCATGAGGTAGGATGGCACGCCAGTTTTAAAACAAGCGACTGTGTAACATCAGTCAATAAAACCGCTAAATTTAACAGTTGGCCTTTGGTTAGGCCATTTGTGATTGTCCTGCTGCATAATTCTAAATATGCGAAGTATTACGCACTTAATAGCTATGAATAATACGGTTCATCACATAATTAATGAATGATAATTCATAACATATCAGACAAACCAATAATAGGAAGTAATAATATGTTTGCACTTTTAAAAATTTGTTTGTTTTTCGTTATTCTCTATTACGTACTTAAAATAATAGGGTCCATTAATGCTAAGCACGAAGCAGTTCAAGCCGAAAAACATAGGTAGTAGGATAACGTCATAATTTATAAGCAACTAACTGGAGGCGATAACGAATGACACATCGCTAAACTAATAATAATGGAGCATTAAAATGACTGATTTAGCACAAAGCCGTATTAATTTTATAGCACGATTGCATGAAGCCTTTTTATCGAGAAAAGGTCATGGTGCTTTTGCGTACATGAATATCACTGATGCTCTTTTAATATTTGAGGACTATTTAGATTCCGGCGAACCTGTTGAATCGTTTTGTGGTCGGTTAGCGCGTACCGCTTAAGTATCTTGGCATAAAAAAGAGCAAGTGATTAGCCTGTCCTCCAGAGTTTAAGGCATCGCTCTAATTAATTCCACTGTAAGCAGGCCGTGAAAGATTGCGCTGTCCTCGAGTGGATTCGTCCAGCATCGACTGCCTTGCATAAATCAATAACGCTAGTGCTTAGTATCGCCTTTAGCTCGTCGTATCTAACGGCATATTTTGGCTGAAATTAACTAACTTCTGAAATGTTGGGCTCATTAGTATATTGCCAGCATCGTGTTCCAATTTGCTCATTGACTTGCTCATGCCGCTACCTCTATAAATTCTTTAAATTACAACGCCGCCATATAAACCTATGACGACTCGATAATTATTGTATGGTACGTTTGGCTAGGCTTGACTGTTGTTTGTTTCAGATTATTCAAGTAATGCAGCTAGTAATCTGAATATTTGCTCCGTGGCTTTGAAAAAGTCAGGGAAGAAATGAATTTACTCATCACCAGTTATAACTTTGAGCGAGTGTTAAGTATTATAAGTGTTGAGGATTTTTGCGCTTACTGGCAACAGCGAAAAAGAACTGCCAAAATTAATGATAAAGAAGCTATTTTGTCGTGTTTTTGGTCAATAACAGTGATTTTATTGATCATCTTTGACTTTTTATTGTCAATTAAGGGGGGCGTCAGGAATCTTATGCATTCAACTTGAAAAATTCAGAATTTATCAAGTTGAATAATATATTCTTTCACAGTCTCTCTGCGTGATAATGTAGTTTGTGACGCTTAGCATCACGAAACGCAGGGTATCACTGCCATTAAGTTAAAGCATGCGCCCCATATTATATTACTCTTAAGGAAGCAGAATTAAATTACAAAGGCGAGATTCGCACATTATTTACCTTTCGTTTCTTAATTTAAAGGCGGGCTGAAGCCATGCCTTACTGTATTCCTGCGTTCATAGATGAATAATATTTACTCTTAATCAACCAGACAATTTCTTGCTGATACGCTGCAAAAATGTCGGATGTAAAAGTTCTTTAATCCGCTGGGTTTCGCTCGACTCTGGTGCGATACTTTGCATGCTGGTAAATAATTCTTCTGCCTGTTCGGGCTGATTTTTGTCTGCATAATACTGACAAAATATTGAAGTAAAGGCAGTGTATTCGGTAATATGAAATTGATTTCTTTTTGGGTATAGCGATTTCAAATCATATTGTTGGTCGAAAATATTAGGGATTTCATCGGGATTATCTTCTGCTAAACATAACCTAGCGTAGTTACAGCGAGCAAAGATATTTTTTGGATTTTTCTGGTAATTTTCAGCAATAATGAGTTTTTGCTTTTTTTGATCAACTCGTCCGTAAGCAATAGCCAAACAACTGTAAATCAAAGGTAGCGGATAAGATTCTACTAATTCTAATAAGCGAGGAATAACTTCTGTGCCATTAATTTCGGCTTGTTCTGAGATTGCGTTAAATTCGTCTTGAATGTTTTGTGGTAGATTACGAAAGCGTTGATCTAAAATCGGCGCGTTGGTGATTTCATAAGTTGCAGTATCGGTGACTGGATTGTAATTAAGTATATGTTGCTTTATTCTTGTTTTTTTTGACATAGTTTTTATTAGCCGAAGGCGGTTTGTGAATGTGTTAATTGCTTAAGCGTAGGGCGGACTTCAGTCCGCTTGTATACTCAGGTTTATATTAGCGGACTGAAGTCCGCCCTAGCTTTTTATATTTTACCCTGTGTTTGGGATTGAGAAAAATAATTGCTGAGCTAGTTTAATACTGGTAGTTTAAAAGCTGTATTTAACTATAAATCAGGCTTATGAACGATTTTGACCAAGCACGAGAAATAATTGGCAAGTTACAAACGAATTTAGGCTTAGTGATCTTAGGTCAACAGCGTACTTTGCAATGGCTGTTGGCAGCATTTAGTGCAGGTGGGCATGTTTTACTGGAAGATGTGCCGGGTACTGGGAAAACCACTTTAGCTAAGGCTCTGGCTTTATCTTGTGAAGCTGACTTTCAGCGAATTCAATTTACCCCTGATCTATTGCCATCGGATATTTTAGGCATTTCTATTTTTGATCAACAGCAGCAAAGCTTTCGCTTTGAACAAGGGCCGGTGTTTTGTCACATTCTATTGGCGGATGAAATCAATCGCGCTTCACCTCGCACGCAGTCGGCATTGTTAGAGGCAATGGCGGAAAATCAAGTGAGTATTGAGCGCAATATTCGTCATTTACCAACGCCATTTTTTGTTATTGCTACGCAAAATCCAGTGGAATTCCATGGTACGTATCCCTTGCCTGAAGCGCAACTAGATCGTTTTGCGATGAAATTCAGTTTGGGTTATGTGTCACAAGAGCAAGAAGTCGCTATTTTGCAGTCACAAGGCCAAGCGCATCCTGTTGAAACTTTAACGGCTTGTATTAAATTTACCGAGTTACAGTTATTACAGCAGCAAGTGAAACAGGTGCCGATTAGCTTGGAATTGCAGCGTTATATTGTCGCGTTAGTGGCGGCAACGCGCAGTGTTGAACAGGTTAAATTAGGCGCTAGTCCGCGTGCTTCATTAACTTTAATGAAATGCGCACAGGCTTTGGCTTTAATTGATGGCTATGATTTTGTCACGCCTGATGTGATTCAAGAGCTAGCTGTGCCCGTGATTGCACATCGTTTGGGGCTAGAAGCACAAAGCCAGTTTTCAGGTGTTGATGCGGAAGCGTTAGTACGTGATATTGTCCAGCAAGTGCCTGTGCCGGTTTAGTGATGTTAAGCCGTTGGGTATTGCGCCAATATGTGCGGGTGTTTCGTTTAAGTCGTTGGATGCGTTTGCATTTTACCCTGATGGGCAAGCTATGTTTGATCGTCTGTTTAGTGGCGGGTGTGTATGGCGTAGATACTAAAGCGAGTACGACTTATCAGTTGTTTGTGTTTGTACTGGTGGTATTGGTTTTTGCTTTATTAGGTAGTTTGTTTAATCGCTTAAAGGTGACTATTACGCGCCAGTTACCGTTCTATACGACGGTTGGCGAAGCTTTGGTTTATAGCATAACTGTCAGCAACAGCACTAAAAATAATTATCGTGATTTAGCTTTAATTGAGCAATTAAGAGAGCATTTCCCTAATAACTCGGAGTTAGCTGATTTTTATCAATTGGCTGATAAACCTTGGTATAAAAGAGCGGTGAGTTTTCGTCATTGGCGGCGTTACCTTATTTATCAGCGCGGAGCTTATATTGATGAGAAAATTGTTGATTTTCTCGGAGCTCAGCAGTCAGCGCAAGTTAAATTATCCTGTACTCCTCTAAGGCGTGGAAAATTAAATTTCTCAGGGGCGTATATTGCGAAAGCGGATTTACTGGGTTTATTTAGGCGCTTGTATTTCGCGCCTCAAGTGCAAAGTTGTTGGGTATTACCTCGACGTTACCCTGTTAAAGCCTTGGCTTTAAGTGGTAAACGACACTACCAATCCGGTGGTGTTAGTTTGGCGAATTCGGTAGGTGATTCATCTGAATTTATGTCTTTGCGCGAGTATAGGCAGGGGGATGCTTTAAATCGAATTCATTGGAAGAGCTTTGCGCGGCAGGGGAAGTTGATTGTTAAAGAGTATCAGGATGAATATTTTGTGCGTCGAGCTTTGGTTTTAGATTCTGAGCTTGGCTCTTTAGGCCGAGAGTTGTTTGAGGCGGCGGTTTCGGTCGCGGCATCGTTAGTTATGAGTGAACGGCAGCAGGATGCTTTGTTGGATTTAATGTTTGTTGGTCATGAGGCGCACCGGTTCACCGCAGGGCGAGGTGTAGGTCATTTACCACATTTACAAGAGATTTTAGCGGCAGTTCAGCCTAGTGGTACGCAGTCCTTTGTTAAATTACAGGAAGCGGTGCTGGTGCATATTCAGCAATGCAGTAGTTTAGTTTGCGTGTTATTAGCTTGGGATACGCCGCGTCAAGATTTTATTCGTAAGCTAATGGCTCAAGGTATGCCGTTGGCGGTTTTTTTAATTCATGATGGAACGTTGATTAAGAGTGAATTAAATAATCCCCCCAAGCATTTTTATTTGATTGATGCGCAACATATTGCTGAGGATTTGGCGGCTGTATGATCATTAGTTTAATATCACTTTTAGCTTGGGGTTGGTTGACTCAAAATTGGCTAGTCAGCGCTATTTTATCTTTGCTGATATTGGGACGATTTTTTAGTATTTGGCGCTGGAACCTCAAAGCTGCACAGTTTTATCGTATTGGTGACTTTGTTACGGTATTGTTCGTCGCTTCATTGCTTTATTTTGCTATTGCTCATACTGATCAGAAGCCGGTTTTTATTTTATTGGAATGGCTGCCTGCCTTTTTTGCACCGGTATTATTGGCGCAATTATATAGCGTGTATAATCAATTACCGATGGGGACTTTGTTTTATTCGGTGCGTAAAAGAGAGCGGCAAGAGTCACTGGATTTTCAGTTGCCTTATGCTGCTATTTGCTTGTTGGCAGCTGGTGCAGCTAATGAGTCATCTTGGTTTTATTTTGCGGTAATGGTGGTGTGTTTCAGTGCTATTTTATGGGCGGCTCGGTCAAAAAATAGCCCTGTTGTACTTTGGTTTGTTGTTATTGGCTTGGCGGTCGGAATATCTTATGAGGGGCAGTTTGGTTTGCGTCAGCTGCAGGTGGTAAGTGAAGACTTTTGGGTGGAGTTATTAAGCGACTGGCAAACCGATCCGTTTAAAAGTATGACTTCGATTGGTGATATAGGTGACTTGAAATTGTCGAATAAAATTGAGTTTCGCGTTAAGTCATCTGAGTCTTTATTGCTGTTGCAATCTAGTTATGATCGTTATTTAGGTCAGTCGTGGCTGGCTTCGAAGCGTATTTTTAGTGAACAGCCTAATTATTCAGTGCCCGCTAAAAATAGGCGGATAAAACAATTAGACGTATTTCAATCAGTTAAACGCACGACGATATTAGCCTTACCTAGTGGTACTGTGGGTATTAAGGGTTTGGAAGGAGCGCAATTACAATACACGCCATTAGGTGCGGTTAAGCTAACTGAAGCGCCTGATTTTGTTAATTATCAGGTGGATTATACGGGGCAAGAGTTTGCTAAAACGAGTGAACTGGATTTACAAATACCGCCACAGCATCAAGCTTGGCTGGCGATTATTAAACAAGCATTACAACTTGAGCAGCAGGAGCCGGCTCAGATTGCTTTGGCGATTAAACAATATTTCCAAAGAAATTATTATTACAGTTTATTTTTAGGCAAAGAAGCGAATGCAGATAAAGCCTTAGAATCGTTTATGCTAGAACGTAAAGCAGGGCACTGCGAATATTTTGCGGTTGCCAGTGTCTTGTTATTGCGCAGTTATGGTATTCCAGCGCGTTTGGCGAATGGCTATGCGATGCAGGAATATAGTGAGGCGGAGCAGTTGTATATCGTGCGCCGCCGGCATGCGCATGCTTGGGCAATCGCGGCAATTAATGGGCAATGGCAAGCTGTTGATGCTACGCCAGCGCAATGGCTGGATATGGAAGAAGATCAGGCAGATTATTGGCAACCTGTTTACGACTTGTTTTCTGCTGTACATTTTTATTATAAGCAATGGCGTTACCAGCAGGCACAATCTAATGATGATAGTGGTGATCAGTTTACTCAACTGCTTGTCGCTGCTGTGTTAGTTGTGCTTTTATTGTGGCGTTTGTGGGTTTCAAGGCAGCATTTATTACGTACTAAACCTAAGCAAGGAATGTCGTCAAATGCATTTAACTATCCTGGGCAAGATTCAGATTTTTATTTAATTGAGAAATCCTTGGTGGGCACGGGTTTGGCGCGTAGAGAAAATGAGGCTATTGCTGTGTGGTTGAAACGATTGGATGCCCCAGTTTTAATGGAGATCAGTAAATTGCATTATAAATATCGTTTTGGTACTGATAATTTTAGTGTGGCTGAGAGGGCTAAATTAAAACAGGCTGTGAGATGCTGGTTAGCACAAGAATATAAAAGAAAAACGCCTACTCTCTAATCAAGTAGAGGTAGGCGTTTTTATGTGGCAAAAAGTGCTGAGTGATTAACTCAATACTTGAAATACTTTATTTGACTGTCGCTGAGTTACGAGAGCGTGATCTATTGCGACGGTTTTGGCTACTTGGGCTATTGCCTTGTTTGTTAGTGCCAGAGCGCTGTCCATCGCGGTGTTCTACTCTTGGTTTTTTCGGTTTTTTAGCCTTGAACGGACGTGTATCTAAGCGTGATTCCGGTAAGCTATGTACAGGATCAAAACCTTCAATAATCTCACGAGTGAGTAGCTGCTGAATAAGGCGCTCAATATCAGATAGTTGCTCGAATTCATCGGCGCTTACTAATGATACGGCTTGACCTGATGCACCTGCACGACCAGTACGACCAATACGGTGTACATAATCTTCAGGCACATTCGGTAAGTCAAAATTTACTACTTGAGGGAGTTGGTCAATATCTAAACCACGCGCGGCAATATCTGTCGCAACTAAAACTCGCACTGTACCTGCTTTAAAATCAGCTAAGGCCCTGGTGCGTGCACCTTGGCTTTTATTGCCATGAATGGCGGCAGATTGAATGCCTTCTGTTTCTAAATGGCTGGCGAGTTGGTTTGCACCGCGCTTTGTTCTGGTGAACACTAGCACTTGTTGCCAGTTATGTTCATTGATTAACTTTGTCAGTAACGGAGCTTTCTTCTTTTTATCAACCGGACAAATCCATTGCTTGACTGTTTCTGCCGTTGTGTTGCGAGGGCTGACCGACATTTCTACAGGGTTGTGGACAATGCCTTTTGCCAACTGGCGAATCTCATTTGAGAAGGTGGCAGAGAATAATAAGTTCTGACGTTGCTTAGGTAAGAAGGATAATATTTTACGAATATCGTTGATAAAGCCCATATCTAACATGCGGTCAGCTTCATCTAAAACTAAGACCTCTAGCTGTGAAAATCTAACGGCATTTTGGTTGTATAAATCTAATAATCGACCCGGTGTTGCTACTAGAATATCTACGCCGCCGCGTAGGCGCATCATTTGTGGATTTATTTTTACGCCACCAAAAACAACCGCAGACTTTAACGGTAAGTTTTTACCATAGTTAGTGATGCTTTCTTCAACTTGAGCCGCTAGCTCACGTGTTGGAGTTAAAACTAAAGCACGTACTTGGTTAGCTGGTGCGCGTTGACCTTTAGAGAGTAGTTCTAATAAAGGTAATGTAAAGCCTGCTGTTTTTCCCGTGCCAGTTTGCGCGGCAGCCATAACGTCATTGCCTTCGAGAATTGCTGGAATTGCTTGTGATTGTATGGGGGTGGGTGTGTCATAACCTTGTGCGGTTACAGCTTCAAGAATTGGGGGGGATAGGCCTAGGGAGGCAAAACTCATAGATTTTCTCTTTTAAATTGGAATTATTTTTTGCGATAGGAAGGAAATGATGCCCGAAAAACGGGCATGATGACTGTTCCATTTCTTAGTGCGGACAAGTAGTCTACAGGAACTTAGGGGGGGGCATGAAATAAATTACTACATTATCCTTGATAAATAAAAAATGTAGTTATTTCTGAGGTTTTTAATGGAGGTTTATTAGCTAAGCCTTTGGATTATCGCTAAAAACAGACAGAAATAATGGTTGCCAAGTTTACTGACTATTTTAGGAAAGCTAATAGATGGCTTAGCGTAAAGCTTGCTTTACACTTAAGGCGAAAATTAAGGTAGGGTAGGTACTGCGTACCTTTCGCTGTAACAAAGTATGCGGTGCATACCCTACATAAACTGAGCCGGCTTAAAAAATTTGCTGCTTATTATACGGTGGAGAGAGGTCGATATTTCAAGGGAGGGTATATAAGTAATGCTGTTGACTTAAGAATAAGCCACTTATCCAGAGGGAGAAGGTTGGGATGAGGGGGGATAAAGCATGGTTTTATTCTCCTCACCCAGCCCTCTCCAACAAGAGAGGGCTTAAATCAACTAAGCGATGCCTCTTATGTGCTGAGTGTTAGATGCAATAGTGCGGTTTTTATTGCGAATCCATTCACTCCAAGAGCCAGCATATAGTTTAGATCCGGTTAATCCTGCTATTTCCATCGCCAATAAATTATGACAAGCGGTGACGCCTGAGCCGCACATATGCACGATTTTTGTGGCGGGTGTTTGACCTATTAATACGCTAAATTGTTGCTGTAATTCAGTTGCTGGTAAAAACCGGCCTTGGGTATCTAAATTCAATTGGAAAGGTCGGTTTAGTGCTTTGGGGATATGTCCGGCAACCGGGTCTAAAGGCTCGGCTTTACCTTGATAACGTTCGGCGGCACGGGCATCAATCAGTGTAATGCTATTTTTAGCTAGCTCTTGTTCTAATGTTTGCGCGTTCACTAAAGTTGAGCAGTTTACATACGGACGATAGATACCTGGGGTTGATTTAGGCAGATGAGTTGTGATTGGGTGTCCTTGTTTTTGCCAGCAAGATAAGCCACCATCTAAAGCGGCTACTTTTTCATGACCTAGATAACGTAATAACCACCAGAAACGACCCGCAATAGCTCCACTCGCATCATCATAAATAACAATTTGACTGGTATTGGTCACGCCCCATTCGCCTAATTTTTTTACCAGTGTTTTGAAATCAGGTAAAGGATGGCGACCAGTAAATGAGCTAATAGCTGAGGATAAATCACGATCTAAATGAGCGTATCTAGCATTAGATATATGGCCGTGTCTATATGCTGTTTCACCGGCTTGGGTATCGGCTAAATTAAAACGCGAATCAAATATAAACCAGTTGTCTTGGCTGATATTGCTGGCTAAATCTTCGGGAGAGATGAGAGTAGTAAATGACATATTTAGACCGTTAAAATGATTTTGCCGATATGCTGGCTGGATTCCATTAATGCATGTGCCTTTTCGGCTTCAGCTAACGGAAAGGTTTGGTAAATGATAGGTTTTATTTGCCCCGTTGCCAATAAAGGCCAGACATTTTTTTGTAATTGTTGGGCGATTGCAGTTTTAAATTCGGTATTACGAGCGCGCAGAGTGGAGCCAGTGATACTCAAACGCTTGAGCATAACAGGTAATAGATTAATATCTGCCTTGACCCCATTTTGTAAGGCAATATGCACTAAACGGCCATCAAAATTTAGACATTTTATATTGCGTGGTAAATAATCACCGCCAATCATATCTAATATAACGTCCACGCCGTTGCCATTAGTGTGGCCTTTGATTGCTTGAACAAAGTCTTGCTCATGGTAATTGATCGCCAGATCAGCGCCTAGTTCTAGGCAGAATTGACACTTTTCATCACTTCCCGCTGTAACGATAACGTTAGCGCCAAAAGTTTTTGCAAGCTGTATTGCTGTCGTACCTATGCCGCTACTACCTCCATGAATTAATACTGTTTCATTGGCTTTTAATTGGGCGCGATCAAATAGATTGCTCCAGACGGTAAAATAGGTTTCGGGCAATGCGGCGGCTTGTGTAAAGCCCAACCCTTCAGGGATAGGTAAGCATAATAATACGGCCGCAGTGCAATATTCGGCATAGCCTCCGCCTGTTACTAAAGCGCAGACTTTATCGCCGATTTTTAAGTGCGATGGGGTGTTACTTAAATCAACAATGACACCAGAAATTTCTAAACCTAAAATACCCGAAGCCCCTTCAGGAGGAGGGTAAAGTCCGTGGCGCTGCATAATGTCGGGGCGATTTACGCCGGCAGCATGGACTTTGATTAATACTTCGCCGGGTTTGAGCGTGGGCGTGGTGTGGTAAATGAGATTTAGCGCAGTTGGTGAATGGGATATAGCAAACATGAAGGGTTACGGTAGTTAGGGGAGGTTTGAGGCTTTTAGTAATCTACACCTAGCGACTTAAGGGTGTGGAGAGTGATTTGACCCTCCGCTAAGTTGTTCTCTTTTTGGTAGCTTGCAATGGCGCGAACGGTACTTGCCCCGATAACTCCGTCAATAATCCCCGGGTTGTATCCTGCTGCTAATAATGCCTGCTGTAGCTTGCGCACGATAATAGGAGTGGTGTTAATGCTGCACAAAACAGCATGCCAATGTAAGAAACTAATCGCACCTTGGAGATCTTCTTGTTGTTCAGGGTCAGAAGGCGTTGATGGCATTAGGATTCTGACGTAACATTCCTTAGAAGTTATTTTGGAGGGGGGTAAGAGTAATGTTTCTGGAGATAATGAATCATTGGCGGTGCTAACGTATTCAGCATTAGTTGATTCAAGTTGACGACTACTAGCAGGGGAAGCCGTAGCTGATTGTAGTTGATGATTAAGTTTAGTGAGTTGTTGTATAGTTTTGTTAGATTTTGTGACTTCAGCCTCTAATTTGCTTTTTTGAATTCGCGTTTCATCAAGTTTAGCCTGTATTTTTATTAGCTTGCTATCGGTGATCGTAGCGCATCCAGATATAAAGAGTACTGAGGTGATAACGCTAATTTGTTTTTTTAATTTCATCATCTTACTTCCTTTGGTTTTTGTGTGGAGAGGAGGCGGTAAAGAATGAAGGGAATTCTGTTATATTTGTAACAGATTATAAATGAAGGCTTTAAGTGACGTCTATTGTCTAGGGCCTGAGTATATACTTTTTCAGCTAAAGCCGTCATGCATAATGAGCTTAAGTGAGCTTCGGGAATTCTTATTGGTGGATGCAATAAACAGCAGAAAGTTTTCTCATATTATGGCCTAATAGCAACTTATTAAGTTTATGATCATATATAGAGTTCATGACTTGCCACTAAATACAGGAAATTCCTTTGAGCCAACTCCCTTTTTCTACACTTAAATTAAAACCCGGTTTATTAGACAATTTATCAACATTGGGCTATGAAGCGATGACGCCTATCCAGGCGCAAAGTTTACCGCATATTTTGGCAGGGAAGGATGTTATTGCCCAAGGTAAAACGGGCTCAGGAAAAACGGCGGCTTTTGGGCTAGGTCTGTTGGAAAACCTTAACGTCAAACGTTTCCGCATACAAACGTTGGTGCTTTGCCCAACTCGAGAGCTAGCTGATCAGGTTGCAACAGAGATTCGTCGGTTGGCACGTGGCATTCATAATATTAAGGTATTAACTTTATGCGGTGGAGTGCCATTTGGCCCTCAAGTTGGCTCATTGGAGCATGGTGCGCATATTGTAGTGGGCACGCCGGGCCGTGTTGATGAGCATTTACGCAAGGGAACTTTACGCCTTGATGATTTGAATACCTTTGTGTTAGATGAGGCTGACCGCATGATGGAGATGGGCTT